>Ga0224497_10000577_pt1 | contig 24965 bp, 35 predicted proteins | sample SF_Jul11_sed_USG_4_FD_167970 | JGI IMG/M metagenome (GOLD analysis project Ga0224497, IMG submission 167970) | Sediment microbial communities from San Francisco Bay, California, United States - SF_Jul11_sed_USGS_13 | ecosystem: Environmental > Aquatic > Marine > Sediment | place: USA...
AGTAAAGGATTCAGTCAAGTCATGAATTAAACTCATTTTTAGCACTTTGAGAGTATCTAATTTTTGAATCTCTGAGAAAATCAGAGACATCACAGTCATAGAAAAAGTATGGTCTGAGACAGATTCAGGAGTTTCTAATCCTAATTTGTCTATCCATCCTTGTCTTGGAATATTTTTTAAATTTATGACAGTATTAAAAAAATCTAATAGCAATTCTCTACACTTTTCTGGAATTCCTTTCTAATAAATTACAGCAGATTGATTGATACGTATATGTTTACAAGTTACTAATAGAAAAATTGATCATAAAATTGAAATTTTATAATACTGATTTATTTTTATTTTATTCAACATAATGCGAACAACATAATAGGCCAAATACTTTATCAGTGCTATTGAAGATTTACACTAAAACTGGAGATGACGGTACAACTGGTTTGCAGGGTAAAATCAGAGTACTAAAATCAGATCCTAGAATCATGGCATACGGTGCAGTCGATGAGGCCAATGCATCACTTGGAGTTGCTTTAAGCTATAACTTGGATGATGAGTTAATTCAGAGTATCACGTCGTTGCAAAATGAATTGTTTGTAGTTGGAGCTGATTTATCAAATCCTCACCTAGAGAATACAAAAAATAGGGTTACATCACAAATGGTAGAAAATTTAGAAAAAGCAATAGACAGATTTGAAAGTCAGTTAGAACCATTGCAAAATTTTATTTTGCCTGGCGGAGATATTGCAGCATCGCAAATTCACTTGACACGAGCTATTATCCGAAGAGCTGAATCTTATACCGTAGCTTTAAAACAAACTGAAGAAATTAATGAGAATTGTATTAAATTCCTTAATCGGTTTTCTGACTTGTTATTTGTTTTAGCCAGAATTATTAACAAAAGAAAAGGCAAAAAAGACATCATATGGAAATCCTAGAAAAGACAACTTTTATTTCCTCACTCAAACGAATTTTTATTGTGCCAGGGTAGCTCAGCCTGGGAGAGCACTCGGCTGAAGACCGGGCTGTCGCGCGTTCAAATCTCGCCCCTGGCACCATACATCATGTTCATATCCCCGGAAGTTCCATAGTACCTGTTGAAATCAAAAACAAACCATGAAACTATCTATAACTATGATCGCAAGATCTTCCTAATCCATAAAAATGCTCAAAGAAATATTTCAAAAGAAAATTTTGAGCTCTTTGAGTCCTATGATAAAACTATGGTAAGAGAAGCACTATCAAAAGCTTTGAGAGTAAAACACCTCCAAACAATAATTACTCTATCTAAAATGTTAAACAAAAATTGGATTGATACAGGCAGAGATGACATTGATGGTCTAGTTTACAAAATTATGGACATTTATTCTGATGAAAAAGGTCAGGAATCTCATTCAAGTTATGACATGAAAAAGATTCTTAGAATATTTTTTAGATGGTTCAAGACAGGAAACCGACTTCGAGAAGAAGGAAAACTAGACCCCTATGAAATACAAGGAATCAAACTAAAAACCGTAAAGGACAGACTCGTAAGAGAGGATCTAATAACACCTGAAGATAGAGAAGCCATACTTGATGCATGTGGTGAAAATCTTCGAGACAGAGCAATAATTGATGTTCATGATGATGCAGGAACACGTCCTGGAGAAACCCTTTCTGTTAGAATCAAAGATGTCAAAATTGATGAATATGGATACAAAAAAACCACTAGAATACTAAAGAATAAAGGAATAAAAAATTATGTTTTTCTAGAAATAACACCTTACTACATAATATTTAAAAATAAGGTCACCTCTTGTTTTTCAACATTCATGGCTGGAAAAAAAACTCAAAAAAAACCTATAGTAAAAAAAGCTGAAAAAAAGAAGACTGTTAAAACAAAGCCAAAATCTACTAAAGCCAAAACCACAAAGACAGTAAAATCAAAGAAAAATAAGGTAGAATTTTCAGATGATATGGGAATAGTAATTGTAGATGATGATATTACTATTGATCAAGAAAAAGTAAATGAAGAAAGAAGAGCATATCTTGAAGAAGCAAGATCTCAAGAAGCCTTCGATTAAGGCAATCTTTATCCACTTTAACTACATATAGTAAATATGCGAGCATTATGTCTAATTACAGTTAAACCTGGCAAAGTCGATACAGTTGTTCAGATTTTAAAAAAGAAACGCAAAGTGGTTAAAGATGTTATGATAGTGACTGGTCGGGCAGATATTAGTGTTATACTGCAAGGAAATATTGATGAAATTAACAACATGGTTATTGATTTTAAAAAAATCAAAGAAATTGTTACAACTGAGACGTTAATTGAAGTGGAGGTGAATCTAGGATGGTAAGAGCCATAGTGTTGGTAAAATCTCCAAAAAAATTAATTGCAGCACGCCTAAGAAAAGTAAATTGCGTATCTGATTCTTTTCCAACTAGTGGGCAGTTTGATGCAGTAGCCATAATTGAAGTTGAGGAACTGGGAAAAATTCGAGAAATCGCGAATCAGATTCAAAAGATCAGCGGCGTAGAGAGAACCGAGACTATGGTAGAGGTTCAATAAAAATAATGAATTTTCTCATGAAAATGAACAAATGCAAACACAATTGTTCTTCTTGAGAATTAAATTAACGTATTTTAGCAAAAAATCCCAAAATAGGCTGATTCTTATAGGAAATAAACTAACCATTATTGAGGATATTTTTGGTTTTAGAGATTATCAATACAGATTCTATCTGTGGACGTTGTGGAAAAAATGGCATGTTAACTGATAGCGTAACTGGAGAAAGATTTTGCGGAAAGTGTGGGTTTGTAATTTCTGAGACACTGCAAGATTCAGGACCCGAATGGAGATCATTTTCAAAAGAAGGAGGCACAGACCCAACCAGGACCGGTGCTGCAACATCACTTACAATACATGATAGAGGACTTGCCACAATTATCAATCCAATTAATCGAGACGCATCTGGAAAACCCCTTACATCTACCATGAAAAGTACCATCGAAAGGCTTAGAACATGGGATAGTAGAAGTAAAGTAAACGCTTCTGCAGATAGAAATCTAAGACAAGCATTAAGTGAATTATCGCGCCTAAAAGACAAACTTTCACTTTCTGATTCTGTAATTGAAAAAGCAGCATACATTTACCGAAAAGCATTAGAGAAAGGTTTGGTCAGAGGACGTTCCATTTCAGCACTTATTGCATCTGCACTTTATGCTGCGTGCAGGGATACTGAAACTCCTAGAACACTAAAAGATATTTCAAATGCAGGTAATATTACAAAAAAAGACATTGCAAGATGCTATAGATTACTACATCATGAATTGGAATTAAAAATGCCAGTTGCTGATCCAATTCAATGTGTGGCAAGAATTGCAAGCAAATTAGAGATTTCAGAGAAGACAAAACGTTATGCCATCAAAGTGCTTACAATAGCCAAAGAACACAAAGAATCTGCAGGTAAGGATCCAATGGGGCTTGCAGCAGCTGCATTATACCTATCATGTGTAAAAAACTATGAAGATAGAACTCAGCGAGACATAGCAGAGGCATCAAATGTTACAGAGGTCACCATAAGAAATCGATACAAAGGTCTTAGATTAGATCAAGATTCAGAACTATAGAGACAAAAATACACCCATAGCATTATCGTAAATATCATTCTATCTAGTTCATACCACAAATGTCGTTCCTTTTTATGTAAATGACAAAGAATTTAACATACTTGAACCAAGATAATTTGTGAACGTCAAAAAGGTCGGAAACGTTATTTTGGCTGTTAAAGACATCGATAAGTCCATAGAATTTTACCATGAAAAAATTGGGTTACCTATAAAGAACCAAAGAAGATCATGGGTAGATTTGGGAACTTCGGGAGCTCTATTGAGTTTACATCCAGCATCACTGACTGCACAGCACATAGGTAGCTCTATCGAAAATGGAATTACCATTGGATTTCTTGTCGGTGATGTAAAATCTGCCGTTGAGGAATTAAAATCAAAAGGAGTCAAAATCTATAGAGATATTGTAGATAGAGAGTCAGGTAAAAATGCAATTGTTTTGGATCCTGATGAATATCTGGTATCATTGTTTGAACCAAACTTTGAAGACAAAGCCCAACAAACAGGTGGATATCAAGGATTTACACCAGCTTAGATTGTCTTTTTAATAGATGAGATAATCTTGTCTATACCTTTTTCTTTTCTATCTATCGAAATGTAATAAGTGATGTCATTTTTTTGAAGAATTACAATTGATATTTTTTGATGTTGAAGTAATACATAGTCAAGTACTCCCACTGCACTAGCAGTGTCTTTTCTAAGTGTCATCAAAGTAGATATGATGAAAAATTCATTTTTTACTTGTTCTGATTTTAAAAGTGGTTTAACATTTGGTCTCATAATTCCAGTTAGTGTTCTTCCATAATTATTTACTACACCAGCATATCGGATGCTTTTTGATAATTCAATTATTTTTTGGCATTTTTTTCTATATTTTATTATTTGCTCTTTCCATTTCTCTGCTGGTGTTTTTACCATAGTACAAACTAAAATTAGAAATTAATAAGGCTTCTCACGTGGTTAAAAAAATTATTTAACAAATTTGGAGTTAAATTTAATCTAGTTGGATTTTGCTTTGTCTAATTTTTTCTTTAACTCTAAATTTTCTTTTAAGAGTTTGTCTTTTTCAGTTTTTAGCATTTCAATAGAATTATTTCTATTAAACAATGGATGCCCGGGTGGAACAATTCCAGAAGAATTCATGTTCATTAAACCAGTAGCATATTGTTGGTACATATGTTGAAATCCTTGGATTTTTCTGTTAATAGAATTAACATCATTAGCAAATTTTTCTTTCATTGGGTTTTCATACAATTTGAACATTGGATGAGATAATCCTGGTGGTAATCTGGGAAATTGAAATACTAGATGCGGTATGTTTGGATTCAATCCATAAAGGTCTCTAAGTTGTTTAATTGCTAATTCTTCCACAAAATTATACAGTTTTTGCCATATTTCTGCCTTGTCTTTAGGCGTTTGATATACTAAATAGTGAGCTTGGAGTCGTTTTTGCTCAATTTGAGTTGATCGCAGATCCTTATAGATTCCCAATTTTGATCGCAATTACGAATGATGCAATTTACAAAGACCTGTATTAAATGCAAAAAAACAATTGAAAATGAGGACTTGCATAAAATTGTAATTTATGTAGTACAAGAAAAATTTACAGAGCATCACTATGAACATGTTGAATGTCCTGGAAAATTCACAGTTTAACCACTATATTCATAAACCTTGTAAATTTCACCAGTTAACCGTGAACGATACTTCCATTCGTTATTCTTCCAAATAATTTCTTTGAAATTATTTTGTGTTGTAGGATGTAATTTTTTATAAACATCGTTTCCAATTAAAATCTGATTTGCTTTAGCCATGGATTGGATTTTAGCTGCAATATTCATGGCAGGTCCCATTAAATCAACATGAGAAGCATTTGGATTTGAGCCATATCTTACAACTATACTTTGGCCAAAATCCAAACCAATTTTTACCATCAAGTCAGGATAATCATACTGATTTAAGATTGGATTAATTCCTTTTTGAATTACTGTTATCATTGACTTTGCACATGTTACTGCATGATCGGCTGCCATTATTGCATTGTCTGTTGCAACAAAATATCCAATGACGGCATCCCCAACAAATTTTAAAACATATCCATTATGTTGTTGAATGACTGATGCCATCTCTTGAGAAAAGGAGCTAATAATAATTGCAAGTTTTTCTTCAGGTAATTCTAGTGTCATGGTGGTTGAGCCTACCAAATCAACATACAAAACAATCATGTCGATCTTAGAAAAAACATTTTTTCTAAGAAAATTTTCAGATTCGTTTGTTATCCCAGTATATTCATAGCCTTTCTTTAATGCTCCCCATACTCTTTTTTGAGTCTCTAGAATCATTGTTTCTGAATCAACTATTTTTTCTTTTTTCTGGCTTAGAAGCATGTCTACGACATTTGGACTTGATGCAATATTTTGAGATTTTTGAGTTTCTGGAATTTTACTATCTTTTTTGTTCTTTTCTGACATTTGGCTTACTCCAATGGAAAATCTATTTTACAGACAGAGCATTTTCCTCTATACCCTTTATAACCGTCATCATAATATTGCAAAATTATAGAATTACAGTGATCGCAGAAAATTTTCTCCATACTCATGGCTAGTATTGACTGAATTTTGTATTTAAGAGATCTTTTAGATGTAACGTTTAAGGAGAATAGAATTTTGGTATCCTTTGTGAGATTAGGGTCTAGATCTTCAAACGAATTCATCCAAATTCTGAATAAAAAAAATGAAGAAATTCAACAATCATTTCTTTCAAAAATGATTGAAATGACTAAAATGATTGAAGTTAAAGTTATGATGGGTGATTCAACAATTGTCACACAGAAAACATTTGATCCAGCACTAGTAAGTAATTTTTTTGTAAAAATTACTCAGGGGTTAAAAGAATGGTCATTTCAAGATGTTTCAACATCAAACAATGAAGACCTTAGACGAATATTTACAAAATTTGAAATCATGGAAGGAAATTATTTAATATCCGGACATATTTCCTTGCAGTTTCATGTATTGTTATACTATAAACCAGCTCAAAGAGTAATTGATTGTCAAAAAGAATTAGCAGAGATTGTAAGTTTAACAAAAAGCAAAGAACAACAACTGTCTGATGATAGTGATCAGTTTGTATTAAATAAGATAAAAGAAATGGGATACAAAGATTTTGATCATCAAAAATTATTTGAGATATTATATGAGAATGATGAGTTTAGAGAAAAGATTTACAAAGAAATTGAAGATAGTGCTGGAATTGATTTCAATGAATTATCTAAGAAAAAAATGAAACTTTTTGATGAACTTGATAGTTTGTTAGTTGAGACATATCAAACATCTCCTGTGTTAATTGATGATACACGGCTAGTTACTGGAGAAGAAGGATGTCTTTGTACATTGGATATAGAATTTGTTAAAAATAAAACTAAAGAGGGGTTATTTGATCCGCGAAAAATTTCTAATTTGACTAAAGATAACATTCTAAAAAGATTAGATGAAATTCACAAATTATTCAAAGAGTGATTAAGAATCATATTCAGAATAAATTATTTCAAAAAACAAGTAAAAAAATGATACTTTGAAGTATAAATCAAGTACAATGTTTAGAAGAAACATAATGATGAATGGGATTTCTTGAAAGATACGCATAAAATTTGATAAATAATACATCTATGAAAAGCAAGAAGTCAAATATGTCACCAAACAGCAAAATTTCAAATGAATCCAACATATGATGAGATACTACGTGCAAATTCTATGCGAGGAGACGAAATAAGAAAAACGCCCTTGTTACATTCTCCCACATTTAGTGATATTACCGGTTCTGAAATTTATCTTAAAGCAGAGTTTCAGCAAAAGACAGGTTCATTTAAAATTCGAGGGGCATATTACAAAATAAAATCTCTATCAGATGAAGAAAAAAAACGAGGAGTTGTTGCGGCCTCTGCAGGAAATCATGCACAAGGTGTTGCATTTGCAGCATCTCTTGAAAAAATTCCATGTACAATTGTAATGCCAAAAAATGCATCTCCTGCCAAAGTTGCAGCAACAAAAGGGTATGGTGCCAAGGTCATTTTAGAAGGAATAAACTATGATGAATCTTCTGCCAAAGCAAAAGAGATTTCTCGAGAGACCGGCTCTACAATGATTCATGCTTTTGATGATCCACAAATAATTGCAGCACAAGGAGTAATAGGACTAGAAATTTTGGAGGATCTGCCCGATGTTGATGAGATCTATATTCCAATCGGAGGAGGCGGATTAGCTGCAGGTACTTTAATTGCAATCAAAGAAAAAAACCCCAATGTCAAAGTTATAGGAGTTCAATCAAGATCATTTCCATCAATGTATGAATCTCTAAAAGAGGGGAAAATAACTTCTTGCGGAGGTTTACGAACAATTGCAGATGGTATTTCTGTTAAGATACCTGGACAATTGACATTTACTGTGATTCATGATTTGATTGATGATGTAGTTCTAGTTGAGGATACTGATATCATTAAAGCAATGTTTCTACTTATGGAAAGAATGAAATTTGTTGTAGAACCTGCAGGAGCTGTTAGCTTGGCATATTTGATATCTGCAAAACCATCTCCTGGAAAGAAAATTGTTGCAATTCTTGCAGGTGGAAATGTGGATATGTATCTACTTGGCCAAATTGTAGACAAGGGTCTAGCTGCAATGGGACGATTACTAAAATTATCAATTTTATTACCTGATAGACCTGGCGCATTCAAGACTATAGTGGATGAGATTAGCCTGGCTAATGCAAACATTGTGGAGGTAGTTCATGATAGGCTCAGCTCTAACATTAATGCCGGTTCTGCGGGTGTGACATTAAGTTTAGAGACTCAAGGAAGAGAGCAAGCAGATAAACTGATCAAGGCATTAATAGAGAGAAATATTCAATTTACTTTACTAACGTAATCTATTTGAATTTCTTTGAAACAAATTTTGATAGACCTTGCTTTTTCATCTCTTCAGACTCTTTTAACACTGAATTGTGTTGAAAAGATTTGTATTGAATGAGTTTCTTTTTTAATTCAGGAAATTCATTTGCTAAAATTTTCATCGCGTAAATACCTGCATTGCCTGCTTTGTTTACTCCTACTGCCACAACCGGAGAACCAGTAGGCATTTCTGAAATAGATAAAAGAGAATCCAAGCCACCAAAAGCAGAGAATTTTGTATTATTCTCCAGTCTTACTTGTTTGTCATTATAAACCAAAATTGGAACGCCTACAACTGGAATTACAGTATGAGACGCAATCATTCCAGGAAGATGTGCGGCTCCTCCAGCTCCCGCTATAATTACTTTGAAACCCATTTTTTCAGCATATTTTGCATATTCTTCTAATCGAGTGGGGGTTCTATGTGCAGAAATAATTTGATCCTCATGTTTGATTTTAAATTCATCTAAAACTTCTGCTGCATCTTTCATAATTCTACTATCAGAACTTGATCCCATAATTATTCCAATCAAAGGTTTTTTTGTGTAACTCACAATAAATGAAAATCATTGTCAGTTATTATCTATAACGAATGAAAAAAAGACGACAATTCATACCAATCAACATTAGCTATTTTTAATCGTAAATCAATTCAATTATCGTATGCAAAAGGTTCTGGGAATAATAGGTGGAGGCCAACTTGGAATGATGATTACCGAATCTGCAAAAAATATGCCAGAACACATATCAAAAATCATTGTTTTAGACCCCACTCCAAATTGCCCCGCAGCACAAGCAGGAGCTGAGCAGATCATTGCAGATTTTAAAGACAAGAACGCCATTATGGAACTAGCTGAAAAATCAGACATCATCACATATGAAATAGAATCTGGAGACAGTGATGTTCTAAAATCTGTAGAAAACAAAGCCGAAATCGATCCATCTCCTGAAACACTTCAGATAATTCAAGATAAATTTTTGCAAAAATCATTTCTAAAGGAAAATAAAATCCCAATTCCTGAATTCATGGAAATATCTTCAATTTCAGACTTGCAAGAAGGTTTAAAAAAATTCGGCTATCCTGCAATTCTCAAAGCAAGAAGAGATGCATATGATGGGCGAGGAAATTTCAAGATAGAGTGTTTTGAGCAAATTCAACAGTCCTTTGATTATTTCAAAGGTCAAAAACTAATGCTTGAGAAATACATTCCATTTAAAATGGAAGTTTCTGTAATTGCGTCTAGAAATACAAAAGGACAGATCAAAACATTTCCTTTGGTAGAAAATATACATGAAGAAAATATTTTAAGACAAACTATTGTTCCTGCAAGAATTTCAGAAAAAGTTTCAAAGAAAGCTGAAAGTATTGCAAGTATTGCTATGAAAGTGCTTAAAGGGGCAGGAGTTTTCGGAATTGAAATGTTTGTCACAAATGAGAATGAAATTTTGATTAACGAAATAGCACCAAGAGTACACAACTCAGGCCACCACACATTACAATCTAGTGAAACGTCACAATTTGAGCAACATCTTAGAGCAATTTTGGGACTTGAGCTTGGCAGTACAAAACTACTTCACCCTACAATAATGTACAACATTTTAGGTTCAAAGTCCTTTGAGGGAAAATACAAGCCAATTGTATTATCTGAGCCAAATGTTTATCTGAAAATGTATGGAAAAGAAATTTCCAAACCACTTCGAAAACTAGGACATTTTAATTTGGTTGCAGAGAATGGCGAAACGATAGAGCTGTTATTATATAAACTTGAATCACTAAAAGAAAAAGTAATCGTTAAACCCATCTCTTCAACCAATTTTTAAAAAATTCTAGTGCCAGAGCATCTTAATACGTTTATTAATTAACTTAAAATGAATCCAAGTATGGTGTCTATTCCACATGTTTTATCAGGAATCTCAATAATTATGTTGGTGATTTATGGTGCTGACGTAATGGTTGGTGGCGGAGGTGCTGGGGATGGATTTTTGCCATTAGATGCAATGACACGTGGAATAGGATTAGGAATGCCCCCAATAATTTTGTCAATCATTGCATTTTTCATGTCTAAAAAACCACCCTTCAAAGGATTAGGAATTATGCTAATTATAACAGGCATATTGATAATTATTGGGGGCGCAATATCTATTGCTAGTGCAGGAGAAACAGAGAATTCAACTAGAATGATAGGAGAAGGTGGAAGTTTAATTGTCATAGGTGGAATCATTGCAGCATTAGGTGGAATAAAGATAAAAAAATCCGCTCTCAGGTAATAACATATGCCTATTTGTGCAAAATGTAACAATCAAGTATCCAAAGTTTATGATTGTGATCATACTGATTTTGAGGAATATTGTAAAGAGTGCTATACTGAACTACATTATTATCTAACGGAAGAAAATAATTGAATGAGATTGAATCATTTATAGAATTTATTATATCTATGATTTCTGAAAACATCTATCCAGGTGTTTTTTTGGCTGCTCTGATAGAAACGGTTTTTCCTCCAATTCCTAGCGAAGCGGTGTTTCCATTGGCAGGATACAGTTTATTAAAAAATGAGATGAGTAGTTTTCATATTGTTGGAGTAGGAATGACAGGAGGAACAGGTGCAACAGTAGGAGCTTTTGTGATTTACATTATTGCAAAAAAATTAGGTAGAGCAGGCCTGATAAAATATCTTAAATATGCAAAGATAAAAGAATCTAGTTTGGAGAAAGCAGATAAGTGGTTTGTAAAGTATGGAGACAAATCAGTAATTATTGGAAGATTAATTCCAGGAATTCGTGAGTTAGTTTCAATTCCAGCGGGAATTTTCAACATGAACCCTATAAAATTCCTAATTTTTTCTTTGATTGGCTCATGCATATGGAGTACAGCACTTACTGCAGTTGGATACTATTTTGGAGTTGCAACAATTGATTTTTTCTGAGTGGACAACTTTAAAGTAAAACATCTATTAAGAAAAGATGTAAAAAATATAATGCTTACAGATAGAGACATAGCTATTTACTCGCTAGGAAAAACAGAGGGGATAAATTCAATTGCAGAAACTTTAGGAAAGGGACTAGATGATGAAAAATACATTGAATCATGGAATAAAAATATGAAAATGTTGGGAATAAAAATGTCATTAAAAGAATTAGAAAAAATATACAATGAATTTACAGAAAAAATTGAGAGTTTTGTAAGTTTGGAAGAATCAATTTCAAAGAAGCAAAAAAATAATGAAAAATCTAAAAAATCATAAACAAAATTATTGGATCAAACATATATCAAGATATAATTTCTGCGGAATTTGCAAAAAAGGTAAAATAAAAATACATGATTTGAATTAATTTTAAAACTCAAAGTTATAATGCCATATTATTTCTAGTATGTCATGAAAGCAATTATTCTGGCTGGTGGGAGAGGTAAGAGATTACGTCCAATTACAGATTATGTTCCAAAACCACTTGTTCCATTAAATAACATCCCAATTTTAGAATGGCAAATAAAATATTTGAAAAAATTTGGAATAAAAGAGGTCATAATTTGTACGGGATACAAAACAGAGATGATAGAAAATTATCTTGAAATGAAAAAAAGTATTGGAGTCAAAATAAAATTTTCTAAAGAAAAAATTCCGCTGGGCACTGGAGGAGCAATCAAGAAGGCAGCTAACACAATAAAGGATAAGTCATTTTTTGTTTTGAATGGAGATGTTATTACAAATATTGATCTTAAAAAACTATTAAAATATCCAAATTCAATTGCAGCAATTGAATTAAGGACAAAATTCGGGATAATAGAAACAGACAATGAAAAAGTTACTAAATTTCGAGAAAAAAAAGAGATTTCAAATTTATGGATGAATGCAGGAATTTATCATCTTTTAAAAGAAACCGTTAAAGACTTACCAAAAAAAGGAGATATCGAAAAGACGGTTTTTCCAGACTATGCAAAAAAAAGAAAACTAAACACAGTTAAATTTAAAGACGTAAAATGGTATTCTGTAGATTCATTTAAGGACATGGAAGAGTGTTCTCTAGAAATAGAAAAAATAATAAATAATTAGTTGATATCAAGCACCAGTTCTATGTAATGTTACCATGACATAGGCAATCTCGCTAACGAAAGGTTCATCATCTTTTTTTAATGATGCATATTTAGTAGCATTAGTCCAAAATGATCCCCCTAAACTAGTTTTTTTAGCATATGTTTGCTTGCTCAATAATTTGAATAGTAAATGACTGTGATAATAAACGACCTCAATCAAAATTAACATAATGCTAAAAGACAAGTGCAAGTTTTTGTAGTTCAATCATAGACATTAGATGAAGAATAGATGTATTTAGCAAAAATTTTGCCTATTTTAATAGAATTTGGCATAATTAATCCAATTCTATTAACAAGGCTTTGAAAAATTCAATATCTTTTTGCAAATTTTTTACTTCAACTCCTATCAAATCAGTTATTGATTCAAATTTGCCCTCTTCAAGATGTATTTTTCTTACTTTAATCTGATTCTCTTTAAATCTTATTTTGTCCCGTATCATATTCTTTGCTTGATCTAATGTCACAAATTTTCTGTAACAAGTTTGAAATTAAGCGTATTGACTAAAAATGAAAAAATAATTCAAATGAAAACAGATACACTAGAATATTCCAAAGAAGTAATAATTTCATGAGAACATCTTATAGCCTAGGCTCACTTTTGACTATTGAACAGGTTTTAGAATGCTCAAAGATTCTCTCAAAGACAAATACGGACACAATTTGGATTCCCGAAACATGGGGCATGGAAAATTTTTCAATTCAAAGCATGGTCTCTCAAAATGCCCCTAACTCAAAAATAGGCTCATCCATTATCAACATCTACTCTAGAAGCCCCTCATCTATTGCAATGGGAGCCGTAACTGTAGACATACTATCAAAGGGACGATTTATTTTGGGTTTAGGGACCAGTAGCGTTCCAATAATAGAAGAATTTCACGGATATAGATTTGAAAGTCCTGTATTAAGAATGAAAGAATATGTTGAAATTATCAGACTTGTAATGTCTGGAAATAAGATTAATTACTCAGGTCAAATTTTTAATTTAAAAAATTTCACATTATTGATAAAACCACATAGAGATACAATCCCAATTTATCTAGCAGCTGTTAATCAAAAGATGGTAAATTTAGCATGGAATATAGCTGAGGGAGTGATATTTTATTTGAGACCAATAAATGAAATGAAAGAGACAATTCATAAAATGCAGCTCAAGAGAAAAATAGATGTTACGTGTCAATTGATCACCTGTGTTTCTGAGGATTCTCAAACAGCGATTACCAGAGCCAAACAAACTCTTGCATTTTATGTCTCAGTAGGGAAGGTATACCGTGAATTTTTGGCAAAAAATGGATTTGGATCAGAGACAAAAAACATCTTTGAAGAATTTAAAAAATCAGGATTCAAATCAAATTATGAATTTGTAACTGACAATATGCTAAAATCACTTACCGTATGTGGAACATCAACAGAGTGTCAAAAACAATTAGATAAATTCAAAGAAGCAGGAATTGATTTACCAATAATTCAGTTTAATCCAGTAGGTAATGTAATTGAATCATTCAAATTATTTGTAAAAACATTTTCAGATTAAAAATGATTAAAAAAGTAGGCATTGCATCGTATGGAATTACCAAATTTTCAAGAGAAGATGCTAAAATTGAATCAGTTTTATTAAAAGCTACGAAAAATTTATTTGAAAATTGTTCAAATTTAACTCAAAAAGACATAGATGCAGTGTTAGTATCTACAAACAATAATTCAAAATATTTATCACCAATCTTGGCTGAAATGACAGGAATTGAGCCCAAAATAGCCCATTCAGTTGAAAGCTTGTGTAATTCTGGAACAAATGCCATTATCTCTGCTTATTCTTATATCGCATCTGGTCTTGCAGATGTTGTTTTAGTAGCAGGTGCTGAAAGATATGATAGTCCAGGACAAATTTTACAATGGGATAATTCCAGGGGAGAGTTTAAGCATCCTATTTTTTGGGCATCAATTTTTACAAAATCGTACAAAAAAACATTTTCTGTGAAGGAAGAGGATCTTGCATTGGTTTCTGTGAAAAATCATAGACAAGCTCAAAAAAATCCATATGCTTTTTCAGATAAAATATACACTTTGAACGATGTCTTAAACTCTAAAAAATTAACAAACGAAATTAGATTGCTTGATTGTTCAAGACCTTGTACTGGTGGTGCCTCCATTATTCTTGCATCTGAAAATAAAATTAAGGAATTTTCAGACAAACCAATATGGATAACAGGAATTGGTCAAAAGACAATGTCGGCAGGGTTTACAAAAACCATCACATTTAGCTCAATGGAATCTTCTGCTTTTGCTGCTCAATCTGCATTAAAAATGTCAAAGCACCAACCAAACGAAATCGATGTTTTAGAGATTCATGATGCATTTTCTGTATGTGAACCTATGTCCCTTGAATCAATAGGCATAACAGAAAAAGGAAAGGGAATAGACCTAGTCAAAGACATGATATCAACAAATAATTCAAAGATAAATCCACGTGGAGGATTGATTGGATGTGGTCATCCATTAGGTGCAACCGGAATTGCACAGACAATTGAAATTTTCCAACAACTCCAATCAAAGGCGGAGTCTAGGCAGATTGATAATCCAAAAGTAGGTCTTATTCATAATATGTCTGCAGCATCGACTTCTTCCACTGTTTTGGTATTGGAAAATTGAGTGCTGAATCTGAACTAAAAAATGGAAATTTTGTAGTAAATCAATGCATAGATTGTAAAAAGACGGTTTGGCCGCCTGCGGATTTTTGTAATAGATGTTTTGGTAAGACTACAATTAAGAAAGGACCATCTGAAGGAAAAATTATAGAATTTTCAAAAAATGATCAATGTTATTTTTGTCTAGCAGAATTTGAAAAAGAAGTAAAAATAATTGGAAAGATATCTTCAGGAATTCCAAAGGAGAGGCAAAGAGTAAGAATCAAAAAATGTGGCATCAAAGAAGGAAATTATTTTTTTGAGTTTTTATTAATTTAATTGAAACTAGTATAGATGTATGGTGTATCAATTGTTTGATCAAAAGTCCATACGGTAGGAAGAGAAATAGTTGTAATTTCTTGTAAATTATATTTGTCAATTAATGAGCTCCATCCTCCTGATTTTTGGTTTCCTGATAATTGTCTCTTGGAATTAGAACCAGCAAATACAAGACATGTGTTTTTTTTAAGATTTGGAATAGATTGGATTTTTTCAATAATCCCAGTAGCCAGCATATCTCCACCCATCTGTGGTAAACCACCTATAAAAAATACAGGACATGCTAATTTCAAGGAGGTGTAATCAAATTCCAAGGCATCAGAACAATTTGGATCAAAATCAATTTTTGTAGATGTCATGATTGTTTTCTGTAAATCAGCTAAAACATCATCTATTTCAATTCCATGAGAAACTAAACCTGAAATCTTTCCACAATATGCTATCCTACCATCACCTGAACCAATATCTATCAATTCTTTAACCCCAAACTTTTTTGCCATTAATACCAAAAAATACGCTGAAAGTATCCATGTTGGATAAAATGGTTGACAACTTGAGCCATGCTTAATACTATTCAACCAATACTCGTTAATGTCTCCTTCATATACAATACAGGGAACATCTAAAATTTTATCATGATAAGAATTGTAATAAATTGGATTTTTTTCTGCAAACATGTGTAATGAATTCAGAATTTTTTCATCTATTGGAAATTTTTTGGAGGGTTTCAATGGTATGATTTCTTGTATGTGGCTTGTTCCACTATAAATTTGTGCAAATTCTTTTTTTAATAAACATAAATTCTGAAACATTTCTTCCATAATAGAAAATTTATCTATAATGATATTGATAAACTAATTGAATTAGAAAAAAGTCTAATATTCTATTTATTATTTTGTTTTAAAAGATTTTGTATTTCATTTTCAACTTTTTTTAATTCCTCAAATATGACATTCATTAATTTTAGAGTGTCACTTGAATTTTGTTCATCAAGTTTTTTGAATTCTAAATGTTTAATTGTATACAAGTAAAAATCTCGTTTTTCCAATAATTCTTCTAATAAAATTTCAGACAACTCAAATCAATTTATCAAAGTTATAAGAATTATAAATAAATTCAAAATGTTCGATGGCTTCAGAATTACTGATTTACAGCAGTCACCGAGATTCATTATGAATCACTAAATACAATACTAGAAGTTTTAAAAAGGATTTCTCAATGTATGCTGTTATCTGACAAGTTTCTAACATTTTATTGAGTTATTATGTAATTACCCAGACCTCTATATCTAAAAACACTTGAAATGAGTATGAGTCACAAAACAATTACAATTTCATTACCAAAATCTATCCCAAATAGAAAAAATAAGAAGAAAAATCAAAAAATTGCTCGAACACGAAGACAACGCGGATATAATTGGGAAGACACATTAGTAAAAAGATTCAATGCGTTACAAAATTGGAAGGCATTTAGACTTGGGTCTCCAAGTATTGCACTACCAGATGTTTTAGTAGTTAACACATTAAAAAGCATAATTTTTACGATTGAGGCAAAGTCTGGAACAAGTACTTCTCTTCCTGTCCCTGCAGATCAAATTGAGAGATGTCAAAAATGGATCAATACTTTTGATATCTATAAAGAAAGAAAGGTAGTTCTTGCATTCAAATTTCTCTCAAAAAAAAGATTAGGACAAGGAAAATACGAAAGTAGAGAATTACGCGAGTTTTATAAAATTTGGGATAATTCATTAAAAGTAACAGATTGTGTGTGTACATATGATGGGACGATTTTTGCTAAAATTAATGGTAAAAGAGAGAAAATGAATCTAATTGAATATCCCATGCCATTTAAAACAAAATATACGCCTAGTGCCTAATTTTACAATAATAATCAGATCATTTTTTAATGATTACAAAGGAGTAAGGTTATGTCTAACGATAATAATGAGATTAAAGATTCTGAGATTATTCTTTCAGATAATGATTCTAAGGTAGAATCACTGTTAGAAGCAGTTTCGGAGTTTGAAGGCAGCACAAACTCTAGAATAAGTTTTGAAGAATTTACAGATGAAAGGATGCTTGTGAGTCATGATGCATTTGGAAACAAACAGATGAAGATTAAAGTTCTAGAAGTGTCTGATGAAAACCCTCCATCAAAATGGAAGTTTGGTGACCGTGTAAAAGTAAGTAAAATACTAGTAACAGTGAAGCATCTTTCTACTCAGCAAGTTGAAGAAGGAGAATTTGACATAGAAGCTATAGAACACGAATTAGCTGAAAAACGTCACTATACATCTACAAATAGATGGGTGCCAGCAAATGATATCAAAAATGGCTATATTGTTGGCTCTCGCCATACTACACTGATAAGTGATGCAGCTGCATTGGATTATATTGTGTTTTAGTTTAAACGCTAATTTTAATACTTTACAACAGAGTCGAACTAAAAACATTTAAGCATTAGAATTTGAGAACTGAGACATGAGCGCAAAGCAATTTGATGTTAATGGTACAGAATATAGAATTGTGTTAACTGAGCAAGTGATTGGATATGTCAATAACTTAAAAGATCTATATAATGCAGCATATGAAGACCCCGAAAGTTTTGAAGATGTTAGTGCAGAAATTTCTAGCACTATTAATGAAATTGCAAGTACTGTTGAGCCTGAGGCAGAAGACAGTGATCTGGATGGTCTTATTCAAGAAATTATCAAAGCTGTAGATAATAAAGCAGCTGAAATTGAAAAAGAACTTGAAGGAAAACAAGAAAAACCATTAAAAAAATCTAAAATTAAACCTAAATCTAAAAAATAGGTTCATTTGACTTAAAAATCAGGAAAATTTCAAGTATTAGTTATATTGTAAATATATCAATTAGAAACATGACACGAAGTTGTGAATGCGGTATTTGTGGTCACCTTGCAGAAGAAGAGTGCACAAAAAAAGAATGCAAATGTTGTTTAAATTTTCATATTAGATCTGGGTCTAAACGAAGATAATCAACATTTTAAAAATAATCAAATTTTTAATTCTGTTTTTTAAAACATGAACATTTTTTTGCCATATGTTTTGAGCATCCAATTAGTCTATGATCTTGACAACCACATAAAACACATTTTTTCTGTTTATCAGTCATAAATCCTCGATTGCATTTTGAATTTGTTCCATTAATTTTTTATCATCAAATGACTCAAGGATCTTTAGACGCATGTTTTTAATTCTATTCATATCATCAGAATACAAAGAAGTCATCGTCTCAATTTCTTTTGTAAAATAATACGAATTCAAGTAATCCTCTAATTTAGATTTGAGACCAGACAGATTCTTTGATTGATAATTTTCAGATTCCAATTTTGTTACAACTACATTAAAAAAACCATTGATTTTTAGTAATTCCTTTTTAATAATATCCAGATCTCCCGGTTTATCATTTAATTCTATTAGATTTGAATGAGAATCAATAATTTTTTGAAATAATCCTTTAAGATATTCATTCCATGTAACCATAATTAATGTTTAATTCTCAATGGCAATCTAAATCTTAGGAGATTAAAACGATAATTTTGGACAAATATTACAATTAATTCTAAACAATACGCTTAATTTTAGATAATTAAAACGAATGGTATGATAAATCCAGAACTTATGAAATTACTTGATTCCATTGATGTTTTAGACATCTTTTGTGATTCTGTAAATTATCAGTTAAAAAAAATCCACAATGTTGAGAAGACTTCAGAAGGCAGAGATTGGTATCAAGAACTACCTCAAATAGTTAAAGAGAAATTTGACAATTACAAAACAGATTATGAACATTTGTCATTTATTTTAAAATCAGATCCAGAAAAGATCATATCTGAGATGAACAAGGGATACTATTATTGGAGATTAATCCGCTCTGCATGTGCTACATACAGAAATGATCTTGTAGAGTATGATCAAGAATTATTTCAAGAGTTTAATTTGAAAGAAACTGATGCAATATCAGACAATGTCGTATTGAATAAATGCATTGGTATTTTAGAACAACATGTAGTTGAAAATTAATGATTTTTCAATATTAATTGCTAACTACCAAAATGAATTATTCTTTTTTCTAAAAAAATAATTTACTCCTAACTTTAAATTATCAGGATATGTGCCTTAATTGACCATGCAAGGTGACGCTTTTCTAAAATGTATTAACCCTCAATGTGGATTAGAGTATCCAATAAAAAGTACTAATGTACAGTGTGAAAAGGGCCATCTTTTAGATGTAAAATACAAAAAAATACCTTCAGATAACCTAAAAGAAATCTTTTACGATAGGAGGAATCCACAAGGGAGTATTTTTAATGAAAGTGGAGTTTGGAGATTTAGAGAATTATTAAATTTTTGCCAGATTGATACTGAAGATTATGATGAATGCTCAAAATACCTTGTTTCTTTAGATGGTGCAGAAGGAAGACAATCAAAACCTTATCAAATGTCTAAAGCGGCAGAATTTATTGGGATTTCAAACGATAATTTGTGGTTACAACCAGAAGGATACAATCCTAGCGGTTCATTCAAAGATAATGGAATGGCAACTGCAGTAACACATGCAAAAATGGTTGGAGCAACAAAAATTGTGTGTGCTTCAACAGGAAATACATCTGCATCAGCAGGAATGTTTGCTGCAAATGAAGGAATTAATTGTGATGTCTATATTCCATCAGGTCAAATTGCTCCTGGAAAATTAAGTCAAGCATACCAATTTGGGGCTCAAATTGTAGAAGTGGATGGAAATTTTGATGATGCATTAAAGCAATCTCTTGAAGATGCAAAAAATCATAATGGATATACTGTAAATTCTATAAACCCATTTAGAATTGAAGGACAAAAAACAATTCCATTTAGGGCATTAGAATATTTAAAATGGGAAACACCAGATTGGATAATTTATCCTGGTGGTGCTTTGGGCAACACATCTAGTTGTGGAAAAGCTTTGATGGAACTTTATGAGTGGGGATGGATAAAAAAAATTCCACGTATAGCAGTAATTAATGCCGAAGGTGCAAACACTTTATCTGATTTGTATAATGGAAGGTTTGAAGACGAAGAATTACGATGGAATAAAGGAACCCCCAATACGGAATTAATTCAGAGGTATTATGATCATCTTGACATGGAAAACAAGAGACCAAAAACAAAAGCAACTGCAATTCAGATTGGAAGACCTGCAAACATTCTCAAAGGTTTACGTGCATTAGAATTTACAAATGGGGTAGTTACTTCAGTGACAGATTCAGAAATGCTTGATGGAATGTCAGTAGTTGGATTAAATGGGTTTGATTGTGAAATGGCCTCAGGAGCGTCAGTAGTAGGAATTAAAAAATTAATGCATGAAGAAATTATCAAAAAGGATGATGTGATTGTAGGAATTCTTACAGGCAGACAAAAAGATGCAATGTTACCTGTAGAATATCACAATAATCCTCAGAACCGATTTGCAATTCCGCCAAAAAATTGAACATTAATTAAGAAAAACCATCTGGCGTATTAAACATCTAAAACCTTAAAAGGTGAATTTGCAGTAAATGATCAACCAAGAGATGGTGTATAATACATAAAATGAGTAGCCTGAGTTGTTATTCTAATTTAATTTTCTGGAGGATTCCATGGTAGAACTTTGGGTGGAGATAGTTGCATTATCTGTTCTCATTGGATTGTCAGGATTCTTCAGCGGTTTGGAAGTAGCTTTAGTTGGAACCAGAAATTCCAAGGTAAATCAATTAAAAAAACAAAAAGTAAAGGGCTCAGATGCACTCTACAAGTTAAAACACAACCCAGGATGGATGATGTCGAGTGTAAATCTTGGAAACAATCTTGTAAATGTTGGCTCTTCAGCTCTAGCTACTACTGTTGCAATCAGAATTTTTGGGGATGAAGGACTAGGGATTGCAGTTGGCGTTATGACATTTTTGATTTTAGTATTTGGCGAAATTACTCCGAAAACATATTGTAATGCAAATGCAACTAAGATTGCTCTAAAATTTGCACCAGTATTACTTGTATTTGGGTATGCATTTTGGCCAATCGTAAAACTTTTTGAAACCATAACAAAAGCTATGGTAAAATTAACTGGGAGTAGTTATCACGCACCTCCAATTACCGAGGATGAAATCAAAGGTATTGTGGAGCAAGGTTTGGCTGACAAAGCACTAGAAAAAGATGAAAGTGATCTCGTTCATAGTGCATTAGAGTTTGATGATACTGTCATTCGTGCGGTTATGACTCCTAGGACCAAGATGTTTACACTTCCCGCAAAAATGTTATTGTTTGAAGCTTTACCACTTATCAATCAAAATTCTCATTCAAGAATCCCAATTTTTGGAGAGACTAATGATGACATTGTTGGATTCATTCATGCCAAAGACGTTCTAAAAGAGACTGAAGGGGATGATAAAATGAAAACATTACAGCAAATTGCAAGAAAGCCAGTATTTGTGTCTCAGGAAAAAATGGTCAGTTCATTGCTAAAAGAGATGAAAGGTAGAAAAACACACATGGCAATAGTGATAGATGAACATGGTGGAGTTGAAGGATTAGTAACATTAGAAGACCTAATTGAAGAGATAATTGGTGACATTGAAGATGAAACAGACGTATCACCACCAATAGATTATCATGCTATAGATAAAGATACAATCATAGCAAATGGCTCAATTGAGATAGAAAGAATCAATCAGATTTTTAAATCAGAAATTCCTGAAGGAGATGATTATAGTACGCTAAGTGGATTGCTACATGAAAGATTACAAGATATTCCACAAGCTGGAGATAAATTAGAAATGGATAATATTAGAATTGTTGTTGAAAAAGTTACCAAAAACATTCCTGAGAAAATTAGAATAGAGAGAATTAAAAAATAGAATTATTTTCTTGCAAAATGCTCTTCGAGTTTCTTCTTTTTTTCATTCATGTGAAATATAGATTCTGTGTGAGAAAATGCATCTTGATAAGATTTTCCAAACAGCATGGCCTGCATCAACATGTGGTTTTCTGGAATCACAATACCAGTTTGATCATCAGAATACATCATTTGTACTGTGTCTCCAATTGATGTAGTCATGTTAGCATGGATGTGAATCATGTTAGTGTCAGTAAAATTAAATTTCATGTTATCTGCATAATCCCTGACATCTTTTGTTCCTTTAGCAGTCCATAGTGTAGCAACTCCAAATTCATTTTTAAAAATTTCATGTATCTCTGACGGCTTAGGGGCAATATCTTTGAAACGTATATCCATAATGTGTAAGTGCATTTGTCTTGTTGGTACCTTTATTGCCCTTACAAACAAAGGAGCATCTTTTCCAAAATAGGTTTTGACATCTTCACCATGATGAGGTTTCTCTGTCATTTCAATTGTATCTTGAAGTTTTTTGTCAGTTTGTTCAATATCAGCCCATCTTCTAATCAGTGTCACATCAAATCGAAGCAAGTTATCGCCAAATTTGTCTCGTAGTGGTTCAAGAATCCTTCCCATACCTGTAACATTACAACTTCCTTGCATAACGTGTTTTTTTCCGATTGCCAAATCATAATTGGCTCTTGAATTAAATAGTAAATCTGAAACTGCTTCATCACCCATTGTGCTTTCACCACCTTGGTAAATGGCCATCAAGTTTTTTGGATCATAGATATTTTTCTTGTTTTTGTATCCGTGTCCTCCAGGAGCAGCGTCAATGACTAAATCACAGTCATCAAGAACAGATTCAATAGTTCCTGAAATTTTAAAATCTTTAAAATCATCTAATTTTCTCTCAGGAACATAAACATTTAGCCCTCTAGATATTGCAACTTTAACTTTTTCATCAGGAGAGTATTTTCCCACACCTAAAACTGTTATTTCAGGATCATCTTTTAGAAATGCAGTGATTCTACTTCCAATAGAACCATACCCATTAACAAAAACCTTTTTCATGATTTTCTAAATTTATTCTCATTTATTTATGTTAGTTATGAACGGCAATTTTTTGGAGTTTTGGAGATTTTAGGATGTCATATGAAAAGACCATGTTTGTCTTTAACATGTGTTCTTTTCACTTAATCAAACTACATCAAATACATTTGTACCTCTTCAATTTAGTATTTTTGTAATATTGAAAATAAATAAAAAATATAAAATTGACTTTGAAGTATAAAACAGTATTAAAACTAATAAGTCATTTTGTTAAAACAACCCAATCATTGTATCTAAACTCATTCAAAAAAATTATTTAAAAAAACTAAAAAGGAATATCAGATCCTGGTAAAATTAAAAAAAAGTAAAGAATTTTATCGTTTTGCACAGGTTTACTAAAAACACGTATTTCAGAATTGATGTATTTGATAAACAAAATGAACTGTTTTACATGTTGTTAAATGAATGACAAAAATAGTTAAGATTGAAAATTTTTAACAAATCTCAATTTTTATCAAAAATTTTATTGTAGAAATAATTCCAAATCTTTTAAGAAATTAGAAATTTGATTCAGATTAAAACAAGAGGATGAAAAACAATCTCAAGTATCACAGCACAAAAGACTAAATGAGACCAGAATTTTTACACAGTATTGATTCATGGTCCATCTTTAGGAATCGGTGCAGGGATAACTGCTATTGTATTAATTTCAACATTTTTTGTATTTGATGCATTTTTAGAACAAAAAGAACTTGTAATGGAATCTGCACCTACAATTCAGGAATCAAGCCCACCTAAAATTACAATGGCTACGTTTCTGGAAAATGGTTCGCCATTACTAGGAAATCAAAATGCACCTATCACACTAGTTGAATTTGGTGACTATCAATGCCATTTTTGTAATGTATTCTTTCATAATACTGAAGAAAGTATTTTGAAAAATTATGTTGAAACTGGAAAAGTAAAAATGATTTTCAAGGATTACACCATCATAGGTCCTGATTCTGTTAATGCATCTCATGGGGCCCACTGTGCAAATGATCAAGGACTGTTTTGGGAATATCATGATATTTTATATAATAATTGGAATGGTGAAAATAATGGGTGGGCATCATCGGATAATCTTTTCAGATTTGCTCAGGATGTTGGATTAGATATGGAGAAATGGACAGATTGTATGACAAACTCTGAGCATTCTGAAATTATTCTTGCAAGTAATAATGATGCTAGAGATTTAGGGTTGACGGGAACTCCATCATTTTTTGTGATCGCGCCTGACAATAAAATAACAAGACTACACGGAGCTCAGCCATATTCACAATTCGAAAATATTTTCAATTCTTTACTCGAAAATTAAAAAAATATTCGATCAAATCATAAAAAATATACCAAAAGGGTCTAAAAGCTGCCTAAAAAGTAAGATGGAATTAGCTCAATATCC
>Ga0224497_10000580_pt1 | contig 24947 bp, 25 predicted proteins | sample SF_Jul11_sed_USG_4_FD_167970 | JGI IMG/M metagenome (GOLD analysis project Ga0224497, IMG submission 167970) | Sediment microbial communities from San Francisco Bay, California, United States - SF_Jul11_sed_USGS_13 | ecosystem: Environmental > Aquatic > Marine > Sediment | place: USA...
TCGCGAACGTCTTTGACTTTCTTCTGCGAGCCTGTCGCCTCTTTGTCATAGATGACGAGACGCACGAGGACACGCAGCGGTGCGGCGTAGGTCATACCCCTGAGCTGACACTCCTTGACGTCGAACACGGGCTCGCCGAGCCTGTAACTCACATACTCCAAGGCCGCGTTACCGGAGTAGCTGACTATCGGAAAGACGCTGTTGAAGGCGGCATGCAGCCCGCTGTCTGTGCGCTGACCGGTGGTCACCTCTTCCTGCAAGAATCTCTTGTAGGAATCCAGCTGTATCGACAAGAGATAAGGGACGTCCAGAATTCCTGGCAGCTTCCCAAAATTCTTCCGAATACGCTTCTTCTCAGTAAACGAATACGCCATCGCGGGTTACCTCGATTACGGCAAGCGAATGAATTCAATCGCAAATTGACTGGCCAAGGGCGAGAGCGGCCCAACGGGCCGCTGTTCCCAGGCACAAAGAGGCTGCACGACTTCGCTCCAAGATCCCACGGAACGAAGCACGTCTGCCAGCCGAGAGCGGCCGCGTCGAATCACTTGATTTCGACTTCGGCTCCAGCCTCTTCGAGCTGTTTCTTCAAGTCCTCGGCGTCCGCCTTCGGCACGGCTTCCTTGACCGTGTTCGGCGCGCCTTCGACGAGATCCTTGGCTTCCTTGAGGCCCAGACCCGTCACCGTGCGAACGACCTTGATGACGGCGACCTTGTTGGCACCGAAGCTCTTCATCACGACGTCGAACTCCGTCTGCTCCTCTGCCGCGGCCGCGTCGCCCGCGCCCGCACCAGGGGCAGCCGCGACAGCGACCGGCGCCGCAGCCGAAACGCCCCACTTTTCCTCGAGAGCTTTAACCAACTCGACGACCTCCATGATCGGCTTGCTGCTCAGCTCTTCAATCAGTTGTTCATTCGACAAAGCCATTTTTCATCTCTCCTTCAATTCTCAATCCTGTTGCGCCTCGATCAGTCGAGACACTCGAACCAGTTGCTGGTCGCTAAGCCTGCTCACCGCGCGCCTGAAGCGTACGCGCCAGCATCGTCGGCGGCTCACTCAACAGCCGCGCCAGCTGCGTCATCGGCGCCTGCAAGACGCTGAGCAGCAGGGAACGCGCCCCGTCGAGCGTGGGCAACGCCGCGAGCCGGTCGAGATCGGATGCCTCGAAAAGCTGCCCACCGATCGAAACCGACACGGTAACTAGCTTGTCGTGGTCCTTCGCGAAACTCTTGACGACTCTCGCCGCGGATCCGGGGTCCTCTCTAGAGAACGCAAGCAGCAGCGGCCCGCTCAGGGACTCCTGCATGCACTCGAACTCTGTTCCCTCGAACGCTCTACGGGCGAGGGTATTCTTGACGACTTTGACGTAGACGCCCGAATCCCGTGCCGACGCACGCAGCTCGGTCATCTCCGCAACCGTCAACCCACGATACTCCGCCGCCACTGCGGACAGAGCTTCCGCAGCAACCGAATTGACCTCAGCAACCAGCGCTTGCTTACTCGAAAAACTTAGCGCCATACTCTTCTCCTGGTTCACCAGGCAACCCGATTGACGGGCTACCACCATCCCAAACTGCAACCGTTGATCCTCTCCGGCTGCAGCGCCGACGGCGTGCCCTCTCCAGGCTAAGCTGAGTCAGGTAACACCATCTGCGCAGGCGGCTTTCGCCATTACCCCCGCCTCGCGGCCGGGACCTACGGTCTTCGATGATCGCCAGCATCGCTGGCGCTCTCCGCCCGTCCTTGGGCAATCAAAAAATCAAAAAAATCCCGCGCGCCGCTCAAACGGTCGCGTGATCCACAGCAATACCGGGGCCCATCGTCGATGAGACGGTGACCCGCTTCATATAAACACCTTTCGACGCCGCTGGCTTGGCCTTGTCGAGATCCGACAGCAACGCGGCAAGATTCTCCTTCAAGGCTGTGACCTCGAAACTCGCCTTGCCAATCGGGCAATGAATGATCCCTGCCTTGTCGGTTCGATAACGAACTTGTCCAGCCTTCGCATTCCTTACGGCGGTAGCAACGTCGGGTGTCACCGTGCCGACCTTCGGGTTCGGCATGAGCCCGCGGGGGCCCAAGATTTGGCCAAGCTTGCCGACGACGCGCATGGCATCGGGGCTTGCGATGACGACGTCGAAGTTCATCTCGCCGGCCTGAACCTTCTCGGCCAAATCGTCGAGACCGACGATATCGGCGCCGGCTTCCTTAGCGGCGTCGACATTGTCACCCTGCGTAAACACGGCCACACGAACGACCTTACCGGTACCGTTGGGCAACACCGTCGAGCCGCGCACGACTTGATCCGACTTCTTCGGGTCAACGCCGAGGTTAACGGCAACGTCGATGGATTCGGCGAATTTGGCGCCAGCCAATTGCCTGACAAGGTCCAACGCCTCCTCGGCGGAGTACACCTTGCCTCGCTCTATACGCTCGTCGTGCGCCTTTTGAGCTTTGCTCAGCTTGGCCATCTATAGACCCTCCACGTCAAGTCCCATGCTACGCGCGCTGCCGGCGATGATCCTCACGGCGGCGTCCATCTCGGCGGCATTGAGGTCGGGCTCCTTGAGCTTCGCGATCTCCTCGAGCTGCGCACGCGTGACCTTGCCGACCTTAACCGTATTCGGGTTGCCGCTGCCCTTGGCTATGCCTGCCGCCTTCTTCAGTAACACTGCCGCCGGCGGCGTTTTCGTGACGAACGTGAAACTCTTGTCGGTATAGACGGAGATCACGACGGGAATCGGCATACCCTGTTCCATCGTCTGCGTCGCGGCGTTGAAGGATTTGCAGAATTCCATGATGTTCACGCCGTGCTGGCCGAGCGCCGGGCCCACGGGCGGACTCGGGTTCGCCTGACCCGCAGGAATTTGCAGTTTGATATATGACTCTATCTTGCGCGCCATTGCTAACTAACCTAATTCAGACCTTTTCAACTTGGCTAAAGTCGAGCTCCACCGGCGTCGACCGCCCCAAAATCTGCACGGCAACTCTGACCTTGCTCTTGTCGTAGTTGACGTTCTCGACGACACCGTTGAAATCGTTGAACGGACCGTCATTGACCCGGACGACCTCGCCGGGCTCGAACAATACCTTCGGCCGCGGCTTGTCGACACCTTCCTGAACACGATTCAGGATCGCCGCAGCTTCGGCATCGCTGATCGGCGCCGGCTTATCCGACGTGCCACCAATGAAGCCAAGGACCTTCGGCACTTCCTTGACCAGATGCCAAGTATCTTCGTCCATCTCCATCTGGACGAGCACATAACCCGGAAAGAACTTGCGCTCGCTCCGACGTTTCTGGCTCCCTTTCATCTCCACGACCTCTTCGGTCGGCACGAGAATTTCGCCAAATCTGTCCTCGAGTCCGTAGCGCTTGATCCGCTCGAGCAAAGACTCTCTGACTTTGTGCTCGTAATTCGAATACGCATGGACCACGTACCACTGCAAGGTCACCGGATCAGCCTCCCTGGCCTGTCAGCAGACGCGTGAGCCACAACAAAAACATGTCCAGCAACCAGAAGAACACGCCCATGATGAGCGTGAAAACGAACACCGCAATCGTCGTCTGAATCGCCTCGTCCCGAGTCGGCCAGACAACTTTACGCAACTCGACGCGTGAGGCGTTGATAAATCGCCAAAGCGCCTTGCCCTGCGTCGACTGCAGCAGAATGACAACTGACAAACCGAAAGCCACGAGCACACCCAGCGCCCTGATGACGGTCGCTACGTCGACGTAGTAGTAATACGCGACGAGGCCGCCGAGCAGCACCGCCGCGGCCACTGCGAGCTTCAGCGTATCGAGCGATGTCGATCCGGTGTCTGCCTTGGTGTCCATAGATTCCCTAATACCGGACGAGACTCGCCACGCACGCTGATCGGCCGTCAGAACGAGACACCCTGCCGTCGCCCGGCGCAGGTGGCAGGCCAGGAGGGACTCGAACCCCCAACCTGCGGTTTTGGAGACCGCTGCTCTGCCAAATTGAGCTACTGGCCTCTATTCTGACTTCCTCGCGCCGCCCCGATAATCGGTGCCGCACTGCTACGCTGCTACTCGGCCGCTCCCATCAATACTTTCGCTTTCTCGTCGAAGATCGACGCATATACGCGCTGCTCGCTCAATTTTGCCTCGCCGCCCTCGGGCGACCCACTAGTATGGCTGTTTTCGTCGCCAGGACCAAACGGCGCCCTTTCGGTGGTCGCTTGCGTGAGCGGCCGCGATGCCGCCGGCTGCCTATCGCGCTGCCCTCACGGCTCTCGCGTCTGCGGTTGCTCGATGGGAGTAAAGCGCAGCGCAGCGAGCCATCCCGTCGAGCAACTGCAGACGCGAGGGCCACCAAGCGGGGCAGTCAGCCGCCCTACTCGATAATCTTCGCAACGACGCCGGCGCCAACCGTGCGGCCACCCTCGCGTATCGCAAACCTCAACCCATCTTCCATCGCGATCGGCGCAATCAAATCAACCTTCATCTGAATGTTGTCGCCCGGCATCACCATCTCCGTGCCCTCCGGCAACTCGACAGCCCCCGTCACATCCGTCGTCCTGAAGTAAAACTGCGGCCGATAACCCTTGAAGAACGGCGTGTGGCGCCCGCCCTCCTCCTTCGTCAATATATAAACCTCCGCCTCAAACTTCGTGTGCGGCGTGATCGATCCAGGCTTCGCCAATACCTGACCACGCTCAATCTCATCGCGCTTCGTACCACGCAACAACACACCCACGTTGTCTCCCGCCTGACCCTCGTCAAGCAGCTTGCGGAACATCTCCACACCCGTGCACGTCGTCTTCGTCGTATCACGAATGCCTACAATCTCAATCTCATCTCCAACCTTCACAATGCCACGCTCGATTCGACCCGTCGCCACCGTGCCACGACCCGATATCGAAAACACATCCTCAATCGGCATCAAAAACGCACCATCCACCGGACGATCCGGGATCGGTACATAGTCATCCAGCGCCGCTACCAGCTTCTCCACACTCTGCGTCCCAATCTCAGAGGTATCACCCTCCAACGCCTTCAGCGCACTGCCCGTAATAATCGGCGTGTCATCCCCAGGAAACTCATACATCGACAACAAGTCCCGAACCTCGAGCTCCACAAGCTCCAACAGCTCCTCGTCATCAACCATGTCCGCCTTGTTCAAATACACCACGATATACGGCACACCCACCTGCCGTGACAGCAAAATATGCTCCCGCGTCTGCGGCATCGGCCCATCCGCCGCCGAAACCACCAATATCGCCCCGTCCATCTGCGCCGCACCCGTGATCATGTTCTTCACATAGTCCGCGTGCCCCGGACAGTCCACGTGCGCGTAATGACGCGCATCACTCTCATACTCCACGTGCGCCGTCGCAATCGTAATGCCCCGTGCCTTCTCCTCCGGCGCCTTGTCTATCTCATCAAACGCCGTGACATCCCCACCATGCTTCTCAGCCATCACCTTCGTCAACGCCGCCGTCAACGTCGTCTTCCCATGATCCACATGACCTATCGTCCCCACATTCACATGCGGCTTCGTACGCTCAAATTTTGCTTTGGACATTAGGAGTACTCCTGAGACTTATTCATGGTCTCTTACAAAAACGGGTCGACGATCCCCTGTCGGCGGCGGCGCCACCCGAATGGACGTCGTTACAAAACTATTTATATGAGTCGAGAAAAATTCGATCCGCCGAATCTTGGAGCCCACAACCGGATTTGAACCGGTGACCTCTTCCTTACCAAGGAAGTGCTCTACCACTGAGCTATGTGGGCAGAAATCCACGAACCCGCCTCCGTCACTCAGCCAGGCCCCTCGAATTCCTTACCCAGTCAATAAAATGCAGCCCAAACTCGAATGCTCCATGGAGCGGGTGAGCGGACTCGAACCGCCATCATCAGCTTGGAAGGCTGAGGTTCTACCGTTGAACTACACCCGCCTGTTGAGCTGATACCCCCACCACCGAGTCTGGTGGAGGGGGTAGGATTCGAACCTACGAAGGCATAGCCAGCAGATTTACAGTCTGCCCCCGTTGACCGCTTGGGTACCCCTCCGCGCGCACAAGCCGAGTATTGTCTGATCTAGCCCGGAACGTGTCAACAGAGGCCGGCCGCTGAATTGCGGGGCTCCCCGCCTCACTCGAAGCCGCGGGTCCGGACTCGATGACCGTCTGCCGACGACGGCGCCGTGGCCGGCGCGACGGGGGCTACATAATCGGTTCGTCTGAGCCGTAGAGCCCGGGCGCGTCCTTGTAGCCGTGCCAGAATCGCCCGAGGGACTCTGCGTCTTCAGGCCCAGATCACTAGGAATATCAAGGACTCCGGGTGTTCGGCTGGGCACCCCTGGTGGGATACCGTACGGCGGCGAGGCAACCGGGGCCTTGATTTTGCAGCGTCAGCGAGCATCCTTATGACCCAAGGCCCCAATAAAAAGCCCATTCTAGGTTGGGTGACAGCAATGGAAAGGCGTTTACTAGCACGAAACAAGGTCTCGACCGTCGTCTATCTCTCGGTACCCGGTGGCCGATTCCACCGTTGCCGAGCGAAGAATCTGTCGGCCATGGGCGTGTTTCTCGAAATCAAGGCGATGGGGCTGCCCGCAGGCACGGTCGTGAACCTCGTGTTCGCCGTAACACTGGGAAGCACGATCCGCCTCCACCGCCGCAGAGCGATCGTTACGCACATTACCGATCGCGGCGCTGGGCTCATGATGCAGGGGCGCCCGCGCTCGGGCCGAAAAGAAGTCGCCGACGGCGCTGGCGGCTGAGCCCCGGCGCAGATCTCTAGAAATTGTCCTTGAGCGCGCGCGTGCGCGCGAATACTTCGACGAGGTCCTCGCCGTTGGATCCGACCGCCTCCTGAATCTCTGCGCTCGCCGGGCGTAAAAACGGATTCGTCGCCTTCTCCAACGCAAGCGTGGTCGGCACGGTCGGCTCATCCTTGGCCCTAAGGCCATCCACCTGCATGCTGCGCGCGACAAGCTCCGGATTATTCGGCTCCACGCTCAGTGCAAATCGTGCGTTTGCCTGCGTGTATTCGTGCGCGCAGTACAACAGCGTGTCGTCCGGCCATCTCATGAGTTTTTGTAGCGAATCCCACATCTGCGCCGGCGTGCCCTCGAAGAGCCTCCCGCAGCCGAGTGAAAAGAGCGTATCTCCAACGAACGCAACGGAGTCATCCGGCAGGTGGTAGACGATGTGGCCGGTCGTATGACCTGGCGTGTCGTAGACGTGCACGGCGTGGCCGCCAAATTGGAACGTCTCGCCGTCGCCGTATTGCCGATCGATCCCGGGAATACGCGCCGCATCGGCTCTGGGTCCGACGATCTCACAGCCCGTTTGCTCTTTGAGCTCCAGATTGCCGCCGGCATGGTCGGGGTGGTGGTGAGTGTTGAAGATATGCGTCAGCCGCCAGCCTGTGGTCTCCAGTGCCGCAAGAATCGCGCCCGCTGACGGCGTATCGATCGTAGCCGTCAGGTCGTGCTCGGCGTCGTGTATCAGATAGCCGTAGTTATCGCTCAGGCACGGAAACATGTGAATCTCGAGCGGCTTCATGTCAGTCCTCAATCTGTGCGGCGTCCAGGGCGCGCGTTTTTGTCGTCCGAGCGACGCCGTTAGGTTCTCGGTCTTCTTATCGTACAATGCGCGGCGACGCGTGCAAGCCTTGCGACCATGCCTGAAATAACCCTGCCAGACGGATCGACTCGCGAATACCCCACGCCCGTAACCGGGCTGGAGATCGCCGCGTCGATCGGTGCCCGCCTCGAGAAGGACGCTGTAGCGCTGCGAGTCGACGGCGAGCTCGTCGATCTCGGCCTCGAGCTGCACGCGCCTGCCAACATCGAAATCGTCACGCGTTCCTCCGAGGCCGGACTCGAGATCCTGCGCCACGATGCTGCTCATGTCATGGCCGAGGCCGTCAAGGAGCTCTATCCCGAAACCCAGGTGACGATTGGGCCGGCGATCGAAGACGGTTTCTATTACGACTTCGCGCGCGCAGAACCGTTTACGCCGGAGGATCTCGAGCGTATCGAGGCACGCATGCGCGAGATCGTCGCGCGCGATGAAGTAATTACGCGAGAGCTCTGGGATCGCGACGAAGCCGTGAAATTTTTCGGCGACCAGGGCGAAAAATACAAGGCTGAGATCATCGCGTCGATTCCGGTTGATGAGGGAATCTCACTGTACCGTCAGGGCGAGTTCATCGATTTGTGCCGCGGCCCACATCTGCCATCGACGGCACGTCTCGGACAAGCGTTCAAGCTCACGAAGCTTGCAGGGGCCTATTGGCGCGGCGACTCCCGCAACGAGATGCTGCAACGCATTTACGGCACGGCTTGGGCGAGCGAGAAGGAGCTCAAGGCGTATTTGCACCGCCTCGAGGAGGCCGAACGGCGCGATCATCGCAAGCTCGGCCGCGCGATGGACCTGTTTCATTTTCAAGATGAGGCCGTTGGTGCCGCATTCTGGCATCCGAAGGGCTGGACGTTGTTTCAGACATTGATCGGCTATATGCGTGCCCGACAGCTCGAATCCGGCTATCGTGAAGTGAACACGCCCGAGCTCATGGACCGCTCGCTCTGGGAAGCGTCGGGACACTGGGAGAGTTTCGGCGAGCATATGTTCACGACCCACACTGCCGATGAGCGCACGCTCGCCGTCAAGCCCATGAACTGCCCAGGCCATGTGCAGATCTTCAAGAACGAGCTGCACAGCTACCGCGAGTTGCCATTACGCCTGGCGGAGTTCGGCAAAGTGCACCGCTATGAGCCGTCCGGGGCACTGCACGGCCTCATGCGGGTGCGTGCATTTACTCAAGACGACGCGCACATCTTCTGCACAGCCGATCAGATCACGAGCGAGACCGGCATGGTCTGCGATCTCCTGCTCGGCATCTACCGAGACTTGGGCTTCGACGACATCCTCATTAAGTTCGCCGACCGACCCGAGCGTCGCGTCGGCAGCGACGATGTCTGGGACCGTGCCGAAACGGCGCTCAAGGCTGCAATGGACGAGCTCGGGCTCGATTACACACACAACCCCGGCGAAGGCGCGTTCTACGGTCCGAAGATCGAGTTCGTGCTGCGAGATGCGATCGGCCGCGAATGGCAATGCGGCACGCTGCAGGTCGACTTCAATCTTCCCGGCAGGCTCGGCGCAACCTATATCGGCGAGGACGGCGACAAACATACGCCCGTGCTGCTGCATCGAGCGATCTTCGGCTCGCTAGAGCGGTTCATCGGTATCCTACTCGAGCACTTCGCCGGTAAGCTGCCGCTCTGGCTGGCACCTGTGCAGGTCGTTGTCGCGACGATCACTTCTGACGCGGACGCCTATGCGCTCGAGGTCGTGGCGGCCCTCGAGGAGGCGGGCTTACGCGCCGAAGCCGACACGCGCAACGAGAAGATCAACCGCAAGGTGCGCGAACATGCACTCGCGAAAACGCCCGTGCTGCTCGCGTTGGGCAAACGCGAGGTCGAGGAGCGCACCGTGTCGATTCGCCGGCTCGGCGAGAAGGCGCAGCAGGTGCTGCCGCTCGGCGCTGCCGTCACCGCGCTCGACGCCGAAGTCCGCAGCCGTTCCGCAACCTAACCAACGAAGGATCACAATGCGATTGGTCAGCTTCGAACACGAGGGACGCGCGAGTTACGGGCTCGTCTGTGACGGCGGAATCGTCGATGCGGGGCTGCGCCTCGGCGAGCGTTATGCTGATCTCAAGGCCGTGATCGCAGCAGGGGCGCTCGATGAGCTGCGCGCCCTCGAAAGTACCGCTCCAGACCTAGGGATGGCGGACGTCGCTCATCTACCCATTATCCCGAATGCCGAGAAGATCCTGTGTGTCGGCATCAATTACCTCGGCCACATCAAGGAAACGGGCCGCGAGCCACCAGAGTACCCCGTGCTGTTCACGCGCTTTGCCGACTCGTTCGTCGGGCACGGTCAGGCTATCGTCAGACCCGCAGTCTCGACGGATCTCGACTACGAAGGCGAGCTTGCCGTTGTAATCGGCAAGCCCGCATGGCACGTGTCACGTGAGCGCGCGCTCGAGCACGTCGCCGGCTACACATGCTGCAACGAGGGCAGCATAAGAGATTTCCAGTTTCACACGATTCAGTTCACGGCCGGCAAGAATTTCTATCGCAGCGGTTCACTCGGGCCCTGGCTGTTGACGGCCGACGAGCAACCGGACCCCGGGCAGTTCCATCTGCAAACCCGTATCAACGGCGACGTACTGCAGGATGCCCCCGTCAGCGATCTATGCTTCGACATTCCGCAACTCATTGAGTATTGCTCGATCTGGACACCGCTCGGAACCGGCGACATCATCGTGACCGGCACGCCGGGCGGCGTCGGCCGCGTGCGCAAGCCACCGATCTGGATGAAGCCCGGAGACACGGTCGAAATCGACATCCGGGGCCTCGGCACGCTGCGCAATTCGATCATCGATGAGTCCACCGACTGAGAGACTTCGCTTCTCGTATTTGCAGGCCGCTGGCCTGGCTTTCTTCTTGATGCTTGATTCAGCGCCCGCGCAGCCGCCGGAGCTCGACTGGATCGACGAGAAACTCATCCAGGGTGGCGAGATTCTCATCGATTTCGGCGACGACCGCCGATTCCGCGGCCGCATCCGCGCCGCCACGCTAGTCGATGCAGACCCCGAGACGATCTGGGCCATTCTCAGCGACTGCGAGTCTGCTCCCCGGTACCTCGACAATGTGCAAAGCTGCGAGCTCGTTGAGACGCTCGACGGCGGGAAAGCGCAGGTCTTCAGGCAACGCGCCAAGCTCCGCTGGTTCATACCGACCTTCGAGCACGAATTTCGTCTCGATTACGAGCCATACGACCGCATCCGGGTTACGCGCGTCAGCGGCCCCTTCGAGCGGCTCGACGGCGTCTGGTGGCTCGTGCCGGAATCGCCGGGGCGCACGCGTGTGGTTCATCAGCTCGACATCGAGTCCGGTCCGCTGATTCCAAACTTCATGCTGAGCGGACCGCTGCGCCGTGACATCCTCAACGCAATGCGCGCCGTGCGCGAGCTCTCCGAGGCGAGCATCTGAACAGGAGTCGTTAGGTCGAAGCGTCGGGCCGTGTGGCGGCCAAGCCTTCGAAATCGAACAGCTCCGGATCCGCGAGATGCGACGGAGTGACGTTTTGCAGACTGCGAAACAGACGCAGTGTGCGCCCGGGATCTTCACGTTCCCAGTCGGCCAGCATCGCTTTGATTTTCTTGCGCTGTGCATGATCTTGCGAACCGCAAAGCTTGCATGGAATGATCGGAAACTCTCTGCCCCTAGCGTAGCGCGCGATCTCCCGCTCCGCGCAATACGCCAACGGCCGAATCACGACATGGCAGCCGTCATCGCTACGCAGCTTCGGCGGCATCGTCTTGAGCCGACCGCCGTGAAACATATTAAGAAACAGGGTTTCGACGATGTCCTCGCGATGGTGGCCCAGCGCAATCTTCGTCGCGCCGAGCTCGGTCGCTGTCCGGTACAAGATGCCGCGGCGCAGCCGCGAGCACAACCCGCACATCGTTTTGCCCTGCGGAATAACGCGTTTGACGACCGAGTAGGTGTCTTCCGTGACGATCCTATACGAGACGCCTAGCTGCTCCAGATAGGCCGGGAGCACGTCGGCTGGAAAGCCGGGCTGCCTCTGATCGAGATTGACGGCGATAAGCTCGAAATCCACGGGCGCCCGCCGCCGGAGGCTCAGGAGCAACTCCAGCATCGTATAGGAGTCCTTGCCGCCCGACATGCAGACCATGATGCGGTCACCCGCTTCGATCATGCCGTAGTCGGCGATGGCCTTGCCGACGGCGCTGCGCAGGCGCGCCTTGAGCCGCGCGAGCGTGCGCGAGGACAGCTGTGGCTCGTGCGCCGGATCGTGTCGCCGCGAGTCGTGCAACGCCAGGTTGATCGGTACCGGTCTGCTACTATTCATGCGTCTAGGTCGGGATTGCTCTGTTCCGGCCGCAAGTCTAAACGCGCAACACCCGTCATGGACAGCTGGCTCAGTAATTTGGACGCGTTGATCGACACGCTGCCCGCATGGGCGGTGACCGCGCTCGGCGTGGCACTGCTGTTGATGACGGCGCTGGCGGCCGACTTCATTGCCAAACGGCGCTTGATCCGTGGCTTGCGCCGAATAACCCAAAGCACAAGATTGGACTGGGACGATGCCATGCTGGAATCGGGGGTTATTCCTCGGTTTGCGCATCTGCTGCCGGCGCTCGTGATTTACTTCGGGCTGCCAATAATTCCAGGTCTGAGTGAGCCGATCGCGCGTGTCGGAACTAAAGTCACGCTCGCGTACATGGTGCTCGTCGGCAGCCTCGCAATCAGCGCAACGCTGACGGCTGCCAACACTGCATACGAACGGCTGCCGATCGCGACGGAGCGCCCGCTCAAAGGCTTCCTCCAGGTCGCCAAGATCGTGGTCTTCGCGCTTGCTGCCGTTCTGATCGTCGCCGTGCTCATCGAGCGCAGCCCCGTGTTGCTGCTCAGCGGCCTTGGCGCGATGATGGCCGTGCTGATCCTCGTCTTCAGGGACACGATTCTATCGCTGGTTGCAAGCGTTCAGCTCACGAGCCTCGACATGATTCGTGTCGGTGATTGGATAGAGATGCCGGGCTGCAACGCCGATGGTGACGTCGTGGACATCTCGTTACACACGGTCAAAGTGCAGAACTGGGACAAGACGATTACGACAATCCCGACGCACAAGCTCATTGCAGAGTCGTTCAAGAACTGGCGGGGCATGAGCCTATCGGGCGGTCGGCGCATCAAACGCAGCCTGTACATCGACCTGAGCTCGATTCGATTTCTCACTGATGCCGAAGTCGAGCGCTTCAAGGGATTCAGACTGCTCGAAGACTACATCGCCCAAAAAGAAAATGAGCTCGCCGCGTATAACGAGGCCGTCGGAGAGTCTGCAAATGCTAACCTGCGGCGCCTCACGAACGTTGGGACGTTTCGCGCTTACATATTCAATTACCTCAAACATCACCCCAGGATTCACGAGGGGATGACGTTGCTAGTGCGCCAGCTCCAACCGAGCCCGCTGGGCCTGCCGCTCGAGATCTATGCCTTCACGAACGTGACCGACTGGTCGATTTACGAAGATATTCAGTCGGACATATTCGATCACCTCATGGCAATTGTCGGCGAGTTCGGCCTGCGCGTGTATCAGCAACCGAGCGGCGAGGACATCGTCGCTTTGGGCGCGATCGAGATGCACGAGCCGGCCTCGGTTCAGCCCCGGACGGGCTCGTAGGACTTCGAAGCTGCCGCGGCACGTTCGCTTTACATAACATGAATAAATAGCCGAACCGTGCGGATTTTCGTCGCCGGCATCGGGGGTCTGTGAAGCTAATCACTACAACCTGTTCTGTTTTCTCTTAGTGTTGAGAGATCTACGACCAGGTAAGCCGAGTCCAATGCAACGCAGGCTCATCGCAGCGGTTCTCACGGTCGCCGCCCTGGCGATGCTCGCCGTGCTCGTCCTCGACTCCCGGCCGATACCGATCGAGGCACACCTCGCTCATCATGCAGCCATCGCCGAGCTCGAGCGCGCCGCCGAGGACGCTGCAACGCTCGTCGCCTCGCTCGAGTCCGCACGCGCCAGCAACCAGGCACTCGGCGAAGGAGCGCGCACCGCGCTGGCACGCTTCGAGGTAAGCCCCGAGCGTCTGCGCGCACTGCTGTTCGGATACTCCGGCCGTGCTCTCCACGAGGATCGGGTGCGCGGCCGTTTCGATGCGTACTCGGGCACGGTCGCCGATGCAAGCTCATTGACGCACACGGCAGTTACCGAACAAGCCAAGCTCATACAGAGTCTAGACATCGTTCGCCGGTCCGGCCCCATTCTCATCGAGCGCATGCGTGATATTCGGCTTGACGACGCGGCGCGAACAACCTTCGAGCTCGTCGCCGGTGTGCTCGATTTCGCATCGCCGGACAACACGATCGATGCCGCCGATCTCGGTCGTTTAGCGGAAACGCTGCGTACGGACCGCAGGATCGACGCGAATATGCCGGGACAAGTGCAGGAGTTCATCGAAGCGACGCAGACTGTCATCGCCGGCGTGCGCCGCGTCGACAACCTGACGGCGCGGCTCGGCGAAATTCCTCTGATCTCGAGCGGCACAAACCTCGCCAGCGCGGCCGTGGAGCGCTATCGAGATACGCTCGCCGGCATCAATCAAGCGCGCACGCTGTTGTCGATCTACGCGATCATTCTGCTCGGCGCGGCCGGTTTCATCGCATTTCGCCTGAGCCAGAGCTACCAGCTACTCAACCGGGCCAACGCGGAGCTGGCGATGCTGAACGAGTCGCTCGAGCAGCGCGTCGTCGAGCGCACGGAAGAGCTTCAGGGCGCACTCTTCGACCTCAAGGAATCTCAGGTTCAACTCGTTCAAGCAGAGAAAATGTCCTCGCTCGGGCAGCTCGTAGCCGGCATCAGTCACGAGATAAACACGCCCTTGCTCTATCTGGCCAACAACGCCGAGCTCATCCGTGAGCGCCTGGAGCTATTCGAAGACTTCACGCAACGCAGCGCCGCGGCGTACGCGCTTCGGCCCGACGACTTCGAGGATCGCAAGAGCTATCAGATAGCCCTCGCGACCGCGCTGCGGAATCTACAGGCATCGATCGCCCAGGACGATTTGCTCGCGAGCATCGAGGAAGCGAGAGAGCTACTGAGCGACAGCACCGACGGTCTCACCGAGCTCACGGAAATGGCCCAAGGGCTCAAGGACTTCAGCCGAATGGATCGCGCACCCGTGGAGAGTTTCGACGTCAACGCGGGTCTCGAGCGCAGCCTGCTGATTGCGAGAAGCGCACTCAAGCACAAGGCCAACGTCAACAAGTTTTTTGGCGATCTGCCCCACATCCGCTGCGCGCCGTCACAGCTCAATCAGGTCTTTCTGAACCTGCTGACCAACGCGGCACAGGCAATCGACGAGCAGGGCGAAATCGTCATCAGGACGGAGCGTCGAGACGAGAACCATATCTCGGTCACAATCTCCGACACGGGTTGCGGCATATCCGCGGAGAATCTCGCAAAGATCAGGGACCCGTTCTTCACGACCAAGGATGTCGGCACTGGCACGGGTCTAGGGCTGGCTATCGTGGATCAGATCGTTACCGCACACGGCGGGGAGCTGCGTATCGAATCCGCGCCAGGAAAAGGCTCGGCTTTCACGATTATCTTGCCAATCAGCCCGAGCGGCGAAGCCTACGGCACTAATGACGACGCCGAACTTCTGAGCCAGCTCGCCGCTGCCGGGTAATAGAGCCGCAGATGGATAACTGCGCTACACAGACCGCCGCACTGCCGAGGGTCCTGTTCGTCGACGATGAGCAGCGCGTGCTGAACTCGATGCGCATCATGTTCCGGCGCCGCTTCGAGCTGTTCTTTGCCTCGGACGGGCCTAGCGCAATCGAAATCGTCAAACAGCAAGACATCGATGTCGTCGTTGCCGACCACCGCATGCCGCAGATGACGGGCGTCGAGCTGCTGACAGCCGTGCGAACTTTGTCGCCGCACACCGTGAGGATATTGTTGACGGGTTATGCCGACCTCGACGCGATAGAAGGATCCATCAACGAGGGCGAGGTATTCAGGTACCTGACGAAGCCATGCGCGCCAGCACAGTTACGCGCTACGCTCGATCTCGCCGCAGAAGTTTCGGAACAGAGCAATGCGGGCCCGATGCCGGACATCGATCCCGTAGAGCAGCTCGCGCACGACATTCTGACCGACGAGCCGCACGAGCCGGCCGCAGAGCCGCTCACTCGCTTCACCCGCACGATGACCGAACATGAGCTTGCGGAGACGGACGTGATCGATCGCGCGGAGCTGGCGGCCGTCGCGCCAATATCGCAGCAGCGTGCGCAGCCTGCGAAACCCAAACAGGTCTCGCACAGCGGCGTCATCGTATTCTCCGCCGACGAGAACATCATCGACAGCGTCCGCAAGGCCGCGGGCGCACGTTTTCCCGTCTATGTCGCGTCGAATATCGTGCAGGTCGTCAAGGTGCTGACTGAGAATCGTCCCGGGGTGCTCGTGACTGATATCACGCAGGATCGCAACACGATTCAGGCCATGACGGGCAGACTCAAACAGCATTTGCCAGAGCTCGTTACGATCATCGTGTCGGAGCACCGCGATGCACTCGATATGATCTGGCTCATCAATCACGGTCAGATCTTCAGGTTCCTGCGCAGGCCAGTTTCCCCGGGACGTTGCGCGGTCAGCGTCCAGGCCGCGCTTCAGCATCACGAGGCCTTGCGTGTGAACCCGCTGCTCGCTCGCCGTCATACGGTCGACCGAACCGAGGACTCCGGTGTCATCAGCGGCGTGTTCGATAGGCTCAAATCTGTGCGGCGGCTCTGGGCATGACGACGACGAGCAGCAACGCGCCCGTTACGCGCGACCCCGCTGACGTCGTGCTGTATCTCGGCGCCGCGATCGTCCTCGGCGTCGGCGTAAGCTGGCTCATACTCTCGCAACCCTGGCAAGGATCTGCCGACAACGAGTTCAGGACCGAGTCCGTGGCGACGGCAACGCCGCCGGCAGGGCCGGCCGCGAGCCGGCTGTCGACAGCCGAACCGACCGTCGATGAAGCCTTGCGCATGGCGGACGTCGCCCTGTCGGCCGGTATTCTGATCGAGCCGGAGCGATACAGCGCCTGGAAGCTGTATACCGACGTGCTCCGTGCGGATCCGAACAATATCGATGCGCGCGACGGCATTCGTCGCGTTACCGAATTGCTCCTCGCGCGTGCGACGACCGCTCTCCAGCAGGCTCGAACGAGTGATGCGCGCGAGATACTCGCGCTCGTCCAACGCCAGTTTCCCGATGACGCCGGCGCCGCCGAGCTTGCGGAGCGCATAAACGCCGCCGAGGAAGTCCAGAGATCCCTGGTCGCGGATGATCTGACGCCACCGCGGATCGAGACGAACAGCGAGTCGCTGCGCATCGAGACTCCCAGCGAGCCGCAGGCCACCGTCGCGAGTGCTGCGCCGGACCTGGTCGACCCGCTGGAAGAGATGCGCGCGGCGTTCGATGCGGCACTCGCTGCCGGCAATTTGCTGCAGCCCGCCGGCGGCAGCGCTGAGCACTTTCTCAGCGTCATGGTCGAGCGCGACGCTGACCATGCGCTCACGAGCGAGGCCCGCATGGCCTTCATAAACACGGTTCTGAGCCGCGCAACCGAGGCCACCGAAGCCCTCGATGCCGTCGCGGCCGAGGCTTGGATCGACGCGGCGATAAAGCTCGGTGCGGATGCGGCTCGAGTGGACGCAGCCGACGCCGCACTGACGACCGCGCTCGTCACTGCCGAATCGCAGCGCCTACGGCCGGCCACCGAGCTTCTAGTCGAAAGCTACGCCGCGCCGCGCTACCCTCCCGCTGCCGAGAGACGGAACATCGAGGGCTGGGTCGACGTGGAGTTCGTTGTCACAACGTCGGGCCAAACGCGTGAGGTCGCCATTACGGATGCATCGCACGACAGTCTATTCCGCCAGGAAGCTGTCGCCGCCGTCGAGGCCTGGCGCTTCGTGCCGAAGGTTTATCTCGATCGCCCGATCGAGCAGAGAGCCTATATGCGAATCCGCTTCGCCCTCGAGTAGCGCTACGCTGGCCGTTGCGCGACAGGGCACCCCGCATCGATTCGACATAATCTGTGGCGGCTCACCGGCCTCTCGCACGTTGCGCTAAGATGAGCGCAACTGCACGCTGTCGATGTCAGGAACAACAATAAGGAGCGCCCGCTCGAGGAGAACAGCTCAGATGGCTCGCATGACTCCATTGGTGATCACGGCCGCGATGATCGCGGGAACACCCGTCAGCGTATGGGCACAATGGCGCTGTGACTGCACGATGATCGTCGGCAGCTGTAGCGCTGAGGTGACAGCCGAAGCGTCATGGATCGACGTGACGACTGACAGCCTGCAATGCGCTCGAGTCGATTACTTCGTCGATGGCTTGCCGTTCGTGACCACGGTCGTCGAAGGCCAGAGCCGACTCGACTGGATGAGCCCCCGCGAGAATCCGGATGTCCGGATTCAGAGCTGCCAGATCTGCGCCGACAATGCCCCCGGCGGCAGCGCCGAGCCCGCGATCGCCGAAGAGGAGACCCCGCTCGAGCCGCTCCTTCGCTGGGACCCCGCCTATCCGACCCCGGCGCAACGCAACGGCACGGAGGGCTTCGTGATCGTAGAGTTCGACGTGACACCTGAGGGTGGTGTCGAGAACGCCGCAGTGGTCGACTCTGCGCCCGATGATTTATTCGATCAGGCCGCACTCGCGGCCGTGAGCCGCTGGCGCTATGCCGACAACGAACAGCGCGGCGCGACCCGACTTACCGAACGGTTCGAGTTCTCGCTCGATGACATGCTCTGGCAACTGCAACCCGGCGCCGCAGAACGCGAACCCGAAGCAGCCGTGAGTGCGCCGCGAAACCAATGCGTCCGTGAGGACGTCGTCTATAACTTCGGCGAGATGATCGAGGCCGGACTCATCAACGCATGCGCCGAACCGTTGCTCATCTATGAATGCGCCGAAGGGATTGGCCGACAAACGGGGCGCTGGGTCTGCAACGATTCCGAACGTCTGCAGACGCTGCTCGTCCGGCCGGGCGACGAACGTATCGGCACGACGATTCAGAACGGCGCGCAGGTGGCGAGCGTCCGCTGGCTGACGTTCAGCGATAATTTCTTCGTCGCCCGACCACCCAATTCGCAGTATTGGTGGATCGCCTGTACGCAGTCTGATTCCGCGTGCCGTGACAACGCGCAGATGTGGGTCCGGTCGATGGATCGTCAGCCCGCGAGCGTGGACCCGCGCGGGCGCGCCTCGATAACGGTCGCCCGCTCCTACTGAGCTGGGGGCCGGCTGGGCAGGCCGGCATCGGATCAGTTACGATGCCCTGCGTCTCGCAACTCGAGCGCGAGTGACACCGCCGATGCCAAAGAAAGCCTTACAACAGCAACTGACCGAGCTTCACGGTGCGCTTGCGTCCACCGCCGAGCTCGACCCCGAGCTGCGCGCGCTGCTCAAGGAAGTCTCCGGCGACATCCAGACTCTCCTCGGCGGCGAAGCCTCGGCCGAGGAGGCCTCCACTGCGGATCAGCTACAAGCACGCGTAAGGCGCGCGACCGTGGATTTCGAAGCCGAGCACCCGCGTCTTGCGCACATTCTCGGAGACCTGGCCGACACGTTGACGAAACTCGGTATCTGACGGCGACTCGGTGAGCTCGACTCGCCGCGAACGACAGACACATGGACACGGCAATCAACTACGCAGATAAGCACGTCTTCGTCGCCGGAGGCAGCAGCGGCATCAATCTCGGCATCGCCATGGGCTTTGCCGCAGCCGGTGCACACGTTGGAATTCTGAGCCGCTCACAGGAAAAAATCGATGCCGCCGTGGCCGAGATCGAGCCTATCGGCACGGGCCGAGCCGCTGGCTTCAGCGCCGACGTGCGCGACCCTGAAAAGGTCGAGGTGGCGCTGCGCGGTGCCTTCGATGCGTTCGGCCCGATCGACGTCCTCGTGTCCGGGGCTGCAGGCAATTTTCCAGCGCTCGCCAAGGATCTGTCGCCGAATGGCTTCAAAGCCGTCGTCGACATCGACCTGCTCGGCACGTTCAACGTGCTGCGAACGGGCCTGGAGTTTCTACGCAAACCCGGCGCGAGCATCATTAATATCTCCGCGCCGCAGGCGCTGAACCCGACGGTTGCGCAGATTCATGTCTGCGCGGCCAAGGCCGGCGTCGACATGGTCACACGCGTGCTGGCTATGGAATGGGGCGAGCTCGGCATACGCGTGAACTCGATCGTGCCTGGACCGATAAGCGAGACCGAGGGCATGCGCCGCCTGGCGCCGACGCCCGACGCGCTTGCAACAGTCGGGCGCAACGTCCCTCTCGGTCGACTCGGAAAAATCGAGGAGATCGCGGCTGCCGCGCTGCTGCTGTCCTCGCCGCAAGCCGCATACATCACCGGTGCTGTGATTCCCGTCGACGGCGGCTGGTCGCTCGGCGGCGACCGCGTCGCGATGGCCGCAATTCTTGCCCAGCTCGCGAAGGCGCCTCGCTGAGCGAACCGACCGGGCAGCGATTCACGCCCAAGCGACCAGGAACACGCGCGCCGCGTATCCATCCGCACGAGTAAACTACTCGGCATGCAACGGGAGCGGTCCTATGGGTAAAAACGCGCCGACGGCATTCGCCGGTTTCAGTGACGCCACGATCGCTTTCTTGAGCCAGCTGGCCGTGAACAACGATCGCGATTGGTTTCAGGCGCACAAGCAGCGGTATGAGGAAGCGGTCCGGGACCCGGCGCTGGCCTTCATCGAGGCGATCGCACCCGGCCTCAAGCGGATCTCGCCACACTTCGTCGCGAGCTCGCGGCGCACCGGCGGCTCGCTCATGCGTATCTATCGCGACACGCGCTTCTCCCGAAACAAGCTGCCTTACAAGACGAACGTCGGCATCCAGTTCCGGCACGAGCTCGGCAAGGATGTCCATGCACCGGGGTTCTATGTGCATATAGAACCGGGTGGCTGTTTCCTCGGCGCAGGAATCTGGCGGCCCGATTCTGCAGCGCTCGCGGCGATCCGCGCGCAAATCGCCGACTCGCCGGCCGCATGGAAGCGTGCCCGCGACGCCAAGGCTTTCGCCGCGCGCTTCACGCTCAGCGGCGAGCAGCTCAAGCGCATTCCGCGCGGCTATGACGCGGACCACCCGTTGGCCGAAGATCTGCGGCGCAAGGACTTCATCGGCGTGTCCGGCTACGAGATCGGCGACATCACCGAGCCGACGTACCTGCAGGACGTGCTCGAGGCCTTCTCGGATACCAAGCCGTTCATGCGGTTTCTCTGCAAAGCCCTCGAGCTGCACTTCTGATCATGAGCACGAGGACACATACGGGCGGCTGCCACTGCGGTCGCGTGCGTTTCGAAGTCGATGCCGAGCCCGTCTTGCGGGTGACGAGCTGCAACTGCTCGATCTGCACCCGCACGGGATTCTTGCATCTGATCGTGCCAGCCGACCGCTTCCGGCTACTGGGGGGCGATGAGTTCCTGAAGAGCTACCGGTTCAACACCGGCACGGCAAACCATCTGTTTTGTTCCATTTGCGGTATCAAGGCTTTCTATGTGCCGCGCTCGCATCCGGACGGCGTTAGCGTCAACGCACGCTGCATCGAGAACGACACGGTCGAGTCCGTTATCGTCGAGCAGGAATTCGACGGGCAGAACTGGGAGCAGCACATCCACGAGCTGGCGCCCCTGGGCGATTAGCGTCGGCTGCACGAAGCGCGCGATCCGGCAAGCGCCCGCGCTGACGCGGCGACATGGGCGCCGAGCTCGTCAGTCTTCAGTTCTCGAGCAGATTCGACGGCAGGAACCGGCGCGTCGCCTCATCGTCGCAATTGAAAGCCGACATGTCCGTGTCGGGCCGATACAGCAGCGCACGGCGATGCGTCATCGAGCCGACGATGTACTCGGGATCCTCGAGGAAGAACTCGACCTCCATGCGCGCGCCAGCGTCGATGAGACGGTAGCGCTCGATGACGTGCTTCTGCGCCCCGGACGGGATACCGTTCTGATACGGTGAACGGTGGTCGGCGAAGTTTCGCGTATCGATGACGAGCGTGTCGCCCTCGTAGCGCCCCACTGAATGACCTGTCCGCGTGCGCACGCTCGGATCGGGGTGCGCGCGCCCGTCCATATAGACGGTCCGAAGGTCGTCGAAATACTGGCTCCTGATCGTCAGCGTCTGATCGCCGTTGTCGGCAATCTCGATCGGATAGAGGTCCGTATAGACGATCATCGACGGCGTCGGCTTGGGCACGCACGTGAGCTCCGGATTTTCCTCGGACTCCTGGCTGAATGCCTCGTAAGCGAGGCGGCCCTTCTCGGTCAGCGTCAGATCCCGGAGCATGAGTTGGTCCAGACCCCCCGGATAATCTGCCGCCAGACTCGCTCGATCGACGATCCAGCGCCCCTCGACCGAGGTCGCGCGCGGCGCATCGCCCGGCTCCGCGCTGGCCAGTGTTTCTGTTGGAACGGCCACGCCGATCGGCACGCCGTCCTTGGCGACCGTCGTCACGAGACCGTAGGGTCGTCCGTCGCGCGCTGGGTGAAGCTCAACGGTGACTTCGTCGCCGACGCCTAGGGAATCCCGCGTCCAGCCTCTACGCATCAGCGTGATCATCGAGCCCATCTGCGCCGTCCACTCCCGCTGCTCGCCGGTCTCGTCCGTGGCGCTCACGACGATATAAGCGTGAGGATTACGCAGGCTGAATTCCGTGACCGTGCCCTGGAGTGTCAGGACCCTGTCCATCTCCAAGGCGGCATCGCTATGGTGGCTGTAAGCCGGCAAGACCACTGCACAGGCGGCGGTAATAATCATCAGATATCGCATGGCGAATACTCCACGAAATGTCGCACTCGAAAAATTCCGCTCCCCGGTTCGGCTCTGTGCCGGTCGGGTCCGGGTTTGGCCCTAGGTCCCCCGGGATTTGGCTTTCATCGAATCATACCGAATTATCGGTAGCCGAGGGCCGCTCCAGACCGCGTGCGGACCGCCCTCAGCAGGCGCCTTCGCGCCGCCGTCAACCTCCCTCGTGCGACTTTGGCCAAACACGCCAAGCGAGCCTGGCGACGCAAAATTCGGCCCGGCCGCGGGAACATTTCCCGTCTAAACCGGCTAGAATCGGCCGAACACGAACATCCGGTCAAGGGGGGAGACATGACCTCGTTTCTTTCACGCTTTGGGGCTCTCGTTCAGCGCCACGGCCGACAATAATTAGAACTCATTGACCCGAGAGGCTCGAACACGATGTCAACACACCACGCCGCGACAATAGTCGCTATCGCAATCTCCGCGCTTCTGCCGGCCGCTGTGCAAGCACAGGCCGCTACCGATATCCCGATTGCATCGACAAGCGCGCATCAGGCGACCGAAGCCGGTGCCGCGTTCATCGCGAGCCTGCGCCCAGAGCAACGTCAAGCAGTCGTGCACGCACTGGACGACGCCGAGCGCTCGGGTTGGTCGAACGTGCCGATGTTTGCGCATGCCCGACCGGGCTTGCGCATACGCGATCTGACGACCGCGCAGCGCCGCGCGCTGCACGGGCTGTTGCGCGCCTCGCTGTCTAGCCAAGGTTACCAAAAGGTTACGAACATCATACGGCTCGATAGCATCCACGGCGCACGCGAGCTCGCACACCTCGATGAGCACGGGCCGGCACCCGACGATCGCCCGTTCGTGCAACACGAGGCCGAGAGCTTTGGCTCGGGCAGCTATGCCGTTGCCGTGTTCGGCAATCCCGGGCGCGATGCCGACTGGGGCTGGCTCATCCAAGGCCATCACATGGGCATCACTTTCACAGTCTCGGGCGAGAACGCCGGCCTCACGCCGATGTTCCTCGGTGCGACGCCGCTCGTGCTCGATGACGGCATCCTTGCCGGCTGGTCAGCGCTGTCGCACGAGGTCGCGCGCGGCGCCGAGCTCATCGCATCGCTGACCCCTTCGCAGCGCGAGGTCGTGCTGGAGCCCGGAGACGTCCCGGGTGATGCGCTCTATAGCGTCGGCCACAAGCACGAGCTGCCCGAGTTCTCGGGCCTTCGGTCGCGGGACATGACACCGCCACAGCAGCGTCTCCTGCGGGCGCTCGTCGAGGAGTACGTACGTAACGCCGACTTCGACGTCGCAGAGGCGCAGCTCGCGGCAATTGGTGAGGCGGGCTGGGACAATCTGTGGCTCTCCTGGCGCGGCGCCACAGACGACACGATGGCGCCGCACTACTATCGGGTCCATGGCGAGAGGATTCTCATCGAGCTCGCGCACCGGCCCAATCACATTCACACGTTCGTCCGCGACCCGCAGAACGACTACGGCGAGCATTGGTTAGGCGAGACGTACACCGAGACTCATACGGCCGGCGACCGATTCGATGCGGCCGTTCGCGCGTTCGAGCAACGCTAAATAAGAATCGTTTTCAAGAATATCCCGTCCGCACATCGCAAGTGATGTGCGGACGGGCGAGGCTATGACTTCGATTTCAAAAACGTATACAATTCGCGCCGTTCCAGCTGTCACTACTATTACCAAAATACTTTCCAGGAGTTAAGGATGACGACGACGCGCAGGAAGCGTCCCGCTCTGTCGGGCGCAAAATTCGATATCAACGGTGTTCGCAAAGCCACGATTGCCATGCTGTCGAGTGCTTATCGCAGCGGGCGCTTTCGCACGTTGGCCGATATTCTCATTGCGATGGAGGTCATCGACGCCGATCTCGACGGCCAGCCGCATTCGATGCGCTCACTGTCGGAGTCGCTCGATATTCCCTATACGTCCGTGTCGCGCATCGTATTCGGCCTGACAGCCGAAGGCGGGGAAGGCCCGGGTATTCTGACGCTGAACTCTCACGCCGAGGACCGTCGCCGCAAAGTCATCGGTGTCGATCCTGCAGCCTACAAGCTCTTCGGCAAAGGCCCGCATCAGGCCGCCGAGAAGGCCATGGCCGATTACTACGGCCAGTCCGTTAAGAGCCTCAAAGCCAAGAACGGCTCGCGCCGCTAGATGGCCTGGCCTCTATAGCTGATCCATATACGCGGCCATGCGTCTGCGCGTGGCCGCGTCGGGCATCTCCCCGTAAGCTGCCAACGCGTTCTCGGCCATATGCGCCGGGTTGCTTGTCTCCGTGAGCACGGACGTCAGCGCCGGGTGCGGCAGAATATATTTCAGCGAGAATCCAGCCCAGCTATGGATGCCGATTTCCGCGGCCCAATCGGGCAGCGGCACGGCAGCCAGCCGCTGGAAGTATTCACCGTTCATGAACGGCCGGTTGATGATGACACCGAGACCCCTGTCTGCGGCGAGCGGCAGCAGGCGCTCCTCGGCCAATCGCTCGGTAACCGAATAGTTGCACTGGATGAAATCCGGTGT
>Ga0224497_10000581_pt1 | contig 24915 bp, 24 predicted proteins | sample SF_Jul11_sed_USG_4_FD_167970 | JGI IMG/M metagenome (GOLD analysis project Ga0224497, IMG submission 167970) | Sediment microbial communities from San Francisco Bay, California, United States - SF_Jul11_sed_USGS_13 | ecosystem: Environmental > Aquatic > Marine > Sediment | place: USA...
CCCTGAAATGCAAATGTGCTTCGGACCCCGTCGAGGTCACGGTCAAGTCGCAATCTGCACACAACCATGTGTGCGGTTGCACCAAGTGCTGGAAGCCCGCCGGTTCATTGTTCTCAATGGTGGCTGTCGTTCCCAGGGACACCCTCAGCGTTACCGCGAACGAAGACAAACTCGCGATTGTCGACGAATCCGCGGCCATTCAGCGACACGCTTGCGAGGACTGCGGTGTACACATGTATGGCCGAATCGAAAATACCGGCCATCCATTTCATGGACTGGACTTCATCCATACGGAATTATCCGACGACTCGGGCTGGTCAGCCCCGGAATTCGCCGCTTTCGTATCGTCTGTCATCGAAGGCGGCTATCCTGCGGACGGCATGGACGAAGTTAGATCAAGACTGCGGGGTCTGGGCCTGGAGCCTTACGACTGTCTGTCACCGCCGCTGATGGATGCGATCGCCGCGCACTCTGCCAAAGCTTGATGATCTGACCGTAACAGGTATGTTTACCGTGTCCCCGGCAACGGGGCTCGGTAAACTGCGCGCGGTCAATAATTTGGCGTAACTTCAAAGGGCGAAAACATGGGCACAGCACGACGCGTTATCAGGCCAACTTCCTATTGTCAACTCATTCTCGGCTGTTTATTCCTGGGCGCTTGCGACCGGGCACCGAAGACCGATGTCGAAGCGCAACAGCCAGAAGCGGACGAGCCAAGCGCATCAGTGTCCGATGCCGTGGAATGGCCGACCGACGGCGAATTGGTCTACGTGTCTAACGAAGATTCTGGCGATGTCTCGATCATTTCAACCGCTAGCAATCAGGTCATATCAACCATAGACGTTGGCCGACGGCCGCGGGGGATCAGGGTCAGTCATGACGGGAAAAAGCTGTTCGTCGCGTTGTCGGGCTCGCCCAAGTGTCCGCCCACCATGCCCGACGAGGAATGCGAAAAAAATGTCGCCGACAAGACCAAAGACGGCATCGCCGTCGTGGACCTGATTACGGCTAAGCCGGAGCGTGTATTGCCGGGCGGGTCGGACCCGGAACAGTTCGATTTGAGCGCAGACGGCCGGCGCCTGTTCGTCTCCAATGAAGATTCCGATCAAGCAACCATAATCGATATCGCTAGCGGCGAAGTTCTAGAAACGATTGCCGTCGTGCGTGAGCCGGAGGGCGTTCGTGTCAGCCCTGATGGTGCACTGGTCTATGTTACGGGCGAGACCGATCACGCCGTGACGGTGCTGGATACCAGCACGGGCACGGTGGTCGCGACCATCGGCGTCGGGCTGCGGCCGCGTGATGCAGTATTCGCGTCCGACGGGCTACGAGCGTTCGTCTCAGCCGAACTCGCGCACTCGATCTCGGTGATTGACGTCGAGAATCATGCGGTTGTTGCGACGATCGAATTGGATGAGACCGCAAAGCCGGTCGGTATGGCCGTCACCGCAGACAACCAGCGTCTCTATGTAGCAAACGGTCGTGGCCAAACGGTATCGGCAGTCAATCTGAACACGTTTGAGGTCGTTGGCACGACGGTCGAGGTGGGGCCACGGCCTTGGGGTATCGGACTAACCGAGGATGAGCGCTTCCTGTACACGGCGAACGGGCCATCCGACGATGTTTCAGTCATCGATACCGAATCGATGCAAGTCGTTGCCAAGATTAATGTCGGCGAGACACCATGGGGTGTAGCAATCGGGCCGATCCCGCGATAGTCTCCGTAGCGTTACGTCAGTCGAGAACCAGTCCGTCGACTCAGCCAGCCGTCGACACCCCAGACCATGCCGGCGCGAGCGAAGAAAAACGCCAGGAAGGCGACTATCATGAACAAGCGAAGTCCGTGTCGCGGAAACGGTAAACCCAGCGCGGCGACTTGATAGACTATAACTAGAAAGAGCCCTCCGACGGCTGACGTTCTGGTCAGAAGGCCGAATGTCAGTCCGATCCCAACCAGCCCTTCGCCTACGGCCGTCAAATGCGCGAACAATTCGGCATTGGGTATCACAGCGTGCTGCAGAAAGTTCTGGCCCCAAGCGAGCGGGTTGGATTCTGCATACCCCTCCAGGATCCGCGGCAAGGTCTCGATCCAGCGCTGGGACGCCATCGGCACCGGCAATACTCCCCCGACTAGGGCCCATTTTTCCGTAATTGCCTTGATGAACCAGACGCCGGTGGCAATCCGTAGTACTGCCAGCCACCGGTCTGCGTGTTGCATTCCGCCCTCAGTATTCAATGTGTTGCTCCTTCAATTTGCCAACGCGGATGGAAACCCGGGATGCGAGCGACACTGCAGATAACATAAATCGATTGTTGTCAAAATCATTACCCGGCAGATCTTTCCTACTGGCAACTATCCGCAAGACACATCGCTGTTGGCGAATACTATGTGTCGTCACCTTTATCAGAAAAATATCGTGCCTGATCGGGACGACACGTTGGCAAAGGTAAAGTAGATTAATTTTTCGATTATCATAATGCTTTTATCGCCACATCGCTATTGTGCAAAGGATAAACGCGTAATGTCGATTCAACGGCGCTCGGTACGGTGCGACTGTCTAGGAGTCTGAATGCAGCATCAGTAATCGACGGATGTATACGGTTACCTATTTCAGCAAGGACCTAGAATTGTATTACTATAATCTATTCGGCTCGAAGCAGCTTTCTGGTAATCATGTCGAGTCGCTGAGAACCTTTGGTTCCGTATTAACTTATTGATTATAAATATGTTTTCAGGTGTGCCCCCGATCGGAATCGCGTGCGTAATCCACAACGCGGACAACGCAGTGTTGCTGGTTCTGCACTCCATCGCAGAACAGAGGATTCGAATACGCGGCAGGGTTACTAATGGATAGGTCTCGACGCGCTCGATTGGCAACAGAAACGCTGGCCTGTTTCCTTGGATTGTACGTATCGCTATGCATGACTGATTCCGTTGCAGAGGAAGCGGAAGAAATCGAGGAAATCGAGGTCATTGGAGTAACGCCCACCCACGGCGTCGGTATTCCCAAAAACGTGATACCGACCAACGTTCAAAGATCGACCGCCGGCGATCTGGACCGGAGTCAGTCACTTGATCTGACGGAATTCATGAGTCGGAATCTCGGCAGTCTGATTATTAGTGCGGCGCAGAATAACCCGCTGCAACCCGATGTTCAGTATCGCGGATTCACGGTCTCACCGCTGCTGGGGCTGCCACAGGGGATTGCCGTTTATCAGGATGGCGTCCGCGTCATGGAGCCGTTCGGCGACACGATTAACTGGGAACTCATACCCGAGTCCGCCATCGCCAGCATCGATCTGATTGGGGGTGCCAATCCGCTGTTCGGCCTGAATACGTTGGGTGGCTCGCTGGCCATCGAAACTAAGGATGGATTCGCACATCCTGGCTATCGCGGCGAAATTTACGGTGGATCTTTCGGCCGCGTTGTCGGGCAGGCGGAAGCTGGCTGGAATAACGAAAAATTCGGCCATTTTGTCACCGCAAACTATTTTGATGAAAACGGCTGGCGCGACCGATCACCCTCGAAGGTCAGGAATCTCTTCGGCACGGTCGGTTGGCGCGGTGAGCGCAGCACGATCGATATCGGGCTTACCTATGGCGACGGCGAATTGATTGGAAATGGCCCGGCTCCGGTGCAACTTTTGAATATAGACCGTAAAGCCGTTTTCACGTTACCGGATATTACGGCAAACGAAATGAAAATGGTGATACTCGATGCCACGCATTGGTTCAATGAAACAATGTTGTTATCTGGCAATGTCTTTTATCGCGATATTGACACGGATTCTTTTAACGGCGATGGAACGGAATTCGAGGAGTGCGATATTGCAGGTGAAGAGATTCTGGTCGATGAATTTGAAGATCTCGACGGCGATGGCGCGTGTACGGCCGCAGACGACTTCGAGATCGTCTTCGACCAGAATGGCGATCCCTTTGAGAATGCCGAAGCCTTCGATGCCATCAACAATATCGGTGCGCTTCAGCAGGAGTCCTATGGCGGTTCGTTGCAACAAACGCTCCTGAACCATCTCTTTGGTCGCAAAAACCAGTTTGTCGTGGGTGCTGCGTACCAGCGGGGTGAAGCCAGGTTTCGCTCGAGCGTTGAAGTCGCTGCTTTGCAAGAAGACCGGAGCACGACGCGAACCGGTCGCTTCATGCCTGCGGAGGCAACACAAGTCGCGAGTCGTGCTCGAACGTGGTCACTCTATTTCACCGATATTCATTATCTGACGCCAGAGTTGACGCTAACCGTGGCAGGGCGATTCAACTCTACGCGGATCGACATCAATGATCTCTCCGGCGCTCAGCCGGACTTGAATGGAAGTCATACCTTCGATCGATTCAACCCAACGTTTGGCCTGACCTGGCAAGTGACGCCGTCGCTTAATGTCTATGGCAGTTACAGCGAATCATCACGGGCGCCAACGCCTGTGGAGCTCACCTGCGCCGATCCGGATGCTCCGTGTAACCTCCCCAACGCCTTTCTGGCCGATCCACCGCTGGAGCAGGTCGTGGCCAAGAGCGTCGAGGCGGGTCTCCGGGGGCAGACCGACAAAACTGGCCGTGACGACAGTGTCAACCTGGCCTGGAATGCCGGTGTATTTTTTACCATGAACGACAACGACATTATTTTTCAGAGCACAGGCGGCGTGTCCGCCAACGAAGGATTTTTCGACAACGTCAGCGACACCATCCGCAGTGGCATCGAAATCGGCCTGAGAGGCGACTATGGCCGCCTGGACTGGTTCATCAACTATTCATTCGTCAATGCGGAATTTGACGATCCGTTTACCGCCACGAGCCCGAATCATCCATTCGCGGATGACGACGGTGAAATCGACGTCGACAAAGGCGATCGCATTCCCGGCATACCGGAAAACATGCTAAAGCTCGGCACCAGCTTTGCCGTCACACCTCAACTGGTCCTGGGCGGCGAAATTGTCTATAACTCCGGCCAGTTCTTGCGGGGTGATGAAGCCAACCTGCTCGTACAAACGGATGACTTCGCAGTCGTAAACCTGCGCGGCGAGTATCAATTCAATGAATCCCTGACGTTGATCGCAAAATTGCAGAATCTGTTCGATGTTGAATATGAGACCTTCGGCTTGCTGGGCGAACCGGACGAAATCCTGGGACCGGCCTTCGATGATCCCCGATTTCTGGGCCCCGGACCGGAGCGAGGTGCTTGGGTTGGCGTCCGGGTCAACCTCGGAGATTAAAGCGGATATTTTCGCTTACTTTGCCATGGTGGTGTGTTTCTATCCAAATCGCAACTTCGCACGCTGCCCGCGATTGCTGTTATCCATCGTTGATCGCTGCCGCGATCTGCTCTGCGAGCGTTTCAACCCCCTTCTTCGTCAACCGTTTCTGCGTACCCTTTACCTCGACGGTAAGGTTCGCAATCGGTCGCTGCGTCTTCGTGTCGATCACCAGTGCTTTAAAGTAGACAAACAAAAAGCTCGCTTTGTGCACGCGGCCGACGACAACCCAGTCGCTCGCCGCTTCACGCCCTAGCTCGGCTGCAGCATCATGGTGTTCGAAAAGATAACCTGATCCCTTGTCTGCGGCATTCTGGGTATCCGAATCGATAGTTACGAGTTCGAAGCCGTACTCAGTTTTCAGGGTCTGCCGCAGCATTGGGCCGATCGATGCAGTGCGTTCCCGCTCCGCAGCGATACCGGGCGTGAGCGTCAAATCGTGGAGTTCGAAATCGAGAATGGCGATCGTGGTTTGCGCCGTTGGCGCTTGACCTTCAGACGCCGCAGCTATTTGGCCCGCGATCAGAATTGCGAAGCCGAATACGATGCTTCGTAGTAGCATCACAGGACGATTGTCGTATCTCGCCCGCCACCATTGAAGCGGCGTTGTTGTCGTGAGTTTCCAGCAGCGCGCGAGCAACGCGCGTGCTTTCGGATCGGATTGCCGCGCCGGAAACGAGCTAGTCCAGCCGGACATTGACCTGTTCATTCCCAGATTCTCCCAACCCAAGGTTCAATTCGCAATGGATAGGAGATCCTATCGCATTAGGGCAGCCAAGTGCGAGTCGAAACGTCTTGAGACCCTCGCAGCGATGTTGAATGTGACGGAAGGGGCACTACGTAATCGGTATGAGAAGCGGTTGGGAAATTACCCGAACGAAGCGAAGTCTCAGGTGTGAAACACTTGCTAAACGCGCGGCCTCTGCTACATTTAAATCACGGCGGAAGATGTCATGCCCGCGACAGCAACAGCGGATAAATCTTCAGATAACAAAGATCATCGAGATCCGAAAGTCGCACTTAGTTGGAGAGCGCACCATGAATTCGTTAGCAAAATTTTCTTCTGTAATTTTGGCAGTAGTGATGCTGATTTGGGGCTGTAGCCGTGAAGCAGAACAGCCGGTCAGCCTGGAGGCCGACGCGCTGTCTGCAACCTTTGGGTCGCACGGGGCCGGCGCTCGGATCGTGGACTGGGACGGCAACGTGCTGCAAGAGGGTAACAATGGCTTCACCTGCATGCCGTCGCCACCGGCATTTGCGGAGCGGGAGGCCGTCTCGCCCATGTGCCTCGACAAGGTCTGGATGGCCTGGGCCGACGCGTGGCAGAATCGGCAGCCGTTCTCCACCAATCGTATCGGCATCGCCTATATGCTGGCGGGCGATGGAGGCGCGAGTAACGTCGATCCTTACGCGGAGGGCCCCACCGAGGACAACCAGTGGATCGTGGAGGGCCCGCACCTGATGATCATCGCACCTGACGCGTCATTACTTGACGGTATCCCCACGGATCCGTCGTCGGGGGGGCCATATGTCATGTGGCGCGGCAGCGAATATGAGCATGTTATGGTCCCCGTCAAGATTCCTGATGCGACGGCGGCCGAGAGTCAACTGGATGACGCGCTATCGGCGGCCGATACGGCGCTGCAGGCGAGCGTGGCGGTCATGGACTGGGCGGGTGAAGTCCTGCGGGAAAGTGACGGCAATTACACCTGCATGCCGACACCGGCACAGTTGACGGGTCGTGCGCCGATGTGTTTCGACGAGACCTGGATGGCCTGGGGCGACGCGTGGCAGAACCGACAGCCGTTCTCCACCGATCGTATCGGCATCGCCTACATGCTCGCGGGCGACGAGGGGGCGAGCAATATCGACCCGTTTGCCGAAGAAGCGACCGACGACAACCAATGGGTCGTCGAGGGGCCGCACGTGATGCTGATCGCACCCGACATCTCGATGCTCGCAGGCGTCTCGCGAAATCCGCAGCAACATGGGCCATACGTGATGTGGGACGGAACGCCGTATGCGCACGTCATGATTCCCGTGGCCGAGCGCGAGTAAGTCCGGGGCTCACCAGGCGCAACCTTGTGCGGATCGGCCGAACTTACGGCTGGATTCCTTATCGGCGCTCAACGGTGAGGGGTGAGGATGATATCTATCCTGGTCCACGCCCAAATTGGCTGGAAGGAAATTCTAGTAACCCCCACCCCGGCGCCATCTATCTTGCCGATATCAGGCACACTTGAACATGCAAGGAAATTCTATCGGGCCATCGAGTCTTGATTAGGTGAGGTACTTAATAGCAACGGGCGCGACGGTATCTCATTGATAGTTGAAGCCTGGGACGCTGCCTGCGCGACTGAAAACCCGCGTTTCGATAGCCGGTCTGGAAGCTTGCGATGATGAGTAGATTTTTCTGTAGCGCGGCTCGAGTCGTACTCAGGCAGGTACCGTTCCCCTTCATTCAATGAGTTGCGCATCTCTTGTTGGAGCTATGCGGGGTTAGCAAGGTCCAGTTGCTTGCTCTGGCCAGCTAAGTGTCAAAGATTGGCGAGCATCGTCTGTGGCCCTCCGAGAGTTCGAACTGAGCAGCCCAGAGGGCTGCGTTCGCACCGAGGAGCGCGTAGCGCGACGACAGATGCGCAGCGAACGAAGTGAGCGAGCGCCCGCTTGACGGGTGAGGGCTGCAGGCCCGATCGACCGGCGTGGTAGTAGGCAGCATTTGTCGGTATTAAACTGAATGGATTACCGGATAGCGGCGATTAGATTTCATGGGGGGCCGCAGCACAAGAAAACGGTCGGGTTTCAGGAGATCGAGGTAATGCGCACACAGTACAAATACCGGGTTTCAGTCCGGTCGGCTGGCTCGATAACGGTCTTGATTACCTGCTCCGTCATTCTGACCGCTTGCGCCGGAATCGCCCCGCGATGGCACACCGAAGACGCGCCGACCGGATTTGTGTCGGGTACGCGGGTGCTCGCAGAGGTCACAGTATTAGCGCCACGCGAATGGATCGAAATAGGCGAAGGCTTGTTCGAGGGCTGGCAAGAAAAATTGCTTGCGGTGGGATACACGGACGATGATATTGCCGAAGGCAGTGAAATCTCTGTGTGGACCTACTGCTACGCCCACAACAGCTCCGTACCCGTTTGTGCGAATCACGGACAATACCTAGCACACGTGCCGGAAGCATTCAGACGTGAATTGCGTGCGGAGAGTACCAGTGTGCGCGGTGATTTGGCCGAGATCGAATTGACTGCGACACCTGACGGGAAGCTGGTCGGTAAACTGGTCGCGATTTATCGTCGCTCGCGCGGGTGGGGTGACTGCCGCATCGCCAAGTGGGAAGACACCTCGATTGCATATGCGCCGTCATCACTTGGCCCGCCGCGGGCACTGTGGCTCGAATGTGACAGTGCTGAATCTGACGGCTGGATGCGCTCGCCTGATCGGGGCGCGCCGCCGGCCGCACCCGATCCCGTTTCGATCTGGATCAAGCTCCCTGGTAACGGAGAAAATTAGGCGGCTACCAATGCGCAACCGAGAAGCCGCGGGCTGCGAGGCCCCGGAACGAATCTCAGATTCTCTTGGACAAACGTCAGCCTTTCCCGATAGCGGGCCGTCACGAGTACTGAAAGCCCTGATTTCAAGGGCAGCAAACGGCCAGTAGCGGTCGCCACACAACGGTCATGCATAGATTTCCAGACTCCTGACTGGGTCATCGCCACCAGGGAATTGCTTGTAAGCTGTAGTGGGCCAGGGAGACGTCGCAACACATAAATTGACGCAAATTTTTTTCCTGTGATTTTTTGGTTTGCGGTCGCCGTTGGGTGGCCGCTTTTCGTTACTACACAGGAGAAATTACATGGCGACTAAGAAAAAGGGGACTCGCAAGAAGCGGGCAGCTAAGCAAGCGAAGCGGACAACCACCACCCAACCCACGATGACTGATCAGCTGAAGGAAGCCCGCAAACGCTACACGGTCAGCAAATCGGCCAATGGAACGACTTCAGCGCACAACGCGGATGATGTGGCGATCTTGCTTGCTGGCAACACGCCAGATAGCGTCTGTGCCACGGTGGAACATTTGTCCGGACTGAACAAAGGTGAGCCGGCCAAGAAGCACGGCCACACGCAAACGGGTTTAATGGCAATGATTAATTGCTTACCCGCCAACTGGGAAATGGGCAGCCGGTTTGGCATAGAATCACCGCTCTTGTAGCAGCAAGGCGAATAAGCATGTTTGAACTCGAGTTTTATGGTGCCGCCGGCGAAGTCACCGGGAGCTGTCACATACTGCGCGTAGGCGAGCGGCAGGTGCTTCTCGATTGCGGTTTGATCCAGGGTGGCCGTGATGCCGACACGCGCAACGCCCAACCATTTCCGTTCGATGCCAGTCGAATCGACGCGGTCGTCCTGAGTCATGCGCATCTGGATCATTCGGGCCGGCTGCCGCTGCTTGTCAAACGCGGCTTCTCGGGACGCATCCACACACAAAATGCATCGCGGGAACTGTGCGGCATACTGCTGGAGGATGCCGGGTACTTGCAGGAGTCTTTTGCTGAACGCCGCAATCGGCGCCGCAAACAGGGCTCGGATCGCATCGTACCGTTGTATACGATGGATGACGCCAAGGAAACGCTCCCTTACGTCACCGGCCACCGGTACCACATCTGGTTCGATGTTTGTGACGGCGTGCGCGCCCGGTTTTTGGACGCCGGACACATCATGGGTTCCGCAATCGTCGAAGTCGAGCTTGAGCAGGACAGCGATCGGCGTACGCTGCTATTTAGTGGCGACCTCGGACAGTTTGACACGCCAATACTGCGCGATCCCGAGTTTCCCGAGCACGCCGATCTCGTATTGATGGAATCGACATACGGTGATCGCAAGCACCGCGACCGTGCAGACACGTTAATTGAATTGAAAGAGTTGTTCGATGCTACGCACGCTAAAAAAGGCAACATCCTGATACCGGCGTTTGCGGTCGGGCGCAGCCAGGAGATTCTTTATCATCTTGGCAAGAATTTCAGAAACTGGCGCCTCGATCGCTGGCGGATTTTTCTCGACAGTCCGTTGGCGATCGCCGCAACCAGAATCTATTGGGACTATCCGCATCTTTATGATGACGAGGCGACGAAGCTTTCGCGGAAGATGAACCCGATGCCGTCGATTCCGAATCTGATACTGTCGCAATCAGCCGACGACTCAAGGAGGATAAATGAAATATTGTCCGGAGCGATTATCATCGCGGGCAGCGGCATGTGTACCGGAGGCAGAATCCTACATCACCTGAAACGTAATCTTTTCCTGCCGCAGGCGAGCATTCTGTTCACAGGGTTCCAGGCGTACGGTTCGCTGGGCCGGCGCATCGTCGACGGTGCTGACGAGGTTCGTCTATTCGGCGATTCCTACAATGTCAAAGCGCATGTAGCCACAGTCGGAGGGCTGTCCGCACACGGTGACGCCGACGACATGAGTTGTTGGTATGGATCAATCCGCGGTACGCCACCCGTCTATCTCGTGCACGGCGATGAAGATGCCGCAAAGGTCTTCAAGCGCAAGCTTGAAGACGAGCATGGTGCGCGAGTCACCCTGCCACGGCCGGGCACCAAGGTCGATCTGCGCGGCATCGCCTGAGCCCCGTGTTCGATCGGCTTGCCTCGCTTGTCCTTAGGGCAGATTCGCTGGAAGCTAAAATGGCTGCTATCGACCCGAAGCGGACATTCGCTGCTAAAGCGTCTAGTCTTGTCATTACTTGGTAGACACATCCTGCGGGGTATGTTGTGAACGTATCTACTGCGCTTTTTTGGCCTTTTCTTTTGTTCGACAGTGACGCGAGAAAGCCATGAACACTCGATATCTCGCTTCTTCGATACTCAGCCTGATTTTTGTCACCTTACCCGTCGCTGCACAGAGTGAATGGCCCACCCGCGGATGGTCGTCAACAACGCCTCCCGAGGTGGGTCTCGACGCAAAAGTCCTCGCGTCGATTGACGCTGACATTGGCGAAGGGAAGTACGGCTACGTCGATTCCATGCTGGTAATCCGTCACGGAAAGGTGGCCTTCGAACGGTTCTACGGACATGACTACGGTAGCATCTACGGTCTGGAGTCGAGAACGCCTGGTCCGTTAGTGGTGCACGACCCCACCGGCCCCTATAACTACTTCAATCCGTGGTGGCATCCCTACTATCGTAAGGGCCCGCTTCACACAATGCAGTCGGTCACCAAAAGCGTCGTCTCGGCCGTGATCGGGGTCGCCGTTGGGCGGAATGAGTTTCCTGCTCTCGACACGCCTGTGCTTTCCTTCTTCGAGCCCAGCAAGGTCGCAAACGTCGACGATCGCAAGCGCCGCATGACGATCCGGCACCTGCTCACCATGTCTACAGGATTGGACTGGGACGAGGACGTTCCCTACGCCGACCCGGCAAATACCTTCACGATCATGGCGCGCTCCCCCGACTGGGTGCAATACACCATCGATCGACCGATGGCGCAGAATCCGGGCGAGGTGTTTCGATACAACAGCGGCGCCACACTTATACTGGGCCACGTGTTTCGATTAGCCACGGGCATAGACCTCGAAGAATATGCCGTGAACCACCTCTTTGCGCCGCTCGGAATAGAAGACTACGTCTGGAAGCGGACGCCGTCGGGACTCGTCGATACCCAGGAAGGCCTCTACGTCGCTCCCCGCGACATAGCCAAAATCGCCTACCTATACCTGAAGCGCGGACAATGGGAGGGCAAGCAGATCGTACCTGAGGCATGGGTAAAGGCATCGGTAGAGCCGAGTTTCAGCGTAGTGCAAGATCACAGCCTCGAGTACGGCTACAAGTGGTGGCTTTGGCATTATCAGGACCAGGGAAAAGACCGGGTTGCATTCGCTGGCTCCGGGTTCGGCAATCAGCGCCCCATTGTCTTGCCCGAGTATGATCTCGTCCTGGTATTCACGGGGTGGAATATCCTCCCGGATCGTCCGTACCTCCGGGCGCAGGACGCGATCGAGCGTGTCCTGGAAGCCGTTAAGGACCGTGAACCCTGATCCTGCTGAGAGTGCGAATTCGTTACCCAGGTCTAGCGCGAAAAATTGCGTCACGTTTCTTGGCTCGCAAGAGCTTTCACTTCTGTTTTCGGGTAAGCGCACCGAGATGAGGGACGCGGACGACTAGTCGCCGCTAAATCACTCCCGCAAAAAACTGGCAAGTACTTGACCCCAATAGGCGTGTTTTCGGGGTAGTTTTGGGAATATTTTTTGTAACTGATTCAAATCATTTATTTGTAGACTTGACTAAGAACCAGGCGGTCGGAGTAAGCCATCGCAGGAAAGTGAGTCTGGCAGTTACCATGCGGCCACTTTGACCGATAGGATTATTGTATTTCTCGACTATGCCAGGGGGCGCCAGGTCGTGACGCGTACAAGTTACGGTACACTTCGTCGCCCAATCGTCTACGCAATGAAGACGGTGGCAATCCGGAGATTGCTTTGATTCGCCGGGCCATGTGTGCCTGATCGCTGTAGCCGCACTCTGCGGCGACCGCGGCAAGTTTCTCTCCGGATTCGATCATCGAGAGTGCGTTGTGGAATCGCATAAGTTGGATAAACCGGCGCGGCTGTATCCCAACTATTTCGTTCCATAATCGGCTGAATGAGCGGCCGCTCATCGCAAGGGTACGAGCCATTTCGGTGGAGTTACATCGTCCGCCATTTGCCGCTTCCAGTAACATCCTCAGTCGTTTGTCGTTGCGTGCGGGAAATTGCAGTGCACCCGCGAGCAAGCAGTTTGCGCGTTCAACACGCTCAGCGTCCGTTTTACCAGCACGGAGGCCGGCCACAAGTTCGTCACCTAGTTCGCTGAATGCTTCAGATGGAAGGACGGGGCGATCGAGCATGGTCGCCATTGATACGTGCGAAAATCTCCCAGCGCCCCACGGCCGGAACCGAATCGCAAAAACCATCATCGGCTCCCGAATGGCGAGGCTCAATGTGCGATGCGCCGTGCAGTATAGGAAAGCCCTCGGCTGTTGTATCCATTCGCCAGATTCCTGCTTTGCAAATGGCATGGCCGCTAGATGCAGGATAAATTCCGGTGCCGCGTCTGGGAGAATGTCATCGATCGTTTGGCCGCCCGGTTCGACATACCAGGACCAGTAGCATTCGACAAACGGGGACAACGCCTGAGTCGGTTCAAACGACTGGTACATTCGGATTGGCCGAAAAGTTCAAGGGTCTAAAAAGAACAACCAGTATACTGGACCTATCGTACAAACCGGGAGACCAAGAGAATGAAGGTTTTGACGGCGTTACTGCTTCTCCCAATGTTGGCATCGAGTGGCAATTCGGCGCAAAGCAGCCTTAACTGGCTTGCCGGCTGTTGGGTAACGGCGGACAAAAGCAGCCAGGAAGTATGGGTTGTTGATAGTGACAAATCGTTGATCGGATTCGGCGTAGCGTTGGGTTCGGGAGAAGTCGTCTTCTACGAGGTATTGAGTATTAAGCAGAACGACGACGGCCTTTGGACCTATACCGCCCACCCATCCGGACAGGCGTCCGCATCATTTATCGCGGTTGATGCCCGCGAAAACAGCGTTGTATTTACGAACCCCAAACACGACTATCCACAGGAGATCAGATATCTGCGGAACGGAAGCCAGCTAAGTGCAACAATTTCGTTGCTTGGCGGCGACAAACCGAACTCGTTTGACAAAATTGGCTGCGATTAGCCGGATTGTCTCGTCCGCTATCACGTTTGACTGGTTTGGGTCAGTAGCAGCCTCTCGGCAGTTGATCACTCGATTAATGGGAGCGATTCAGAACCCAGATTGCGCTAATGAAGTTCTCTTCGATAAATCGGTACTCAGCGGCCTGCATCTCTGCATAATTCAGGACTTCAGCAGCGATTTCAGGTCGTCGAGCCGCTATTGCTTTGGCGCGTGCGGCGATCATTTCGTCCGCGCCCTTGTCAAAAATATTTGTGCCGATGATCTCGCGAACAAGCGTATCGCCGCAGGTCGTTAGCCGTGCAATCATATCGGAGTGTTCGGCATACTGCTCGAACCCCGGGAAATTTGACGATCCACCGTCTTTGATAAAGCCGTCGCTGATTACTATGTATCCACCTGGTCTGGCGTACTTGCGGATAACCGAAACCGTCTGATCCAGTGGACCCAGGACATCACCAAGCGCAGCAAGTATCGCTACGTCGCAGGGTTCGATCTTGCCCACCATCTTTAAAATGTCGCCGTGGATGAAGTGACACAGCTCAGACACGCCTTGCCTCTCTGCCAGTTCTTTGGAACTTTCGATGAACGGTTCGAACAAATCGATCCCGAATACCTTGAAGTCTAGGTCTTGCGCAACTTGAACGGCCACAGCTCCTTTTCCGCACCCGAGATCTACGACGGTTGTCGGCTTAGTCAAATCGAGATCATCAAGAACGCTGGTAATTGCCTCCGCATTGCTTCCCAATTCTTCCAGGTCCGCTAGCAACTCGGGTATATAGGGTAGTAGCGCCGTGTGGGTCTCGAGCGCATACGCAACCATCTCAAGTTCGGATCGCATGGCTATCATTGTCGTCGATTATGCCATCGGGTCAGCGGCAGCTTGGAGTCAACAGCAACCTGTTGTGAGTCTGCAAATTCAATGGCCGCTCTGGGTAGTACGCCCGAATGCCGTCGCTGGGCTAGAATTGGCCTGAACGACCGCTACTGAACCAAGACGCTCGACTATTTAGTCGTCTAGGGATTCTTTAAGAATTACTCAGCACATATACTCAGCACATATACGATGAAGAAAGACTTTGATCTTCAGCCCACATTGAAGGGGGCTCGAGTGACATTGCGACCCATCGCCATGACAGATTGGGACGCCATGTTTGCCGCAGCAGCCGATCCCAGAATATGGGAACAACACCCGGATTCCAACCGTTACACCGAACCGGTCTTTCGACTCTTTTTTGATAGCGCGGTCGAGTGCGGTTCGGCATTCACGATCATTGACCGCCAAAACGGCAACATTATTGGATCGAGCCGCTACCATGGACATGATGTCGCCACGCGCGAGATAGAAATAGGTTGGACCTTTCTCTCGCGTGACTATTGGGGCGGTAGCTACAATTCCGAAATCAAGCGCCTAATGGTCGACCACGCTTTCTCTTTTGTCGATACAGTCGTGTTCTGGATAGACGAGTCGAATATGCGATCTCGGCGAGCCACAGAAAAAATTGGTGGCGTACTGCGCGATGGACTCCAATTCAAAGAAGGCAGCGGCGATAGGCCATACGTGATATACGAAATCCGCAAGGACCGATAACGAGTTTCTCAGTGAAATAGGCCGCCTATGGCTGTTTTCTACTGTTGTCCAAGCCGAACTTCTAACCGATCAATTGCGACTGGTTCGATCGTTATTGCGGTGAGTGGCTACTCGGCCAAACAGGCCTTGCTTGGACTGAATGACGCCGATTCTTTCTGACAGTATTTCGGGGCTGAATCTGGGCGTTAGGGGCCCCTGAGATTTGCCCAATACAGCGGTTTCGAACGACCGCTCGCATTGAAAACTGACATCCGGCTGTAGGCCCGCAGGATCCTTGTTCCAGGTCGTCCGCTTGCCACCCAAAAGCCGCTATTGGGCTAGAATTAGCCAAAGGATCAGCTACTGACCCAAAACTGCCGGTCGGTGAGGGCCATCGAAATTGGAACAATCGATTGTGCCGTCGGCTCGTTTGGTAGCAGGGATTTCGAGGATGCAGGCATGTCACCGAAGAAAACTTCACACGACATTACCGCTGGAGACCGGATTGTTGAAATGGCCCGGCGCCAGCGCGCGCAGCGCGAGAAGGGCTACCGGGCGCAGGCTTTAAAGCTGTACCCCAAGATATGCGCACGTTGTGGCCGCGAATTTAGCGGCGAAAATCTGCGGGAGCTCACGGTTCATCACAAGGACCACAACCATGACAATAATCCAACAGACGGCAGTAACTGGGAATTGCTTTGTCTGTATTGCCATGATAATGAGCACGCGCGGTATCTGATCGCTGACGACGGCAATGCCGTTACGCCAGGCGAAGAGTCAGAGCCACCGTCTACTCATACGCCATTCGCTAATCTGCGGGCATTACTGAAACGGGAACCGTGACTATCTACTCGAAATGAAACGATCGCTTTAAACCGGTAGCTGCAGATCAATAATCCTGATTCTTGATTAATCACACGACCGCCATTAGTGAAAGCGGACATTCGAGGCTTGTGCAGAGTCTTTCCTCAATCCACCAGCTACCGAGCGGCTGCTTTACCCCTGGAAGGGGTCGTTAGAGTGATATCGGTGAAAACGTCTGCTTGTGACCCAAAGCCGACGCCCGAATTACGCACCAATTTCGATGAGGATTAGCTATGGAGACTTGGACCGGTGGTTGTCTTTGCGGTGCTATTCGCTACGAAGCGACCCCTCAAGAATCGGAAAATTGGTATTGCCATTGCCGGATGTGCCAGCGGTGGACAGGCAGCGTCGTCGCAACAGACGCCGTTGTTAAGAAACACGAGTTTAAAATCACAAAAGGCGAACCGAAATTCTTTAAGTCCTCTCACTACGCGGAACGTGGGTTCTGCAAAGATTGTGGTTCGCCGCTGATCTTTCGAGCGATAGAAGAAGATTGGTTGTCAATTCAAACCGGTACCCTGGACGACCCGGAAATTGCGCCACCTTCTGGCCACTACAGTATTGAAGGAAAGATCAGTTGGTTAGCGATCGTCGATGATCTCCCGCGCATGCGAACCGAAGAGGATGAGTGGCAACAAAAGCACAATGACAATCTGTAAGGGCCCCTTCTGGCCGAAAGCGGAAGTTCTCCTGGTTCGCGTTATAATTTCCGCTATTGACCCGAAGCCGACATTCAGAGCTCTGGCGTGTCTCGACATGACTCAGCTGCGTCGGCAACACCGAGTGAATCAGACGAGCGGCTCCGGAACAAGTTCTCCTGGCGGGACTGATCTCAGGTGCAGATCCCGTTGCGGGAATGGAATTTCGATTTCATTCTCTGCCAGGATACGGTTCACTCTTAGTGCCAGATCGCTCTGCGTCGTAACGTAAATGTCATTATCTTCGACCCAGGCACGCACGACAAAGTCCAGGCTACTATCACCAAAGCCGGTAAACAGGATCATTGGTGCAGGTTGATCCAGCAAACCTTCCTGTTCCGCCAGCGCCTGCTTCAATAGCCGAATAACTGTGTCCGGATCGGTACCGTACGCGACGCCAACCGAGACCTCGAGGCGCCGATGCCGATCAGTCATTGTCCAATTCGTCAATGCATCTGACAGCATCGTTCCATTAGGCACCGTAACATCGGCGCCATCAAACGTCCGAATTGTGCTGGAACGAATGCCGATTCGCGTTATTCTGCCTTTGACGCCACCCACCTCTATAGAGTCGCCAACCTGCACGGGCCGTTCGAAGACCAGGATCATGCCCGATACGAAGTTGTTGATGATCGTCTGCAGCCCGAAGCCGAGACCAACGCCGAATGCACCCAGCAGAATCGTGATCCGATCCATGCCGATTCCCATGGCGCCCACTGCCAGCAGGAAACCCACCGTAATCAGCGCGTACTTGATCACTGAGGAAATCGCAAACCCGACGCCTCGGCCAAGCTGCATTCGCGGATAGACGTCTTCCTCCAGCAAAACGATTATCATGCGAGCAATTATGACGGCAGCGACAATCGTGGCACCGAAGGCCAGAACATCGCCAAGCGAAATAGCGAGTGCACCGGCTTTCAGCTCAGTGAATACAATTGTTTTGACGAAATCAATTACCCCGTCACGCAAGGCGAACAGATCCAGCGTCACGAACAGCCATATTGCGAAACTGGCGAGTCGAATGACACGAGCGCTGTTCTTGCGAATAGCCGCTCGACGCGTGGCAATTAAATGAAGGTGCTCCGAGAGCCAGCTTCGCATGAACAGGGCGACAAGCGCCTCGGCTGCGCGAGCTACAGCCAATAGCAATATGGCGAGATACGCACTATTTAAGACGCCTGTACCTAACAAAACGCCAAGACGGACAAAGCCTGCAACAGTTGCGAGTGCTGCCAGGCTGGTCAGGCCGAGAGCGACATCAAGCGCCAATCGCACTCCACTTTGCATCTTTTGACCGTCCGCTCGATGCAGGGCTTTTGAGCGAACCACCATTACCGCCAGCACGGCCGCGGCGAGCATTTCGACCACGAAGATCAGTCGTGCTACGAGCGGCGCCGCTTCCAGCAGATCGCGTAGCCAGTCAATAAGGTAAAGCCCGGCCAGGAAATAGAGAGCCGGCCTGAGCCTGTCTTCCAGCAGCGGACTGACGAGGCGCACGATCGGGATCAGCATCAAAAGGCCAATCGCGTCGAATACGGCCGGCGGCGTCGATAAGTAGATCCGGGGCGTCAGGATCAGCGTAATCAAAGCTGCGATCGAGAACGGCCGTTCGAATATCTTCATCGCCGACGTTGTAAGAGAATCCGACTCAGCGAGTCGGCGAGCGTGTGTGCGGGCACGACGCAAAAATAGACCGATCACGATCAGCAAGATTATCTGAAACCCCAGGCGGTCGAGTTCACCGCGCACCAATCGCTCGATAGCTGCCCAAGACTTGGAAAGCTCGTTACCCACGCGTCCGGCCATGGTTTGCACCGAGGTACCGTAAACTGAATCGCTCCACAGCGGAGGTCGCTCTCGCCGCAGGAGATTATTTAGCAGACTTGTTTCCTCGTCCGCAATCCGGTCCAGTGCCGTCTGCACCGAACCCTGCGTGCGCCCCACCTTTCCTTGCAATGCAAAGGCGCGGCGCTGCAAGGTGCCAAGAGACTGTCGCATTTGATTGATTGATGCTTCCGTTGTGCGTGTAAGCTCCAGTAACTCTGGAGCAACTCCCGCAGCCTGCGCATCTGTAAGTGTGTTGGCCCACACTTCTGCACTGTTGTCGAGCCGTATTAATTCTTTGTCGATTATGTCCGCGACTCGTCGCAGATCATCGTCCCAGCGCTTCAGATTACGTTCTGATTCATACCATTCCTGTTCGAGTTCACCAAGTGCGTCGCGAGAGGATGCGGCGGCAACAGAGCTTCGTAGTGCGACGAGATTCCGAGCCACAGCAATTTCGCGCTGCGTGAAATTCTGCTCGATTTCATCAAGTAGCTCTGCACGTTTGAGCAATTCAGCGGATTCGTTGAGGGACGTGCTAACCGATGCGGCACGAGCGGGAATCTCGGACAGCTCTATCGGTAGGTTTGGCGTCGAAGTCTCGACCTCTTCTTGTGCCACGGCTAAGCCGACCGACATAAAGCCGGCGACAATTATCAAGAAATGTCGGCATGCACATTGAACTAGGTTGCACGACGTTTCCGATCGGGTAGGGGCGCGATTGGCCTCTTGCAGGTCGTTATTGCGGAAGTTCATGACCGTTCTTCCTTTTCAACAAATGAGCACACAGAACCACTTCGGCAGACTATCGTTGCCCTCGCCTGTCACTTTTTTGTCGCCCTAAAACTGTATTCCCTTTTCAAGGCAATGAGATCGTGGAAAGTACCGACGTGTTGGACTGATTCTTGTATGGCCTGGGCTGCCGAACAGCTCTTGCTCAGATTGGGTGGCCTGGTTTGTCTAGGACCAATGTCGGCTAATGGCCGTTAGCCGCCCCAATTCTCAGCGAATTTCAGGCACTTTGAACGCCTGCTATCGTTGAGAGCCGACATTCGTTCCTGGGCCTCCGAAGCCCGTTACAGGAGGCGTCTGCTTCACCCTTAGTAGCTGCCGTTGGGCTAAACTCGGGCTAAAGGGCCGCTACTGACCCTTTGCGGACACCGGAGGAATTCAATGGAGTTTAAGGATGTCGTTCAGTCGGAAGCTGAATTGCGAGGGCTGATGGGCGATCCTGTCGCTCCGCCGGTGGTTGAAAAGACGCTCGCGTTCCTCGATCAACACTGTCACACCTTTATTGGCCGCTCACCCTTCGTGCTTATTTCATCAAGCGATAACAAAGGGCGGATGGACATTTCGCCCAAGGGTGATGCGCCTGGTTTCGTCAAGATTCTGGATGACAAGACGTTGGCAATCCCGGACCGTCCTGGGAACCAGCGGTTCGACACTTTCTGTAATTTATTTCAGTCACCTCGGGTCGGGTTGATTTTTCTGATCCCCGGCAAGCGCGAGACTTTGAGGGTTGGGGGCAGTGCTCAAATCGTCCGGGATTCGGAATTGCTCGAATCCATGGCCGTAAAAGGAAAGGTCCCTGGCCTCGCAACCGTTGTAAATGTTGATGAAGCTTTCTTTCATTGCTCGAAGTGCATGATTCGCTCGCACCTGTGGCAACCAGAACACTGGCCAGCCCTAGAAGGACTACCGACTCTCGCGGAAACGATGAAGGACGCTGCATCGTTTCAAGGCCCTGTAGATGCCCTTGCACGAGTGATCAGGGAGGATGAGGAGAAGCGGCTTTATTGAGCTTCGCTAGGTCGAGTTAGCGCGGGCAGAAGTAAGGTGTCCGCTGTTGGCTGACTGCTGTCAAATAGGTACTTAAAGCCGCGAAGGCAGCTATACTCCGCATAGCAGCCGGCTGCTTGTAACACTGTAATTCGGCTACCGTTGAAGCGAATCGAAACCTTCATCAGTCATCAGACATGAGGTAATTCTATGAACCATCAAACTATTGGCTTCCTGGCCGTAGTCTTCATCGCTATTACTGGTTGCCAATCCGAACCCGTACAGTTTACGACTGAGGACGAGGCAACGTTACGCGGGATCGTTGAAGCCACCGCTCGCGACTTTGGCGCTGGGGACATGGAAACTTGGTCGCAGCAATACGCGAATGATGCGGTCTTTCAGCCGCCAAACGCCCCGATGGTCGTCGGCCAGGCAAATATCCTCGCGTTGGGGCAAGCCTTCCCGCCTCTCGAGAATCTCACGTTTTCAAACATAACGGTGTCGGGAGAAGGAAATATCGGTTATGGCACGAGCAGCTATGACATGGTATTCACCGACAAGACCACCGACCAGGGGAAACAACTGGTCGTATTCAGGCGACCACCTGGCGGTGCTTGGGAGATAGTCGCGGTGAGTTTTAACTCAGACCGGCCCGTCCAGTAAGCAGGAGTGAGTTCGCGATTCGTGGCGTTACGGAAGCGTCCGGCTGTGGCGCGAGGATGTGCACTTGCCCCGTGAGTCCGCCGGGGTGGACGGCCGCTTCTGGCCGTAAGGCGACATTCGCCTGGTTCGGGCTATAATTTCCGCTGCTGACCCTTTGCCGACATTTCCGGATCTGATGCCTCCAATGCATCTCAGGGTCGATTACTGCCTCCAAAGCAAACGTCGCTGGGTATTTCCCAGAATTGACAAGATCCTCTATCAGAGGAGGATCGGTCTTGTGACAAAGGCAAATCCAGCGAAAGCTAGAGGCGCGAAGCCATCGGTCCTCGCCTCCTCCGCGAACACCTGCTGTAATCGTTCTGATCCAACCCGAGGTCAACCGTGAGACGTTCCAGCCGATACGTATCCATAACTGTAACTGCATCACTGTCTTTTGCCCTCTCGGCGTCCCCGCTGATGGCTCAGGATGATGAGCCACCCTTGCAGGTCGGCGTCACCGGATCGTTGCCGTCAGAAGAGCGCAAGAATGTGACCGCGATACTCAACTCTGCCGAGATGCAAAGACTGATCCTCGAAATTACCGAAAAGCCAATTGGCCGGGCCGAACTCGAGAACGCAGTCGCAGACAGGTTTTTCAGTGTAGAAGACATGGTAGCGACAGGGCTCGTGCGCGAGGAACAGGGTCGATTTCATGTCGACTTCAACCTTTTGCGCATCGAGGATCAGCACTCGATCTTGGAAATCTCGGAGCAGGCAGGGCGCGACCTGGCAGCTGCATTTATTGACCGGCGAAGCGATTTTGAGAGACTGGCACAGGGCCATTCGCAGCCACATACCGGCGATGCGGAGTTGTTCTTTATCGTGCTCGGTTGCTTCTCCCTTGACTGGGATGGTCTAGAGATGACCGAGGCGCGCGGGTACCGCGCAGCAGCACAGCGGACAATAGATGGCCAGAGCTTCACGCCGTGGGCCAAGGAGAAAGGAGCCAGTGTGTCGCTCAAGGGGCTCTATTGGGGGAGCCACAACTCGGCAACGTCACAGGCGACCTTCACGACCTTTGGCGATCACCACACGACGCCACGGTTTGGTCTGCCTGACATGCTATGGAATATTGGGGATGCCTTTCAGCAATACGAGGACCATGAGGACGGAAGACAGGCGGCAAGGCACATGTTGTCAGCGTATGCGAACGATGCCCTGGATGACATTGGCCGGGTGATGTTTGCGTTGCAGAAGCGTGACCTTACTGTCGATGAAATCGTTGCCGCCACCGAGGTCGACCCGGACAAGGTGGGGCCGATCCTGGCACTGCTAGAGGTGGCACAATACGTGGGGAGATACGATAACAAATGGGGCAGCAAGATCCTCGTGCTTGGCCCGGATGCCGTGGATACGGTCACGGGAATGACCGACATTGGCCGGCAGATTATGATTGACTGGCACGGGCAGAACTATGAGCAGATCAAGTCATCCTCATCGAAGTTGACGCCGATACGCAACGGCGTGCCATTTGAGCGCGTTTATACAGAAATCTGGCACTTTGTCTTTGCCATTGCCAACCGCACACTCGTCGCAGAGGGTTTTTTCGCCGATCCTTATGCAGAGGATCGCCCGCATAAGGGCTTCATCCCGGTGATCTGGTCGAACGGGATAGTCGAAAGTCCCTGAAAGCCTTGTCGAGTGACGAAACCGAACCGTCATCTGATATTCAGATTTTACGGCTGCCCAGAATGATCGCACAGTCGGCTTGATTGGCGGCGCTATCAAGCCGCGACGGTGTGCGGCAATGGCCGCTTCGAACCCGTAGCTGCCGGTTAATAGTCCTACTTCTTGGTTAATCAAAAGACCGCTATTAGTGAAAGCGGGCATTCGCAGTTCATGGATTGGGTTCTTGTTCCGGCAGATTCTCAAGCACCCATTTTTCAATCGTCTCATATTGGTCCTGCACAAACTTCCAGAGGTAGCTTGAGGCCGACTCCACGTCGTCTGCCATATCATTAACTGACGTGTACTCAGCATTCACTGCCTCGCTGACAAAAATCGAGTAGACCGTCTGCGAAACCACAGGATCGTATACTTTTGCGAGTCTGCCTCCGATTACCGGAATATCGCGAATGAAATCCATCGCCATATCCGTATCGATTTGGCCATCGCCGTCGTAGTCAAAATAAGCCGTTATTGGAACTGGAATCATGCCAAGTGCGTCTCCTGCGGCCAGCCCCATTTGCAGTTTTGTTCCATACTCCTCGTACTGCAGGTCCACTACTACGTGCCTGATTGTGTACGAGGTCGTTTCATCAAGATCAGGGTCGTATTGGGTGCTCGTCTGCAATTCGTAAAAGCCGGGTTGTAAGACGTCGAGTTCCTCTCGTGTCGGGATATCGAGCACCGCTAATGACTTTCCCAGCGTAGCCTCTAAAACCGCGATTCGGGCTTCCTGATTTTCAGAATGCGCTTGAAATTCCGAGTAACTTTTTTCAGCTTCGGACTTCGCTATCTCAAGCTCAGCGATTGCATATTGGAGTCTGCTTTCTGCCTGCTTCGTTCGTCCAAGCAACACCCAGATAAACCAGGCGCAGATGCCCAAAGCGACGGCACATGCGATCACACCGGCCTTAAGGAAGCGTATCTGGTGACTGGTTGGTGTTTGTTGCATTCGGCCCCTGACAGCTGATCCTCCTCAAACGCTCACCGGAGTCTGAATCGAGAATCTACTGGTTGATAAAGAGATGGCAAATCGGTGCAGGAGGATTGGCATGGGGGGCGAACTAACGGTTGATGTCATTCTCATGAAATGATCTTAATTACTTATTCTTCGTCCGCGTCCATTTCAACGATCCGTTCCGCTATCGAAGCTGTTAGATACTCGAATAAGTCGTCGGCATTAGCGAACCATTCGTGTTGAGTATCGACCCCATGAGGATTGTAGGTGACTTCCCAATCCTCGACCGAACCGCCAACCGTTGTACCGACGTGCCACGACGCAACCCAAGTCCCGTCATTGTCATCAAGTTCTACCACGGCGATAGTGGCGGAGTACGGACCTTTGGCGTAGCCGACCTTCAAACTGTATGTGTCCGTCTTATGGGACAATTCTTCGAGCCTCGGTCGAATAGCATCCAACTGGCTCGTGGCCGCGTCTGCATCTTTAAGTTGGCTCTGCCCGGGTTTCTCCGACTGCTCACGTTCTTTCCGGATATTTTCTTCTAGCTGGTCTTTGAGATTGGTCATCTCGATCCTCAGGTCACCTTACGATTTTGCTGGTTGCCAATTATGCCAAAAATGGCGATTGCCATTTCTTTACCAGAAAATACAGCATAGCGCATGCTCGGCGATCTGTACGTAGATGCACTATTGGCGGAATCAGGCAACGCTTCTGGCCGATAGCAGTCTGTGATTTTTGACCGGTTGCTAATCAGCCGAAGGTCTGCTCCATGGAGTTACCAGGATTTCGTGGACACTATATCTCACTTGTCCCAAGAACAAGGAGTGACAGATGTCCAGAGCAGCTCGAAGTGTTCGGCGAAAGTACG
>Ga0224497_10000586_pt1 | contig 24785 bp, 14 predicted proteins | sample SF_Jul11_sed_USG_4_FD_167970 | JGI IMG/M metagenome (GOLD analysis project Ga0224497, IMG submission 167970) | Sediment microbial communities from San Francisco Bay, California, United States - SF_Jul11_sed_USGS_13 | ecosystem: Environmental > Aquatic > Marine > Sediment | place: USA...
GGTGGAACGGCATGCCGCAGTCCTTGAACGCCAGGCAAAAGAGGGGTAGGTGTGGAGCGGGAATCGCGGTAGAATGCGCCGATGCCAGCGTCGCCTTTGCAGGGCGGTGGCCGAAGGGCTGCTGAACCCCACGCAATGTCCGGCCGATTTCCGCAGCCGGTAGGCGAAGCCCCCCCCAAGATTACCGCAAGTCGTCCTCTGCAGCCCCTGTCCGGAGGGCAGCCATCGTGATCGAGGCAATGGCGCCCAATCCGATCGCAAAGATCTACGGCGAGCCCATCCTCGAGGTCCCGCACGACCTCTACATTCCCCCGGATGCGCTCGAGGTCTTTCTCGAGCAGTTCGAGGGGCCGCTCGACCTGCTGCTCTATCTGATCCGCAAGGAAAACATCAACGTACTCGACATCCCGATGGCCCAGCTCACGGTGCAGTATCTCGAGTATGTCGAGATGATGCGCGCAAAGACGCTGGAACTGGCGGCGGAATACCTCTTGATGGCCGCCATGCTAATTGAGATCAAGTCGCGGATGCTGCTACCCCAGCCCGTGGCTGCGGCGCTCGAGGAGGACCCGCGCGCGGAGCTGGTCCGCCGGCTGCTAGAGTACGAGCAAATGAAGCTCGCGGCGCAAGGCCTGAACGAGCTGCCGCAGGCCGGGCGCGATTTTGCGCTGGTGCAGGTTGTGTTCGACGAGGCGGTAGCGGAGCGTCTGCCGGACGTGAACCCGGCGGACTTGCGTTCCGCCTGGCTCGCGCTGCTGACGCGCGCCTCGGTGCAGCGCCATCATCGCATCACCCGCGAGCAGCTCTCGGTGCGCGATTACATGAGCCGCATCCTGCGCCGGCTGCAGGAAACGCGCTATGTCCAGTTCAACGATCTGTTCGACGCGGCACAGGGTATCGCCGTGCTGGTCGTGATCTTTCTCGCGCTGCTCGAGCTGGCGCGCGAGCGCCTGGTGGAGCTTGCGCAGCAGGCGGCCTACGCGCCAATCTATGTGAAACTCAGGAGCGGCCCGCTTTTGGCCGTGGAATGATAGGACCGACATGGAAGACACGACGATGGACATCGGACAGGTCAAGAAGGTGCTTGAAGTTGCGCTGCTCACCACCCAGGAGCCACTTGCGCTGGCCGAGCTAAAGAAGCTGTTCGACGAGGATTTGTCGAGCGATGCATTGCGGCGGATTCTCGAGGAGCTGCGCACCGACTGGGAAGAGAGAAGCGTCGAACTCACCCAGGTCGCCTCGGGCTGGCGTTTCCGTGCCCGCCCGGAATTCCAGCGCTACCTGGACCGTGTCAATCCGATCAGGCCACCGCGGTATTCCCGCGCGGTGATGGAGACGCTCGCGATCATCGCTTACAGGCAGCCGGTCACGCGCGGCGACATCGAGAACATTCGCGGTGTCACGGTGTCGACCAATATCATCCGCGCGCTGGAAGAGCGGGGCTGGATCGATGTCGTCGGGCATCGCGAAGTGCCAGGGCGCCCGGCGCTCTATGCCACAACCAAGTCGTTACTCGATGATCTCAACCTGCGCTCGCTCGATGAGTTGCCCCCGCTCGATGACCTGGGCGCGCTGGTCGAGACTGCGGGCGAGCAGACAGAGCTGCCGGTCGCGCCGGAGCCGGAGGCGGTGCCCCAACCGCAACCGCAGCCCGAACTCTACGAGGACAGGCGCCGCGCTGCCGCCGCCTGAAATAAACCGCGAAGGCGACAAGAACGCCAAGCAAACGATAAACAGGAACGAAGCGTCGAATCACAACTCACATCGGCGGCTAAAGTGTTTTGCGTGTTGCGTTCCGCCTTCCGCGTTCTTTGCATTGTGAGTGTCTAGCGGCCGACGGGCTCGAGACGGGCCAGCACGCCATCGTCGGAATCGGTGAGGAGGTAGAGATAGCCGTCCGGACCGCTGCGCACATCGCGGATGCGGCCAAGGACGCCCTGCAGCATGCGCTCTTCGCTCGCGACGCGCTCTCCGTCAAGGCGCAGCCTCACCAGTAGCTGGTCGCGCAACGCACCCACAAAAAGGTTTCCTCGCCAGCGCGCAAACTTGTCCCCTGTGTAGAACGCCATGCCCGACGGCGCAATCGAGGGCACCCAATAGTGGATTGGTTGCGCCATGCCGGCCTTGTGCGTGCCTTCGCCAATCTTGAAGCCTGTAACGTATTCCCGACCGTAGGTGATCACAGGCCAGCCGTAATTTACGCCCGAGCGGATGACATTTACTTCGTCGCCACCCTGCGGCCCGTGTTCGTGGGCCCATATGACGCCGGTCTCGGGATGCAACGCGGCGCCCTGCATGTTGCGATGGCCAAGGGTGTACTTCTCCGGCTCCCAGCCGGGCTTGCCCACGAACGGATTGTCGCCGGGCACGCGCCCGTCGTCGTGCAGGCGGATCACGGAGCCGGCATGGTCATCGTGCTTCTGGGCCCGTTGCCGCTCCCCGCGGTCGCCGAGCGTTATGTAGAGAAAACCGGCGCGATCGAAGACCAGTCGCGAGCCGAAATGCTGGCCGGCTTCGGTCTTGGGCTGCTGACGGAAGATGATCTCGACGTGTTCGAGGCGGTTGCCGGACAGCCTGCCGCGGCCAACCTCCGTGCTGACCCCGCCCTTGCCGTGTGCGGCGAACGAGAAGTAGACGAGGCGGTTCTCCCCGTAGCTTGGGTGCAGCACGACGTCGAGCAGGCCGCCCTGGCCATATTCAGCAATTTCCGGAAGCCCGCTCACTGGGTGCGGCTCGAGCTTGCCGTCCCGCCCCACGATTCTCAGCCTGCCCGGGCGCTCCGTCACCAGCAGCCGGCCGCCGGGCAGGAAGGCGAGGCTCCAGGGGTGGTCCAACCCCTCGACGAGCTTGACGACGCGGAACGAATGTTCCTGGGTCGATAGGACCTGGGCGTGCAGCATCGGCGCACATGGCCATAGCGCCGCGCCGAGGAGCACGGCCGTCCAGCGGAGCGCGCGGGCCGAGACCGTGCTGCCCGTAACGCGGGGCATGATGCTCCGAAGCGGGTGCCGGTTGGCGATTACTTGTTGAAGTGCGTACGGGCCTTTTCGAATGCCTCGCGCATCTTGGACCAGGCGTCGTCAGCGCCTTGCACAAGATCCATCCAAGCGTCACCCGAGGCCGCCTGCACGCGCCGCATCTGTTCCATCGCTTCATTGCGCTGGCGTCGGACCGCCTGGAGTTGCTTCTCGTATCCGGCCCGAAGATGTGCCTGGGCTTCGCCGGCCTTTGCCTCCCACTGGGTCACTTGCGTATTCCACTGTTCGAGCTGGGCCTTGAGCTTGTCAACGTACTCGTCTCGTTTGGTCATGGTTCCTCCTGTGTGGGTGTGGGACGCGACCGTAAAGGCGCAATAATAACTCCCCTCGCGTGGCTCCCGGCGCCCCGATGCTGGGGGGCGACCCGGACATGTACTGCTTAGAAATGCGCCGACAAATATCGTTCCCGCGTACCGGCGAGCGCGCTCAACTCGTCAGGCGACGGTAGATGTCCGCCACCTTGAGCGGCAGCCGGGCGACCTCGTCCACGAGTGTCCAGTTAACCGGGCCATAGAGGTGCGGCAGGTAGTCACGCGCTTCGCGGTCTATGGTAATGCAAAACGGCTTGATTCCCGAGCGGTGCGCTTCGATCAACGCCTGGCGGGTGTCCTCGATGCCGTATTCGCCGCGATAGTTGTCGCTGTAGTCGTCCGGCTTGCCGTCGGAGAGCGTGATGAGGAGCTTGGTTCGGGCCTCGACCTGGTTGAGGACGGCGGCGAGGTGGCGGATCGCGGCGCCCATGCGCGTGTAATCCTGGGGGCGGATGCCGGCAATGCGGCTCCGTACCTGCTCGTCGTAGGGCTCGTCGAAGCGCTTGATGCGGAAAATCTCGCAGCGCTTGCGGGTGATTCCGGAGAAACCGTAGATAGCGTAGCGGTCACCGAGGACCTGCAACGCCTCGCATAACATGACCAGCGCCTCCCGCTCGGCGTCGTTGATCCAGCCCTTGGTCGAGCCGCTCATGTCCACCATGAACATCACGGCCAGGTCGCGCTCGGCCTTGTGCCGCCGGGTGAGCAGACGGTCGGAGAGTTCCATGCCGTTCCCCATGTCGGCGTAGGCCGAGATGACCGCATCGAAGTCGATGTCGTTGCCCTCGGGTTGCTGCTTCAGGAGACGATCTTCGCCCCGCAGCATCTCGAACGTGCGCTTCAATTGCGCGACCTGCGGCCCATACTTGGCCAGCGTCGCGTCGGCGAATTCGGGCCCGACCGGGTGCACGTCCAGTTCACGCAGCACGCACCAGTTCTTTCGGTAATGGCGGCGGTTGCAGTCCCACTCGTTGTAGAAAAAAGCCTCTCCCTCATGATAGACGCCCTTCCAGATATCGGCGGGATCGTTTTCGGAGCGGCCGGCTTCAGGGTACGCGCCATCGCCCGCCGGAACGAGGTAGTCATCGGGAACCTCGCCCAGGTCCTGCCGGATCGAATCCATGAGCTGTTGCACGTTCTCTGGCGGCGCAACCGGTTTTCCGCCCAGCATGAGGACAACACCCGACCGGTCTCCCGAGTCCGGTTCGGCGGGCGTAACAGAGAACCGGCCCGCAGCATTCTTGTCCTCGGCGCCGGCAATCTGCTGACCGAGCAGTTGCATGAGGCTGGCGCGAAACTGCGCTTTTTCCCCCTGGATACGTGCGTTGCGAACCGCCATGGCCTGATCCCAGCGCAGTTCGACCCTATAACAGTAGCGCGGTGGCATGAATCTCTCATAGAGCTCGCGCAGAACGGCGAGCGAGTCCTCCGCGCCCGCATCAGGCTGGCGCAATCGCTCCAGGCGCGGATCGGAGCTGCCGTGGCCCGCCCGCAACGACTGCATGTCACGCGCAAGGCCGGGAAGCGTGAGGCCGATGCGCGCCTCAAGCCGGACCATCTCGAGGTAATTGAACAGTTCAATTGCACGCTGCGGAGACGCGAAGTCGTTCAGCGCCGCGGTCAGGTCAAGATTGAAGGTGCCATACCGGCTCTGCGCCCAGAGCAGCGCCGCCATTGCTTTGTAGAGTTGGAAATTTTCTTCCCGGCCGGGCAGGGTCGCAAGGCGCGGCGGCAGGTAAATCGTCTCGGTATCGGTATAGGGATGCACCGCGGTGTCAAGCCGCATCCTGCGCCCACTGAGGCCGCAGAGGAAGAACTGGAGAACATGAGCTGCCTCCTCGAAGCTTTGGGCATTCGAGCTGCTGCTCGCCAGGTCGGCGAACTCATCGAGGTTCTTGAGTACCGCGCTGCCGCGATACAGGCCCTCGCGGTCATAAGTATCCATCGCCTGGACGATCCACGCTTCGGCCGCGTCAAGCTCCAGCCGTTGGAGGGCTGCGGGCGCAGCCGCTGCAAACTGATAAGCCATTTCCGGGTTGGTGCGTGCCACGACTCCGGTCCAGTGCAGCACGAAGTCCTGCTCGCCGCGGGGCAGCGCCGCGATTGCCTGCGCCAGGCGCGTTGCAGTACGGCGCGTGGAAAGAACCGCGTCCAGAATCTCGTCTAGACGTTCTTCGAGCTCGGCCACCGAGAGGGCCTCGACCGCCAGCGCGGCGAGCCGAGGGTCAGAAGAGGGCGGAGGTGAGCTCATTGACGGCGCGCAGCATTTCCGGATCATCGGTGAGCGCCTCGGCGATCGCGCCGTTACAGGCCGTGCGCGGCGCGATACCGCGTGCCATGAGCTTGCCCGCGTGAACGAGTAAACGCGTGGAAGCACCCTCATCGAGGCCGTTGCCTTTCAGGTTGCGCGTCATGTGGGCGAGCTTGATGAGCTTGTCCGCAGCGTCGCTTTTCAGTCCGGCCTCGGTCACGATGATCTTTCGTTCGAGTTCCGCGGCGGGATACTTGAACTCGATCGCAACAAAACGCTGGCGCGTGCTCTGCTTGAGTTCCTTAAGCACGCTCTGATAGCCGGGGTTGTACGATAGGGCCAGCACGAATTCCTTGGGCGCCTGCAGCAGCTCGCCGCGTTTCTCCATGGGCAGGATGCGGCGGTCGTCGGCAAGGGGGTGGATCACGACGGTCGTATCCTTGCGCGCCTCGACGACTTCATCGAGATAGCAAATGCCCGCGCAGCGGACAGCCTTGGCAAGCGGGCCGTCAACCCAGACGGTCTCGTTATTGGTGATGAGATAACGTCCTACGAGGTCTGCCGCTGTGAGGTCGTCGTGACAGGAGACAGTGATCAGCGGCCGCTTCAGCTTCCACGCCATGTACTCCATGAAACGCGTCTTGCCACAGCCCGTCGGACCCTTGAGCAGCACGGGCAGCTGGCTCGAGTAAGCAGCCTCGAACAGGGCGACCTCATCGCCCACCCGCTCGTAATAGGGCTCCTTTTCGATGAGATGGGACTCGGGCTTCAGCACCCGTGCCTGCAGGGAAGAGACCCTCGAAGCCATTGGTCTACAGATGACGAGGTTTTGCGGGTTTTGAGACTGGGTTGTTTCTCGACTTTTCCTTGGCGGCTCGATACATGGCGTGATCCGATTCGAACCATCAACCGCGCATCATAGAGAAACTGGCCGAATCGCGAAATTCAGGGTCTGCAGATCGCCGAACACGTACGTCGGCGGCGCGCTCACGCCAGCGACCGTCCCGGGATCGATTCGCAATGTTTCTTCCCCTTTGACGTTCCGAATGCGCTCGATGACGGCGCGGTGCTCATGGCCGTTGCATACCAGATCGTAGTCGCCCGTGAGCGCCATGGCCTTGGCGTAATGCGGGTAGTGCACTATGAATATTCGCCTTTGCCCCAGGTCCAGGGACCCGTCCTGCCCGTAGTATTGCACGCGGTTTCCGTGCTCCTGTGCAAACCTGGACAAGTAGAACAAATCACCCGCGTTGTTGCCGTGAATCAGGTGGATCGGCAGGCCCAAGCCGACGATCGCATGCAGCGTGGAAGGCGCCACCAAATCGCCGCAGTGCAGCACTGCCTGCGCACCGAGCGATTTCGCCTCGGCGACAGCGGCGGCGAGCGGCTCGCGATGGTCGTGGCTGTCGGAGACAATGCAGATTTTCAGATTACTTCCCTGCCTTCGGTTGTCATTTTAAGCGGCTAGTGTCTCATATCAGGGTCTCGATACGTGCGGGCTGGCCGCGCCTGCAATCCCCGGCTGGGGACCTCGAGTCCGTGCGAATCCAAGTTTTTTCTATGGCAGCATAACTTTTTTTTAGCATAGGCCTCGCCCTGCGCCGTTAGAATCGGCTTGGACGGCAAGGAAAGGGGCATGATCGTCGCCGTCCGACAGCGGAAACCACCCTCGTCGTTGGCGGTGGGGTCACCGGTATAACCTCGGCATTCGAAACCGCGGTATGTGAGCCCGCGAAGCGACCTAGACTCCCAGAGAGGCAATGATGTTCATAATCAATCCATTTGCTGCATTGACCGAGTATTTTCCGCCGCTCGTCATGCAGACCTATGTCGTCGTCATGATCGTCCTGGTTGCGGCAGGGACGCTGTTCGACGTCGTCCATAAGGGGAGTGCCAAGTATTTTTTTGATAATTGGCGGAAATCGAAAAGCAAAGGGGCGAAGCAAATCGGTGGGGGCGAATTGGTATCGCTCGCCATCCAAACCAGCCTTGTGGACGTCCTGGCATCTGGGGAATTCTGCAACGCGCATCGCCGGGTCGCTCATCTGCTGACCATGTACGGGTTCCTGATCTACTTCATCACCACCGCCATCATGGTTTTCGGCTACCCGACGCCCGCGACGCCGACGCCCGCCATCCTGCCGCTACTTTGGTGGATTGGCGGCTTGATGGTTTGCCTCGGCGGATACTGGTTCTGGTTCTTCATTCGGGCCGATGTCGCCGCTGAGGGCAATTCGCCGCTCCGCATTATGCGCGCGGATCTGTTCATCCTCTCGCTTCTGGGCAGCGCAACACTGGGCTTGATCTGGGCCTTCCTGCAAACGAGGGGCAGTTCCGGGGCCAACGTGTTCTTCGGCTTGTACCTCATCGCCACGACGGTACTGTTCGGATCGGTACCGTGGTCCAAGTTCGCTCACATGTTCTTCAAGCCCGCAGCGGCCTTCGAAAAAAGGGTTTCCTACGCGAACGGCACCAGGAGCAACCTGCCTGCGCCCGCCGACAAGCCCGAGCAGTTCGGCAGCGCCCGAGAACAACCCAGGCACTTCTGATTAACCCATAATTTTGGTCTTCATTACGGGAGATAACGAAAGCCATGCCGACATTCGTTTACATGACCCGGTGCGATGGTTGCGGGCACTGTGTCGATATCTGTCCGTCCGACATCATGCACATCGATAAGACCTATCGCCGTGCCTACAACATCGAGCCGAATATGTGCTGGGAGTGCTACTCCTGTGTGAAGGCCTGTCCGCAAAACGCTATCGATGCTCGCGGTTATGCCGACTTCGCCCCTCTGGGCCACAGTGTCCGGGTGCTTCGGGAAGAGGCTAAGGGGACTATTTCGTGGCGGCTCAAGTTCCGAGACGGCCGCGAGAAGAACTTCGAGTCCCCGATCCGGACGACGCCTTGGGGATCGATAAAGGGGCCAGCCGAGTACGATGCGCCTCGCCCCGCGGATTTCGCCACACAAGAACTCGCACACGAACCGGAAGGGCTCAACACCAAAGGCGGATTGCCCACATTGCGTCCGGATCAACTCAAGCAGGGAGGCGTCTGATGGGACTGTTCGGAGGCAGGAAAACAGTAGTCGTTGACGCTGACATCCTCGTCATCGGCGGTGGCATGGCCGGCTGCGGGGCAACCTACGAGTCCCGGTACTGGGGACGCGAACTGAAGATCGTCTGCGTCGAGAAAGCGAATATCGAGCGCAGCGGCGCTGTTGCCCAGGGTCTCTACGCCATCAACACCTACATGGGCATGCAATGGGGCGAGAACCAGCCCGAGGACCATGTCCGCTACGCCCGCAACGACCTCATGGGCCTGGTGCGCGAGGACCTGGGCTACGACATCGCCCGGCACGTCGATGCGTCGGTGCACCTGTTCGAGAAATGGGGCCTTCCGATGATGCGGGACCCCAAGACCGGACAGTACCAGCGCGAAGGCAAGTGGCAGATCATGATCCACGGCGAGAGCTACAAGCCGATCGTCGCCGAGGCGGCCCGCAAGGCCGCGACCGAGGTCTACAACCGGATCATGGTCACCCACCTGTTGATGGACAAGAGCAAGACCAACCGGGTCGCCGGGGCCGTCGGGTTCAATGTCCGGACCGGTGATTTCTATGTGTTCCGCGCGAAGGCCGTTATCGTCGGCGCTGGTGGTGCGTCGCACATCTTCAAGCCACGTGCCGTGGGCGAGGGCATGGGGCGGACCTGGTATGCGCCCTGGAGCAGCGCGTCCGCGTACGCTTTGCCGATCCAGGTCGGCGCCAAGATGACGCAGATGGAAAACCGCATCGTCTTGACCCGTTTCAAGGACGGCTATGGTCCCGTCGGCGCTTACTTCCTCCATCTGAAGACGTACACCCAGAACGGCTACGGCGAGGAGTACGAGTCGAAGTGGACCGAGCACACCCGGGCGCTGGTGGGCGAGTACGTCGACCATCATCCGGTGCCGACGTGCCTCAGGAACCACGCCTTTATCGAGGAGACGAAGGCCGGCCGTGGTCCCATCCGCATGGTTACCAAGGAGGCCTTCCAGGACCCCCACAAGGAGACCGTCGGCTGGGAGAACTTCCTGGGCATGACGATCGGGCAAGCGGTCGTTTGGGCGTCGCAGAACATCGACCCCAAGCACGTCAATCCCGAGCTGACCACGTCCGAGCCTTATGTCATGGGCTCTCACGCCACCTGCGCCGGCGCGTGGGCGAGCGGACCGGAGGACTGTGCCCCCGCGGAGTATCAGTGGGGATACAACCGAATGATGACCGTCGACGGGCTTTTCGGCGCCGGCGACACCATCGGCGGCAGCGCCCACAAGTTCTCATCAGGGTCCTTCGCGGAAGGCCGGATCGCCGGCAAGGCAGCGGTCAAGTACGTGAACGACTTGGGCAAAGCCCAGCCCCAGGTCAGCGAACAGGAATATAGGGACCTCGAAAAGCTGATATTCCAGCCGTTGGAGAACTACCGGGTCGGCCGCAACGAGATCGTCGCCGGAACCGTATCGCCGAGTTATCTTCTGCCAATTCAGGGTCTTCAACGTCTCGAGAAGCTCATGGACGAATACGTGGGCGGCATCAGCACCAACTACATGACGAACAGTGTGTTGCTCAACCGCGGACTTGAGTTGCTGGGCATGCTGAAGGAAGACATGGACCGCATGGGTGCCGAGGACCTTCACCAGCTTCAGCGTACGTGGGAGCTGCACCATCGGCTTTTGGCCTCGGAGTCCGTGACCCATCACACGCTGTTCCGCGAAGAGACGCGGTGGCCGGGGTATTACTACCGGGGTGATCATATGAAGCTGGATGATGAGAATTGGCATTGCTTCACCTTGTCCCGCTACGACCGGAATACCGGCAAGTGGGAATTGGAGAAGGCGCCGGTCTACCACATCATCGACTGACGGGGCTGAACTTCGAGCTCTTCAAGATGCTGACGGAAGATTTCGGGAAAGTGGACGCCGAGATTCTGCACCAGCTGCAGAGGGCATGGGTGCTCCAGCACAGGTCCTGACTGCGGAGTCGATGACCGGGCACACGCTGTTCAGGCAGGAGACGCGGTGGCCCGGCTATTACACTATCGCGGCGACTATCCGAAGCTCGACGACAGCGCGTGGCACTGCTTCACTGAAGCTCAAAACGATCCGAAGTCGGGCGAGTGGAAGATGTCCAAGCTTCCCGTGCACCGTATCGCAACGTGAGTCCTGTCAACGCGCGGAATGGCCTGACAGCTTGACCTCGACCTTTTCATCTGCTGCGAGCCCGGCGTAATACTCGCGCAGGATCTCCAGTACTTCCTGGCGGCTGAACTCGGCCGGCACCGTTTCGCCTTCGGATAGCCATTTCCTCAACTTGGTGCCGGATACGAGCAACCGATCCTTGTCGTCGTGCGGGCAGGTCCGGGCGGAGGCCATGCCGCCGCACCGGTAGCACCAGAACGTCCAGTCGATCTTGAGCGGGCGCGTCTGCAGCGCGTCCTGCGGAATTTCATCGAAAATGTGGTGGGCGTCGAACGGGCCGTAGTAATTTCCCACGCCGGCATGGTCGCGGCCGACGATCTGGTGTGAGCACCCGTAGTTCTGCCTGAAAAGCGCATGCAGCAGAGCCTCGCGCGGGCCCGCGTAACGCATGTCGAGCGGGTAGCCCGACTGGATGACCGTCTTTTGCGTGAAGTACTTCTCGATCAGCGCCGAGATCGCCCGCGTGCGCACGTCCGCCGGGATGTCGCCGGGTTTGAGATTGCCGAGGAGCGAATGAATGAGAACGCCATCGCAGACCTCGATCGCGACCTTCGCGAGGTACTCGTGCGAGCGATGCATCGGATTGCGGGTCTGAAATGCAGCGACCGTTGACCACCCGATCGCCTCGAACGCCGCACGCGTTTGCGCCGGGGTCATGTAAAGCGCGCCGTACTTCTCGGGGAAGCCTCCGGTTGACAATACCTTCACCGGCCCCGCGATGTTGACGTCGCCCTGTTCCATCACCATCCTGACACCGGGATGCTCGATGTCTGTGGTGCGAAATACCGTCGCGCACTCGTGCGCCTTGTTGATCTTGAATTTTTCCGTGACCTTCATCGTGGCGAGGATCTCGCCGCCGTCGGGATCGAGAAGGGCGACGTCCTTGCCGGTGTGAAAGGTGGACGCGGTGGTGTCATCGGTCGAGAGCGTAATGGGGATCGGCCAGAACAGCCCGTTTGGCATCTTCATGCCGTCGCAGACGCCCTGCCAGTCCGCGTGCGTCATGAACCCGTTGAGCGGCGTGAACCCGCCAATGCCCAGCATGATCAGGTCGCCTTTTTCCCGCGAGCTGACCGTGATCCTGGGCAGCGATTCGGCGCGTTTTCGCGCCTCGGCGAGGGCCGGGCCCTCCAGGAGCAACGGCCGGAGGGTCTCGGCCCCGTGGGGGGTGACGAGCCGTGACACCAAACTCCTCCTGAATGAGTGAGTTAGAGCGATTCTTGAGGGTCTAAGGGTAGCACGGAGGGCAGACCCTTACCCATCCATGTTTCTTATTGACGGATAAGCATTTTGGTTTATGCTGCGCCGTCGGCCATTCCGCAGCCAGGGGAAATGCGGAGTCGCCACGGCGGTAGGGTGTGGGTCGCCGCAAAAAATTCGGGAGCGTCCGGTGTAAGACGGGCGGCTTTTTTGATGTCGGAAAGCGGGGCATCGTTGCGGTACCACGGCCACCATCCGAGCGGATTCGCGCACGGCGCGCTGCTCGTCGCGCTGTTCACCTTTTTCCTAGGCCTCTCGCCATCTGTCGCCTCCGAGACGGTGTTCGATCCGAGGGACTACGGGTCGTTGACCGCACCGTCTCCATCGGTGAAATGGGTCCCGAGCGAGCAGCTCCCCGAAGTTCCGGTTCCGGGTGTTCCGCCCGAAATGGCGGAAGCGGTGCGCAGTCCCTTGTCACTCGTTCAGCTCACCGATCTAGGACTACAACTGAACCCGCAAACCCGGCAGGCCTGGGCGGCGGCGCGAGCCGAAGCCATGGGGGTGGGCCTGGAAACGGCGGACCAGTTGCCGCAAATCGGTCTTCTCTTCAACTTCAACCGCCTGCAGTCTGCGTCGCAGACGTCCGGCAACCTCGTTTCGGCGCAAAACCGGTACGGTCCCAACCTGACGCTGAGCTGGGTGCTCTTCGACTTCGGCCAGCGGGCGGCCGACGTCGAGGCGCAGCGCTACCGCCTGCTTGCGGCGAATCTGGCGCAAAACCGGACCCTTCAGGAGGTCGCGTTTCAGGTCGAGCAGGCCTACTACCGGGTGCTGGGCTTGGAGGCACTGGTCAGGGCGACGCGCGAGCAGCTCCGCAGCTTCGAGACCGGCCTCGATGTGACTCGCCGGCGCCGCGACTCCGGGCTCGCGACGATCGGGGACATTTATCGGGCCGAAACGGCCGCTGGCCAGGCGCGACTGCTCGTGCAGCGAACAGCGGGTGAGCTGGGAAAATCGCGCGGCGCCCTCAATTTCGCTGTCGGAATCCCGGTCAACTTTCCGCTGCAACTGCGCCCCTGGGATGACCGCCCGCCCGTGCGCGAGATCTCGCAGTCCGTGGACAGCCTGCTCGAGCGAATCAAGGCGGAGCGTCCCGATCTCGTCGCAGCCGAAGCCCGCGCGCAAGCGGCCCGGGCGACGGCGAAGGCCGCGGCGGCGGCGGGCAAGCCCTCGATCGAGGTGGCCGGGACCGCGGGGCGCGTGGAGTTTACCGATTCACGTCCGGGCGTCGATACCTTCAACGTGGGCGTGTTACTGCGCATCCCGATCTTTACCGGTTTCCGTGATACCTACAATGTCGGGCGCGCCCAAGCCGTGGCCGAGCAGGCCGAGAGCGCGCGCGATCAACTCTACAAACAAGCCGAGCTCGAAGTGTGGCAGGCCTATTTCGATCTTCAGACGGCCGCAACCAACGTCAACAGCAGCGGAAGTCTGGTGAAGAGTGCGACCCAGTCGGCGGCCGCCGCCGTGGCGCGCTACAAGGGGGGCGTGGGATCGCTGCTGGACATGATCACTGCGCAGAGTGACGAGACGCAGTCCCGAGTCTTGTTGATTCAATCCTATCTCGATTGGTACACGGCGCTTGCCCGGCTCAACTTCGCGCTTGGCGCGTCGGATCCGGTGCTCAAGGCAGGGACGGGCAGATGAAAATGGGGTGGTTGATTTTCGGCGTGGTGCTGGCAGTGGCTGCCGGAGGAACGGGGTGGTGGTACTACGCCAAGAAAAGCAGCGCCACTGTGACCGCCACGAAAGGCGATGCCACCGCGGGCGCAAGACAGCGCAGGGGAAGGGGCAAAGGCCGTGGGGGTCCGCTGGTCGTCAGGGCCGAGCGGGTCCGGGTCCAGCCGATGCCAGTCGTCATCGATGGAATCGGAACGATAGAAGCCGAACAGAGCGTCGCGGTGCAGGCACAGGTGAGCGGCGTGCTGGAAGCCGTAAATTTCCGCGAAGGCGATAACGTGAAGGCGGGCGAGCTCCTGTTCCGCATCGATCAGCGCCCGTTCCGGGCGAGCGTCAATCAGTCACGCGCCGCGCTGGCTCGCGACGAGGCGCAGCTGGCGCAAGCCCGCGCGCAGCAGGCGCGGCTGGAGCCGCTCGTGAAGCAGGAGTACATCACCAAGCAGGAGTACGACGTCGCGCTCACCTCGACGAAGTCACTCGAGGCAACGGTGGCGGCAAACCGGGCTGCGTTGGAGCAAGCGAACCTCCAGCTGTCCTATACGGAAATTCACTCCCCGATCAGCGGGCGCACGGGCAGCGTGTCGGTGAAGCCGGGAAACCTGGTGAGTTCGGGCACGGGCGGCGGCCAGCCACTGGTTGTCATCAACCGCATGCATCCGATCCTGGTGGCGCTTAGCGTGACACGTAACGATCTCGATGAATTCCGGCGGTTCCGGGACAACCAGGAATTGCGCGTCAAAGTGTCGCGCGAGAACGAAAGCAAGCCCGTTGCTGAAGGCAAACTGGTGTTCGTCGACAACGCGATCAATGCCCAAACTGGCGGTGTGCTGATGAAGGCGCGCTTGCCAAATGAGAAGGAGCAGCTCTGGCCGGGTGAGCTCGTGAAAGTCCGCCTGGTGCTGCGCGTCGAGCCGGAGGCCGTGGTCGTATCGGAGGCGGCCGTGCAGCCGGGACAGCATGGCAGTTTTGTGTATTTGGTCAACAAGGAAGACCGCGTTCGGGTGCGGCCGGTGACGATATCGCGCCAGCTTGGCGATCAAGTCGTGATCGCCAAGGGGTTGAAGGGTGGGGAGCAAGTGATCACCGAGGTCCCGCAGGCACTGACCGAAGGGGCGCAGGTGCAGGTGCGCGGTGCCGACAAGCCGGGCAAGAAAGGCAAGCCGGGCAACGGCAAGCGTGGAGAGAAAGACAAGGGCGCCGAAGCAAAGGGCAGTGACGGCTCCAACAAGGCAGCGGAAGGGAAAGCGCAATGAATCTCTCGCGAATCTTCATCGAGCGTCCGGTCGCGACGACCGTGCTCGTCATAGCCGGCGCTTTCTTCGGCTGGGTCGCCTTCAATAAGCTGCCGATCAACAGTTTGCCCAACGTCGATTTTCCGACCATCCGGGTGACAGCGCGGCTTCCCGGCGCCAATCCCGAAACGATGGCCACGACAGTCGCGACGCCGCTCGAGCGCCAGTTCAGCACTATTGCCGGCATTGATTCCATGAGCTCGCGCAACGTGGCGGGCGAGTCGCGCATCGTGATGCAATTCGACCTCGAGCGCGACATCGACGCGGCGGCGCAGGACGTGCAGACCGCCATCGCGCAGGCGATGCGCCGGCTTCCCGGCGATATCGAGCCGCCCGCGTTACGCAAGGTCAATCCGTCAGACTTTTCGATCCTCATACTTGGCGTTAGCGCCGAGACATTACCGTTGTCTCAGCTTAATGAGTTCGCGGACATCCACATTGCGCAGCGACTCTCGACGATTGCGGGCGTCGGGCAGGTCCTTATCTGGGGCTCCCAGAAGTACGCCGTCCGTCTTTTCGTCGACCCCGACAAGCTCGCCAAGCGCGGCATCGGTGTCGAGCGAGTCGTCGCCGCGATTCAGGCTGCCAACAGCAACCTGCCGTCGGGGGCGCTGCAGGGAAAGGCGCGCACCTATACGGTCAAGTCCACCGGCAAGCTCGCTCGTGCCGCGGATTTCAATTCGCTCATCATTGCCTATCGGGACGGCCAGCCGGTGCGTTTTTCCGACATCGGGCGGGCTGTTGACAGCGTTGAGAACGAGAGGGTCAGGAGCTGGCTCAACGGTAACCGGGCGATCCTCCTTGGCGTCTACCGGCAGCCGGGTTCAAACACCGTAAAAACCGTTGAGCGGATTCGTGCGCTCATGCCGGAAATTCAGCGACAAACGCCGCCCGGGGTGACCCTGGCCGTGCTGAACGATCGTTCCGAGTTCATCAGGGACTCGATCCATGAAGTCAACTTTACGCTCATGCTCGCAATCATCCTGGTCGTGCTGGTGATCTTCGTGTTCCTGCGCAACCTGAGAGCGACGCTGATCACGGCACTGGTCCTTCCGACATCAGTGCTGGGCACATTCGCCGTCATGTACCTGCTCGGCTACAGCCTGAACAACCTCTCGCTGATGGCCATCATCCTCGCAGTCGGCTTTGTCGTGGACGATGCGATCGTGGTGCTCGAGAACATCAGCCGTCACATGGACATGGGCAAGGACCGCATGCGTGCCGCACTCGAAGGTGCGCAAGAGATTGGTTTTACGGTGCTATCGATGACGATTTCGCTCGCGGTGGTTTTTCTGCCTATTCTGTTCATGGAAGGCATGCTTGGCCGCTTGTTCAAGGAATTTGCCGTCACCGTCGGCGTTGCGGTTTTGACTTCGGGCGTCGTTTCGCTATCGCTCACCCCGATGCTCTGCAGCCTGATACTGAAGCCCGCGCACGAGCATGGGAGGGTCTACCAGATGTTTGAGCGTTTCTTCAATGGGGCGCGAATTGTCTACGGTGCAAGCCTGCGCTGGACCATGCGCTATCGCGGTCTCATGCTGGGTGGATCGGCGGTCGTTCTGGCGTTGATATTCGCGCTCTACTCGTGGGTCCCGAAGGGGTTCATACCCCGGCAGGATATGGGCGTTGTGTTTGGCAATACGCGCGCGCCGGAGGGCGTCACATTCGGGGAACTCGTCAAGCGGCAGCAAACCCTGGCGGCGATCATACAGGCCAATCCGAACGTGGAGGCGGTGTTGTCGACGGCGGGACAGGGCTTCGGCGGGACCTTCGGCGACAACATCGGACGCGTGATCGTCAGGCTGAAGCCCCGCAGCGAGCGTGATCTGGATGCCGACGGGGTGATCCAGGAGCTGCGGCGCGCAGCGCGTCGTGTTCGGGGAATGCGCGTCTTTTTCCAGAACCCGCCTTCGATCCGACTCGGCTCGCTGACGACTTCCGGAGACTACAAGCTGGTCCTGACGGGGACCGATCTGCCACCGCTGTACAAGGCGGTGGAGGATCTCGAGGCGCGTTTGCGCGATGTGCCGCTCTTGCAGGACGTCAATACGAACCTCGAGCTGCGCAACCCCGAGATTCAGGTCAACATCCTTCGCGATCGCGCAGCGGCTCTCGGCATTACGCCCCAGCAGATCGAGGCGACGCTTTATAACGCCTATGGAGGGCGACAGATTACCAGCATCTATGGTGCGGCGGACCAGTACGACGTGCGCCTGGAGTTCGACCGGCGCTTTCAGGCCGACATCAGCGTGCTGAATTCACTCCATGTCGAGAGCGCGAGCGGGGCCATGGTGCCCATTCAGAATGTTGCGGAGATCAAGAGCGGGGTCGGGCCGGTCTCGGTGCAGCATTGGGGACAACTGCCAGCCGCCACCCTCTCTTTCAATCTGGCGCCTGGTGCGTCCGTGGGCGACTCGATAGAAACCGTGCAGGCGATCGCGCGGGAAGTGCTGCCGGTTGGCGTTTCCAGCACCTTTGCTGGCAGCGCGCGGGAATTTCAGGACGCGTTTAGAACGCTTCCCCTGCTCCTCGGCGTCACGATCCTCGTCGTTTTCATGATCCTGGCGATTCTGTACGAACATTACGGTCATCCCATTACGATTCTGACGGCGCTGCCGCTGGCGGGTTTCGGTGCGCTGCTCGTATTGATCATGTTCAACATGGAGCTGAACATCTTCAGCTTTGTCGGCATCATCCTGCTCGTCGGTCTGGTCAAGAAAAACGGGATAATGATGGTGGATTTTGCGCTCCAACTGCAGCGTGAGAAGGGGCTGGCGCCGCGGGAGGCGATCGTCGAGGCGTCGCTGATCCGGTTCCGGCCGATCATGATGACCACGATGGCGGCCATTTTCGCGACCCTGCCCATTGCGCTCGGTTACGGTGCGGGCGCTGAGGCAAGAAGGCCGCTTGGCGTCGCGGTGGTGGGGGGGCTCTTGTTCTCCCAGTTCCTGACGCTTTACGTGACCCCCACCTTCTATGTGAGCATGGAGCGGGCAATCGGCTTTTTCAGGCGTCGGCGAGCAGTTAAGACAGTTCCACTGAGCCCCGTCTGACCACTGAGCGCTCAGACGGCCCCCACTTGGGGCGGCATGGTTCCCGCATCAGCGCATCGATTTCGCAAAGGTTTGACTGCGTTGGCGGCAAGCCGCTATAATCCTCGGTCTACCTGGCGCGGGGTGGAGCAGTCTGGCAGCTCGTCGGGCTCATAACCCGAAGGTCATAGGTTCAAATCCTATCCCCGCTACCAAATTCCGGAGATGAGTGGACGCGTTCCCTCAACTCCCCTGGGTCGAGGCCGCTGCGGAAACGCGGCGGCGGCGACCTGGAAACGCTCTTTAACAATTTACAGCCGATAGGTGTGGGCGCTTGGTTCACGAGGGCCCGCGTGCGCTTTGGCGTACGCGGTATCTCAAGCAACAAGTGCTCGCACGACGAAACAAACGTCAAGCGAGTTAATACTTTGCAGTGATTAAACTGAAGAGTTTGATCCTGGCTCAGATTGAACGCTGGCGGCATGCTTTACACATGCAAGTCGAGCGGCAGCGCGGGGGCAACCCTGGCGGCGAGCGGCGAACGGGTGAGTAATACATCGGAACGTGTCCAGTAGTGGGGGATAACCAGTCGAAAGATTGACTAATACCGCATACGATCTACGGATGAAAGCGGGGGACCGCAAGGCCTCGCGCTATTGGAGCGGCCGATGTCGGATTAGCTAGTTGGCGGGGTAAAAGCCCACCAAGGCGACGATCCGTAGCTGGTCTGAGAGGATGATCAGCCACACTGGAACTGAGATACGGTCCAGACTCCTACGGGAGGCAGCAGTGGGGAATATTGGACAATGGGCGCAAGCCTGATCCAGCCATGCCGCGTGAGTGAAGAAGGCCTTCGGGTTGTAAAGCTCTTTCGGCGGGGACGAAACGGTCCGGGCTAACACCACGGACTAATGACGGTACTCGCAGAAGAAGCACCGGCTAACTACGTGCCAGCAGCCGCGGTAATACGTAGGGTGCAGGCGTTAATCGGAATTACTGGGCGTAAAGCGTGCGCAGGCGGCTCCTTAAGTCAGATGTGAAAGCCCCGGGCTTAACCTGGGAACTGCGTTTGAAACTGGGGAGCTAGAGTGTGGAAGAGGGGGGTGGAATTCCAGGTGTAGCAGTGAAATGCGTAGAGATCTGGAGGAACACCGATGGCGAAGGCAGCCCCCTGGGCTAACACTGACGCTCATGCACGAAAGCGTGGGGAGCAAACAGGATTAGATACCCTGGTAGTCCACGCCCTAAACGATGTCAACTAGTTGTCGGGGAAGCAATTCCTTGGTAACGAAGCTAACGCGTGAAGTTGACCGCCTGGGGAGTACGGCCGCAAGGTTAAAACTCAAAGGAATTGACGGGGACCCGCACAAGCGGTGGATTATGTGGATTAATTCGATGCAACGCGAAAAACCTTACCTACCCTTGACATGTACGGAACCTCGCAGAGATGTGAGGGTGCCCGAAAGGGAGCCGTAACACAGGTGCTGCATGGCTGTCGTCAGCTCGTGTCGTGAGATGTTGGGTTAAGTCCCGCAACGAGCGCAACCCTTGCCATTAGTTGCTACATTTAGTTGGGCACTCTAATGGGACCGCCGGTGACAAACCGGAGGAAGGTGGGGATGACGTCAAGTCCTCATGGCCCTTATGGGTAGGGCTTCACACGTAATACAATGGCCGGTACAAAGGGCTGCCAACCCGCGAGGGGGAGCAAATCCCAGAAAGCCGGTCGTAGTCCGGATTGTTCTCTGCAACTCGAGAGCATGAAGTCGGAATCGCTAGTAATCGTGGATCAGCATGTCACGGTGAATACGTTCCCGGGTCTTGTACACACCGCCCGTCACACCATGGGAGTGGGTTCCACCAGAAGTAGTTAGCCTAACCGCAAGGAGGGCGACTACCACGGTGAGATTCATGACTGGGGTGAAGTCGTAACAAGGTAGCCGTATCGGAAGGTGCGGCTGGATCACCTCCTTTCTAGAGAAACGCCCTCCGGGCCAGGTGTCCACTCCTATCGGCTGTTAGCAGCAGGGACTAGCGACTAGGGACTAGAGACTGGATAGATCTTGCTCACCAGTCCCTAACCCCTAGCTCCTAGACCCCAAACCAGGGTCTGTAGCTCAGCTGGTCAGAGCACACGCTTGATAAGCGTGGGGTCGTTGGTTCAAATCCAACCAGACCCACCAACGCCTATCGGGGGTGTAGCTCAGTTGGGAGAGCACCTGCTTTGCAAGCAGGGGGTCGTCGGTTCGATTCCGGTCACCTCCACCAATGATTTCCCTTCGGGAAATCATTATCGAGAGAATTCATAAATAAGGATCCGCCTTATTTATGAATTCTTCGCGCGAAGAATTCATTGGCTGTAGCGTTCTTTAACAATTCGGAAGAAGTAAAGGTCTCGGTTCGATGCGAGCCGTGGGCATACGCCTGCGCGTTCGTCTTGAATCGAGAACTGGGTTTGATTGTATCGCGCATTCAACAGACAAAAGGGTTGAATGCGGCAAACACGAGTTCTCCTTGACCGGAGCTTCGGACCTAACCCGTCCGAGGGCTCAGGGTTATAGGGTCAAGCGAACAAGTGCATGTGGTGGATGCCTTGGCGATTACAGGCGATGAAGGACGTGGCAGCCTGCGATAAGCCCCGGGGAGCTGGCAAACAAGCTTTGATCCGGGGATGTCCGAATGGGGAAACCCGACCCGCAAGGGTCACTTCCCGCTGAATTCAATAGGCGGGATAGAGCGAACCTCGTGAACTGAAACATCTAAGTAGCGAGAGGAAGAGAAATCAACCGAGATTCCGATAGTAGTGGCGAGCGAAATCGGAAAAGCCTGCAGCTTTTAGCCATCGACTTAGCAGAACGGTCTGGAAAGTCCGGCCATAGTGGGTGATAGCCCCGTATGCGAAAAGGCGATGGTAGAACTAGGGCTGCGACAAGTAGGGCGGGACACGTGAAATCCTGTCTGAACATGGGGGGACCATCCTCCAAGGCTAAATACTCGTAATCGACCGATAGTGAACCAGTACCGTGAGGGAAAGGCGAAAAGAACCCCGGGAGGGGAGTGAAACAGATCCTGAAACCGCATGCATACAAGCGGTCGGAGCTCCGCAAGGAGTGACGGCATACCTTTTGTATAATGGGTCAGCGACTTACATTCAGTGGCAAGCTTAACCTTTTAGGGTAGGCGCAGCGAAAGCGAGTCTTAAATGGGCGTCTAGTCGCTGGATGTAGACCCGAAACCGGATGATCTACCCATGGCCAGGATGAAGGTAGGGTAACTCCTGCTGGAGGTCCGAACTCACTACCGTTGAAAAGGTAGGGGATGAGCTGTGGGTAGGAGTGAAAGGCTAAACAAATCCGGAGATAGCTGGTTCTCTCCGAAAGCTATTTAGGTAGCGCCTCGTGGTTACACCATCGGGGGTAGAGCACTGTTATGGCTAGGGAGCCGTCTAGGCTTACCAAACCATGGCAAACTCCGAATACCGATGAGTGAGTCCACGGGAGACAGTGCACCGGGTGCTAACGTCCGGACACGAGAGGGAAACAACCCAGACCGCCAGCTAAGGTCCCGAAGTGCAGTTAAGTGGTAAACGAAGTGGGAAGGCACAAACAGCCAGGAGGTTGGCTTAGAAGCAGCCACCCTTTAAAGAAAGCGTAATAGCTCACTGGTCGAGTCGTCCTGCGCGGAAGATGTAACGGGGCTCAAACTGCACACCGAAGCTGCGGGTGCGTGCATTCCACTTTAGTTCATTCCATTACGCTTGGGGGAGGCTAACCTCGCGTTGTTTGCGAGGTTAAGCGCGATAGCGCGGCCGACACCAAAGCGTTCATCAAAGTCGAGTCGAGTTGAGGGACGCCGAAGGGCGTTCAACAAAGTCGATTAGACGTGGGGAACGTGGAAAAACGTTCGTCAACGTCGAATAGACGCGAGGAACGCAAGTCGAGTGAATTAAAGGGAATGCACGTGCAGTAGGAGAGCGTTCTGTAGGCCTGTGAAGGTGGTTCGAAAGGACTGCTGGAGGTATCAGAAGTGCGAATGCTGACATGAGTAGCGATAAAGGGAGTGAAAGGCTCCCTCGCCGTAAGCCCAAGGTTTCCTGCGCAACGTTCATCGGCGCAGGGTGAGTCGGTCCCTAAGGCGAGGCCGTAAGGCGTAGTCGATGGGAAACTGGTTAATATTCCAGTACCTCCGCACGATGCGAAGGGGGGACGGAGAAGGTTACGCGAGCCGGGTGTTGGACGTCCCGGTTCAAGCGTGTAGGCGTGCTGTCTAGGAAAATCCGGACGGCTTAGCTGAGGCGTGATAACGAGCGGGCTTGTCCCGCGAAGTCGCGGATACCATGCTTCCAGGAAAATCCTCTAAGCTCCAGTCGTGCAAGACCGTACCGTAATCGGACACACGTGGGCGGGATGAATATTCTTAGGCGCTTGAGAGAACTCGGGTGAAGGAACTCGGCAAATTTGTACCGTAACTTCGGGAGAAGGTACGCCCCTAGTAGGTGAAGGCGCACAGCTGGAGCCGAATGGGGTTGCAGTGAAACGGTGGCTGCGACTGTTTAACAAAAACACAGCACTCTGCTAACACGTCAAGTGGACGTATAGGGTGTGACGCCTGCCCGGTGCCGGAAGGTTAAGTGATGGGGTGCAAGCTCTTGATCGAAGCCCCGGTAAACGGCGGCCGTAACTATAACGGTCCTAAGGTAGCGAAATTCCTTGTCGGGTAAGTTCCGACCTGCACGAATGGCGTAACGATGGCCACACTGTCTCCACCCGAGACTCAGCGAAGTTGAAGTGTTTGTGATGATGCAATCTCCCCGCTGCTAGACGGAAAGACCCCGTGCACCTTTACTGCAACTTTGCATTGGACTTTGATGAGGCCTGTGTAGGATAGCTGGGAGGCTTTGAAGTGGGGGCGCTAGCTCTCATGGAGCCACCGTTGAAATACCAGCCTGGTGTTATTGAGGTTCTAACCTGGGCCCGTGAATCCGGGTCGGGGACCGTGCATGGTGGGCAGTTTGACTGGGGCGGTCTCCTCCCAAAGAGTAACGGAGGAGTGCGAAGGTACGCTTAGCGCGGTCGGCTATCGCGCTGAAAGTGCAATGGCAAAAGCGTGCTTAACTGCGAGACTGACAAGTCGAGCAGATGCGAAAGCAGGTCATAGTGATCCGGTGGTTCTGTATGGAAGGGCCATCGCTCAACGGATAAAAGGTACGCCGGGGATAACAGGCTAATTCCTCCCAAGAGTTCATATCGACGGGGGAGTTTGGCACCTCGATGTCGGCTCATCACATCCTGGGGCTGTAGCCGGTCCCAAGGGTATGGCTGTTCGCCATTTAAAGTGGTACGTGAGCTGGGTTTAAAACGTCGTGAGACAGTTTGGTCCCTATCTACCGTGGGCGCTGGAAGTTTGAGAGGGGCTACTCCTAGTACGAGAGGACCGGAGTGGACGCATCCCTGGTGTACCGGTTGTCACGCCAGTGGCATCGCCGGGTAGCTATATGCGGAAGAGATAACCGCTGAAAGCATCTAAGCGGGAAACTTGCCTCAAGATGAGACTTCCCGGGGGTTTAACCTCCCTGAAGGGTCGTCCTAGACCAGGACGTTGATAGGCAGGGTGTGCAAGGGCTGTGAGGCTCTGAGCTAACCTGTACTAATTGCCCGTGCGGCTTGACCCTATAACCGTGAGCATGGCAGCACGCTCGACGGACGCTTGGCGCAATCTCGCGCCCAGGCTTCACTTCATTCCGGATCGCGGCTCGTGCCGTTGCGGGTTATCCGCGCGCGGGGCGAGCCCCAAGTCAATCTGGCGGCCATAGCAGCCTGGAACCACGCCTTCCCATCCCGAACAGGACCGTGAAACGGGTTTGCGCCGATGATAGTGTGCAGTCGCATGCGAAAGTAGGTTACCGCCAGGCCATACCCCGAAAGCCCCGGAGGCTCTGCCCCCGGGGCTTTTTCTTTTTCCAACGCGCTTACTTCGTCGCGATCAGAAAGATGTCCTGCCCCGCAGTCGGATCCCGGCGCGACAGGCGATATTCTCGTTGGCGCAGCACCCAGGAGCACACGATGCTGCGCACGGCGGAGCTGCGCTCGCCGCCGCCTTGCGCCTTCCGGATCTCGTCGTCCGCGCGGTAGATCCCTGCCGACTCCGCGGAGAGTGTTCGCAGCTCCTTGACCTGCCACCCGCAGGCCTGCACGCACTGTGCGAGCGCATTCGGCGTGAACACATGCAGGTGTCGTGGCGGCTCCAGCCCGCGCCAATGCCTGCCATCGCGCCGGTGGGCAAGGCCAGCCGCATTGGGCGTGGACAGCACCAGACGGCCGCCTGGCCGCAGCACGCGGCGGCATTCTTCGAGCAGCGCGCGCGGATCGTGCACATGCTCTATGACCTGGCTCATCGCGATGGCGTCGTAGGCGTCCGCCGGATAGTGAAGCGCCGCGAGATCTCCCACGTCGATCTGCAGCCCATATTTCGCGCGCACCCGCTCCGCCGCCGCGGGATCGAATTCCGTCCCTTGCACCTGCCATCCGGCGCGGCGCATGCGCTCAAGGAAGCGCCCCCTGCCGCAGCCCACCTCCAGCAGCTTGCCGGGGACTTCGCCCCCGAGGAACATGGTGCGGAGGTGCCGACGCTGGCGCCCGAGTCCGCTGCCGAGCTCGAGAAGCCGGCTTGCGTGCTTGCACGCG
>Ga0224497_10000587_pt1 | contig 24773 bp, 22 predicted proteins | sample SF_Jul11_sed_USG_4_FD_167970 | JGI IMG/M metagenome (GOLD analysis project Ga0224497, IMG submission 167970) | Sediment microbial communities from San Francisco Bay, California, United States - SF_Jul11_sed_USGS_13 | ecosystem: Environmental > Aquatic > Marine > Sediment | place: USA...
TAGTCGAGGCCAACAATATCGGCCTCACTCTCATCGCGACGGCTGAAAGGCAGGCTCATCAAGACCCTCGTAAACTCGCTGGAGTAGCCGTAAAGGCCCGTTGCCGCGCCGCCGACCCTCGCCAGCAAGTCCGTGCCCACTTGCCGCCTTGCCTGGCTCATCACGTGATCCTGGGTGACGTGTGCGATCTCGTGCCCGATGACCGCTGCGAGGCCGTCCGGCGTTTCGGCCGCCTTGAAAATACCGGTAAAAACGCCGATTTTTCCGCCCGGCATGGCGAATGCGTTGAGCGACTCGTCGTCGAAGACGACAACCTCCCAGTTCATGCTCGAGTAAGGTTCTTCGAGCGTCGCGATGAGTGCGTTGGCGACACATTCGACAAAGGTTTGGATGGCCGGATTTGCCGGTCGGGGCAACGAGCGCTTCATCTGCATCCACTCGACACGCACAGCGCGCTCGATTTCGCGCTCCGACGTCGAGAACTGGCCATGGACGCCTGAGCTACCGAGTGCGGTGATCGCAAACGCCACAAGGCTAAGGAAAGCTTTGGAGAATCTACTCTGAGGGCTCATGTCCGTGTCGCTCCGAAAGGCACCAATCCCAGTCAAACTAGTTAGATGGCTCCCACGCCAATAGGTTCGCAGTGAATAGCCGCACGGGCTACGATATCACAACACGTCGGAATGGAATGCGGCGTCGTTGCCAGCTAAACGGACGGGACATGCATGGCACTAAAACTACGTGAAATTAAGGAGTTATAGTGAACAGCTCTAGGGTATATCGGTGTCTCGACGCCCTATCGAGCCCACTGTAGGCAATAGCGCATAATGTATATTATGTTAAATTATGGTTTGACCTGTGCCTGCCGGCGTCCCCCTCGGGCGCTAGAAGTGCGTTCGGGCAGGTCCGTATCGCTGTCTCCCCCTCGGACTTTCCGGGGACTTTGAGCCTCGATGTCATTCCTCATTGCCTTCAGCGACGTCTGCCTGGCGTTCGGTGATCAGAAGATCCTCACGAACGCGAATCTGCAGATTGTCGATCGTGAACGGGTTTGTCTGATCGGGCGCAACGGCGCCGGTAAATCCTCGACGTTGAAACTTGTCACGGGCGAGCTCGAACCGGACGAAGGCAGGATCGAGCGCCCCAGCCACGTACGCATATCCAAGCTTCACCAGGGCCTGGACGACGGTTCCGATCGGTTGGTCCGCGACGTGGTCGGTGACGGCATGGCTGCACAAGGCGAGCGCATTGCGCGTTTCGAGGCGCTTTCAGCGCAGGAAAAATCCAACAAGCTTCACCTCGATGAGCTCGAAGCCTTGGAACGCAGCATCGAAGCAGGAGGCGGCTGGTCAGTCGACCAGCAAGTCGATTCGATAATTAGTCAGCTCGATCTGCCGGCGGATGCCCGGATGGATACCCTGTCGGGCGGTTGGCGGCGGCGAGTCGCGCTAGCCCAGGCGCTGGTCTCGCAGCCCGAGCTGCTGCTGCTCGATGAGCCCACGAATCACCTCGATATCAGCACGATCGAATGGCTCGAACGGGAGGTGCAGCGTTACGCCGGCGCCCTGCTCTTCGTGACGCACGACCGCGAGTTCGTCGACCGCGTCGCGACGCGAATAGTCGAAATCGATCGCGGAGCGATGCGCAGCTGGCCCGGCGGGTATCGCGATTTTCTGCGCCAGAAGCAGAAAGCAAATCAAGATGAGGATCGGCAGAACCGCGAGTTCGATAAGAAGCTCGCAGAAGAAGAAATCTGGATCCGCCAGGGCATCAAGGCGCGTGAGAGCCGCAATGAGGGCCGCGTTCGGGCGCTCGTTGCGTTGCGCGAGGAGCGCGCCCAGCGTATCGCGCGCCCGCGTGCGCCCAAGGTGCACGTCAACGAATCCGAGCAACTGTCGGGCCGTAAAGTGATCGAAGTGCGCAACGTCTCCCACAAGTTCGGTGAGCAGCCGCTGCTCGACGGTTTCTCGTTGCGAGTCATGCGCGGTGAACGCATCGGCATTATCGGCAACAACGGGGTCGGCAAGACCACCCTGCTCCGGATTTTGCTCGGTGAGCTCGAACCTAATGCAGGCTCTGTAAAACTCGGCACGAATCTCGAGATTGGGTATTTCGATCAACTTCGTCGCGAGCTCGACACGAGCAGGACGGTTGCCGAGATCGTTGGTGAGGGCCGCGAGTACATCAACGTCAATGGCAGTCAGAAACACGTCGTCGGCTATCTGACCGATTTTCTATTCTCCGCAAAGCGTGCGATGACGCGCGTATCAGCGCTATCGGGCGGCGAGCGCAACCGCGTGATTCTAGCGAAGCTTTTTACGCTTCCGTCGAATTTGCTCGTGCTGGATGAGCCGACCAATGACCTCGATGTCGAAACGCTCGAAGCGCTCGAGGCACGTTTGATCGCGTACGAAGGCACGCTGCTCGTCGTGAGTCACGATCGCCATTTTCTCGACCGTGTTGTCACGAGCACGCTCGTGTTCGAGGGTGACGGTACGGTCGAGCGCTACGTAGGCGGCTATAGTGACTGGGCACGCCTGCAGCATACGCTGGCGACAACTGATGGGCCTGACAAGGCTTCTCGAAAATCCTCCAAGGCAGCAGAGCGTGCTGACGGTGCCAAGCCGACGAGCCGTAAGCTATCGTATAAGCTGCAGCGCGAGCTCGAAGCACTACCCGACACTATCGATGCCCTCGAGAACGAGATAGCGGCGCTCGAGAAGGCGGTCAACGACCCGAGTTTCTACGAGCGTCCCCGCGAGGAGATCAGTAAGCGCTTCGCCGAGTTGGACTCGCTACGCACAAAGCTCGAGGCCAAGGTCACGCGGTGGGAAGAGCTCGAGTCGGCGCGGCCAAACGCCTCCGACGCCTCGTAGGGCGCGGACTTGTGCTCCGCCGCTCTGCAAGGGACAATCCCAAGCCAATCGCGTAACAAGAATTAACGAGTCCGAGTGTGGCCGATCACATCGGGCGGGGGCACTCCTCAGAACTGAATTTCCTAACCGCAGGGAAGGTTTAACCATGTGGGAACAAGTCTATTTACCCGTTGCAGACAACCTCGCGTTGTCGGCGTTGGTCGCAGCGATTCCGATTTTGGTGCTACTGCTGATGATCGGCGTTTTGCGTAAGCCACCCTGGGTCGCAGCGCTAGCCGGGCTCGGTACGTCGGTGATCGTTGCAACGGCCGTCTACGGGATGCCGGCATCTCTCGCCGCTAGCGCCGTCACCTACGGCGCTGCGTTCGGGCTCTTTCCGATTTGTTGGATCGTGTTCTGGGCGATCGTGCTCTACCGACTGACGCTCGAATCAGGCAAGTTCGAAGTCATCAAGGACTCCATCGGTGGATTGACGTCCGATAAGCGCATGCAGGCGATGCTGATTGCATTCGCGCTCGGCGCCTTTATCGAGGGTGCAGCCGGCTTCGGTACGCCCGTAGCGGTTGCCGCAACGATGCTCGTCGGGCTCGGATTTAATCCGTTCTATGCAGCCGGCATCTGCCTGCTGGCCAATACGGCACCGGTCGCATTCGGTTCCATTGGTATCCCTGTCGTCGCGCTGGCGGGCTTGACGGGATTCGATGAGATGACATTGAGTGGCTGGGTCGGTGCCATCTGCGCACCTGTATCGCTATTCATTCCAGCTTATCTCATGCTCGTCATGGGTGGATGGAACGCGCTGCGCGGCGTACTGCCCGCGGCCGCAATCTGCGGTATCGCGTTTGCAGCCACGCAGTTCACCGTATCCCGGTTCATCGGCCCTCAGCTTGTGGATATCGCTTCCGGTCTCGTCGCCATCGTTGCGACTGTTGCGCTATTACTGGTCTGGAAGCCTAAAGACGAGTTTCACCTCGCGGGCGAGCACTCAGCGACAATGGAGCTTAAGAGCCACGGCTTCGGCACAACGCTGCACGCGTGGACACCGTACTTGTTCCTCGTCATCCTCGTTCTGCTTTGGGGCACGACCTGGGTCAAGGCCAACGTGCTCGAGACGATGACGACGCTGATTCAGTGGCCCGGGTTGCACAACCAAGTCGTGCGGGTGGCCCCGGTCATGACGGACCCCACGCCGTATGGCGCCGTTTTCAACGGTAACTGGGCATCGGCTGCAGGTACGGCCTGCATGCTCGCGACGATCGGTGCGGCATTCAGTCTGCGCGTATCACCGGGGGCCTACGTTCAGTTGCTGGGCTCGGTATTCAAGCAGCTCTTTCTAGCGATCGTGACCGTGACGTCCGTGCTGGGATTTGCATTCCTCATGAACTACTCGGGGATGGCGGCAACGCTTGGCCTGGCGTTCGCCTCGACAGGGGTGCTTTTCCCGTACTTCAGTGCGCTGCTCGGCTGGCTTGGCGTATTCATGACCGGCAGCGATGTCTCGTCAAATGCGCTGTTTGCGAATCTACAGGTCGTTACGGCGAATCAACTGGGGCTCGACCCGGCATTGATGGCCTCCTCCAATTCTGCGGGCGGCGTGATGGGCAAGATGATCAGCCTGCAGAGTATCGCCGTGGCCGGTGCCGCGACGCTCATGAACTCGCAGGAGCAGGCGAAGCTATTCCGTTTCACGCTGGGTCACAGCATTTTCCTGGCCTCGGTGCTCGGCATGGTCGTGATGTGCTACGCGTATTTGTTGTAACTCGACGAGCCGCGGGCTTCCCCGCCCGCGGCTCCTCAACGGCCTCCGAGTGCCGTGATCGAACGGACATAATCGCCGCTGGCGTGACTTTCCCCCGGCGCGCTGCGCCTGTACCATAAAGAGGTTGTGCTCGTCCCGTGCCTTGGGACGAGGCTCCGGGCGGCCGAGCGGTGAGCGGTTGTGGCTCATGAGCGGCGGCGCCAGTATCGAAGGTATGGATTTCGTACCCCTCCGGGGGCGCATGGCGCTGCCCGAGGGTTTATAATTGCGATTCTTGTTTAACATTTAGTGAGTTGAATTTTCGAGGGTTTCCCAAAATGAGCGAACATCCGTGGAAGAGCGATAATTGGTTCAGCAGCGCATGGAATTTCAATCCAGAGGTCACCAAGGACCTGCACTTTGCTGACGAGATCAAGATTCATGACGTGACGTTGCGCGACGGCGAGCAGCAAACCGGCATTGCTTTCACGTATGACGACAAAATGAGAATTGCCGAGGGTCTGGCCGAGGCCGGAATTCATCGGATCGAGGCCGGCTTGCCAGCCGTCTCTCCCGACGATTTCAAGGCAATCAATGACATCAACAAGCGTAACCTCGGTCCCGAGATCTACTCGTTCTGCCGGTGTATGAAGCAGGACATCGACGCGTCCGTCGACTGTGGCGTCAAGGGCTTGATCATGGAAGTCCCGGCCAGCACGCATTTGATCGAGCACGCTTACAAGTGGCCTCTACAGAAAGCCATTGACTTGTCGATCGAGGCGACCTCGTACGCACACGAAAAAGGCCTCGAGGTTGTGTTCTTCCCGATCGACTTTTCGCGCTCGGAGATCGGCTGGGTGCTGGATCTCATCGATCAGGTTGCAACCGACGGCCATATGGATGCGCTCGCGCTTGTCGATACGTTCGGCGTCGTTTCCCCGCACGCGATGAAATACTTCGTCCGCTCGGTCAAGGATCGCTTCCCTGGCACGCGGCTCGAGACGCACTTCCATCAGGACTTCGGCTGTGGTGTCGCAAACACGCTGCTCGCGCTGGCTGAAGGCGCCGAGGTCGTGCATTCGACCGTGCTCGGTCTCGGTGAGCGCGCTGGTAATGCGCCGACCGAAGATACCGTCATGGCCCTGCTGACGATGTACGGCATCGATATCGGCATTAATTACGACAAGCTCTACCCGCTCGCCAAGATGGTTCAGGAAATCTCCGGCGTCGAGGTGGCGAGTAACCGCGCCGTTGTCGGCGACCAGCTGTTTCAGGTCGAGTCGGGCATCATCGCCAACTGGTTCAAGAACTGCGGCATCGAGCATCAGACTGAGCTGTTCCCATTTCGCCCAGAGTTTGTGGGTCAGCCGACCGCCGACGTCGTTATGGGCAAAGGCAGCGGCATCGATTCGGTGCGCATCTGGCTCGATAAGATCGACGTCAAGGCCAGCGATGAGGAGGCAGTCGAGATCCTCAAACAGGTCAAGGCACAGGGCAATGAGACCAAGAAGCTGCTGACGCTCGACGAGTTCAGAACCATCGTCGACCGAACCGTGTCGCAAAAGGTCGCCTAAGCCAAGGGAACGGAAGGACCAATGAGACCATTCGACTATGTCGCCCCGGCTTCCGCGCAGGAAGCCGTGGCGCTACTCGCCGAGCATGGCGACCACGCTAAGGTGCTGGCTGGCGGTACCGATCTCATCGTCGATTTGAAGCATCACGCGGGCAATGTGTCATTGCTCGTCGATGTCACAGAAATTCCAGAGTTTCTGGGGATCGAAGAAACGGACGAAGGCCTTCGCATCGGCAGTGCCGCCAAGTACGGTGAGATCATGGAGCATGCGCTGTGCCGGGAATATACGCCGGAGATCGTTGCGGCCTCACACACCGTCGGCGCGGTGCAGACGCGCAACCTCGGCACGATCGGCGGCAATCTCGTCACGTGCGTGCCGTCGGCCGACAGTGCCCCTTCCCTGCTCGTGCTCGACGCCGACGTCACTGTGGCCGGCACTGATGGCAACCGCCGTATGCCCTTGACGGATTTCTTCGTCGGTCCGCGCAAGACCTCGCTCGCGCCTCACGAGTTGCTCGTCGACATTCGTATCCCAAAGGCGAATCTCGGTAAGCCCTCGCACTTTCTGAAATTCGGCCTGCGTAAAGGTCAGGCGCTCGCGCTCGTCAATGCGGCTGCTGCGCTGTGGCTCGACGACAAAGGTGCCATCACCGAGCCGCGGATCGCGCTCGGCGCCGTTGCGCCTAAGCCAGTTCGTTGCCCGAAGGCCGAGGCCGTCATAGCGGGCAAGCAGCCGTCCGACGAGTTGCTCAAAGAGGCTGCCGAAATGGCGGTCACCGAATGCAAGCCGATCGACGATTTTCGGGCGTCAGCGAACTATCGCCGCCAGCTCGTTCGTACGATGACCTATCGATGTCTCAAGCGATCGGTCGAGATAGCCTCACAACGCTAATGCGGAGACACTGAAAATGTTGGTAAAGCTGAAGGTAAACGGTGAGCTTCGACAGGCGGATGTGCCACCCGAGACGACACTGCTGAAAATGCTGCGTGAGGACCTTGGACTCACGGGAGCCAAACTCGGCTGCGACGTCGGTGACTGCGGCACTTGTACCGTCATTGTCGATGGCGACTCGCTGAATTCCTGCCTCATGCTCGCGGCGAAAGCGAATGGCCGTGAGATTACGACGATCGAGGGGCTCGCGACATCAGCGGACCTACATCCGCTGCAAAAATCCTTCGAGGAGCTCGGTGCGCTGCAATGCGGGTTCTGCGGTCCGGGCATGCTGATGTCGGCGAAGAATCTGCTCGACAAGAACCCCGAGCCGAGCGTCCATGAGATCAAGGATGCGCTGTCGGGCAATCTCTGTCGCTGCACCGGCTACACGAAGATCATCGAAGCCATTCAGGACGCCGGCCGCGAGCTCAGTGGCGCGGCTGCCGGAAACTGAGGCCCCTCGCGCACGAATACCTACGGAGAGATCTGCCATGGTCACAACGGTTAAGGATGTAAAGACGGGCGCCGAGGCGCTGACGACGGACAAAGAACTGACTGCCCCGGCAGTGAAGCCCGTCACGCTGCCGAGCGAAAACCCGGTCGTCTATCCGCTGACGCTACCGGAACCCGCGGCGCGCACGCAGACGCCGGCGGTCGGCCAGCGCGCGAGCCGACCGGATGGCCGCTTACACGGCCTCGGGCAGACGAAGTACATCGACGATCTGACGTTCCCACACATGATCCACGCGAAGATCCTGCGCAGCGCTCACCCGCATGCGCGGATCATCAGTGTCGATACGAGCGAGGCCGAGGCTATGCCTGGCGTGTTTGCGACGCTGACCGGCAAAGAAATCCCGGTCAACTCGTTCGGCCCGACGCTACAAGATCAGCCCGTGCTTGCCGGGGACATCGTGCGTCATCGTGGCGACGGCGTCGCAGCTGTCGCGGCTGTGACCGAGCAGATTGCCGCCGATGCGCTCGAAAAGATCAAAGTGGAATATGAGCCGCTGCCGGCCGTGTTCGACCCGGTGGAAGCGCTCAAGGACGAGATTAAGGTCCACGCACCGAACAGCAACATTTATGCGAGCAAGGTCATCCGTAAAGGTGACGTGGACAAAGCGCTCGCGGAGTCGGATCACGTCTTTCACCGCGAATTCCGCACGCAGTTCGTCGAGCACGTGCCGCTCGAGCCGCACTCGTCCGTCGCGATGTGGGACGGCAACGGCCGCGTCACGATTTACTCGAGCCTCGGACGCATCACGCTCGGCCGGGAGGACCTTTCTCGAACCTTACGGATTCCACAGAATCGCGTCCGTTTAATCGGTACGATCGTCGGCGGGAACTTTGGCGGCAAGAACGAGATCACGAACGAGCCGATTCTTGCGCTGCTTTCGAAGAAGACGGGCCGGCCGGTCAAGTGCACGTACACGCGTGGTGACGAGTTTGTCTCCTCGACGATCCGTCATCCGTTCATCATGGACTACACGACCGGCGTGAATAACGAAGGCAAAATCCTCGCACGCAAGATCCGGTTGGTACTCGACGGTGGTGCCTATTGCTCGTGGACCGGCACGACGATTGGCAAAGGGTCTATTCTCGCGCCGGGACCGTACAATATCGACAATCTGCTCGTCGAGGCCTATGCGGTATATACGAACAAGACGACGACCGGCGCGATGCGCGGCTTCGGTGCGCCGCAGGTCTGTTTCGCATACGAATCGCAGATGGACGACATCGCCGTCGCGCTCGGTATCGATCCGCTCGAGATTCGCCTGCGCAATGCATTTTCCGAGAACTCGTTCAGTCCGACGAGCCAGGTGCTGCAGAGCGTCGCGATCAAAGAGTCGCTGCTGCAGGCGAGCGACCGTTTCGGCTGGAAGGAGTAGGCGTTATGAAGAGACGCGGTAAAGGCATTGGCTGCATGTGGTATCCGATCGGGTTCACGGTCATGGCGAACCCGAGTGCGGCCACCGTCAAGGTCAACACGGACGGCACGGCGACGCTGCTGACAGGCACCGTCGAAACGGGCCAGGGTGCGCTGACCGTGCTCGGACAGATCGCTGCGGAGGCTCTTGGTATTTCGACCGACGACGTCCATGTGGTTTCCGGTGATACGGATACGACACCGATGGATACCGGCGCCATTGCGAGCCGCACGACTTACGTGACGGGTAATGCCATCGTGCGTGCCGCCGAAGCAGCCCGCGAGTTGCTGTTCGAAGCCGCCGCCCCCCTGCTCGGCGTCAAAGCGGACCAGCTCGAAGCCCGAGACAAGCGCATCCAGGTGCTCGGTTTTCCGTCTAAGTCATTACCGATTAGCGAAGTCGCATTGCACGCCGAGACGAACGTCGGCCGCCCCGCTATCGGCAGCGCTTCATACAATCCGCCGACCGTGCCGATGGACCCCGAGACCGGTCAGGGCAAACCGTTCAACACTTACGTGTACGCAACGCAGATCGCTGAGGTCGAGGTCGATGACGAGACGGGCGAGGTAGAGATCCTGCGCATCGTCGCCGTGCACGACTGCGGCACGCCGATCAACCCGATGCTCGTCGAAGGTCAGATCCAGGGTGGTATCTCAATGGGTGTCGGCTTCGCGCTTCAGGAAGAGATCCTCTTCAAGGACGGCGTGCAGGTAAATCCGAATCTGACGAACTACATCATGCCGACGAGTCTCGACATGCCAGAATTGGAGGTCGAGCTCGTGGACAACTACGACCCGACAGGTCCGTTCGGCGCCAAGGGGGCCGGCGAGCCCACGGCGGTTCCGACGGCCGCGGCTATCATGAACGCGATCTACGATGCCGTTGGCGTACGAATCACTTCCCTGCCCGCAACCGCCGAGAAAGTCATGATGGCAATTCTCGAGAAGCGTGAGCAGGAGGCGAAGAGCGCCTAGCGCGAACGTCGACCGTTCGGCAGCAAGCCCAAGCGGCCCGGCGTGATCTCTCGGTGCTCTCCGAGGGTCACCGTACGGGCCGTTCGCCGTTAAGATGCGGATAATTCAGAAGGCCGATACCAGCGCTAAGCCCACCCAAACCAGATTGACGAGCAGATGATCGCAAAACCAGCGCCGTCCAGCATTGCTATTCCCACGACCATGAAGGCCTGGGTGCTTGGTGACCCGGACGAGCTCACGCTCGTCGATAAGCCCGTGCCCCGACCAGGTCCTGCCGAGGTCCTGATCCGCATCGACGCCGTTGCGATCTGTGCGACGGACCTGGAGATCATCAGCGGTGGCACGCCCGCCCTTATCGAAGGCGAGCTGCCGTTCAACAAGAACTTCACGCCCGGGCACGAGTTCATGGGCACGGTCATCGAGCTCGGTCCGAGCGTAGACGAGTTCGCCGTCGGCGAGCGTGTGGCTGTCGAGATCCATGCTGGCTGCGGGCGCTGCGAGCGTTGCCGCGAGGGCATGTACACCTCGTGTCTGAACTACGGCCAGAATTACGGGCAACACGACAAAGGCCATCGCGCAAACGGCTATACGACCGATGGCGCATTCACGCAGTACGCGGTCAACCACGTCAATACGCTCGTGCGCGTGCCTGAAGGCATGAGCGATGAGACCGCGACACTCATCGTCACGGCGGGCACAGCGATGTACGGGCTCGATGTGCTCGGGGGCCTCATTGCCGGCCAGAGCATCGTGATCACGGGCGCTGGACCGATCGGATTACTGGCCGTCGGCGTGGCCAAAGCGCTCGGCGCGAGTCCCGTCATTCTGACCGATCTCGTCGACGAGCGGCTCCAGATCGGGCTCAAGCTCGGGGCGGATCACGTCATCAACGCCGGCAAGGAATCCGTCCACGAGGCCGTAGCCCGCTTGAGCGGTGGGCGCGGCGTCAACTACGTCTTCGAGTGCTCCGGCGCACCCAATGCTGTCGATGACGCTGTCAAGCTGGTTAACCGCGGTGGCCGCGTTTGCCTCGGCGCGTTTGCTCACGAGCCTGCGCTCGTCGACGTTCGCCACATCGTCTCCAACAACATCTATCTCTATGGGATCCGTGGTGAAGGTCAGAGCGCGGTCAAACGGGCAGCGGCACTCATGGCCCAAGATAAGCTCGATGCTGCACTGATCCACACGCACACATTCCCACTCTCGGAATTGCCGACCGGCCTGCGCTACGCGCGCGAGAAGCTCGACGGCGCGATAAAAATAGTCATAAAAAATCAAGAAATATAGTAACTTAAACGCCATACCTCATCTATTCTAAAGGAGCTGAGCATGCCCGCATATTGGCTAGCCCGGTCGGTCGTCAACGACCCCGTCGAATACAAAAAGTATACTGACCTCGTTCCCGCCATTCTTGCGAAGTTCGGAGGCAGAGTGCTGGCTCGCGGCGGTACGTTCGAACATCTCGAGGGCAAGGGTTATTTTCAGCGCCACGTTGTCGTCGAGTTTCCGACATTCGAACAGGCTGTGGCCTGTCACGCCTCACCTGAATACCAGGAAGCACGCAAGTTCAGACTCAACGGTGTCGGCGATAACGAGCTCGTGATCGTCGCAGGCGGCGACGCCACGCCGACATAGCGGGAGATGAAATGATCAAATCTGCCATTGCGGGGCTCGGCTGGTGGGGCCAGCACATCGCTGGATGCCTGCGTCAGGACGGCGCCAAGCTCGAGCTCGTACGCGGCGTCGACCCCCGGTTTGCCGAGCTCGGCGAAATATCCGAGAAGTTCGGCATTCCGATCACGGCGAAACTCGATGATGCGCTCGAGGACTCGTCTATCGAGGCCGTGATCCTCGCAACGCCGCATTCCGTCCACGAGGACCAGATCGTTGCGTGCGCCGAGGCGGGTAAACACGTCTTCGCCGAAAAACCGCTGACGCTGTCGGCCGCTGGCGCCAAGCGCGCGATCGATGCATGCGAAGCGGCCGGCGTCGTGCTCGCGGTCGATCACGAGCGGCGTTTCGAGCCCGCGTTTGCCGAGGTCAAGCAGCTCATCGATGGCGGCGATCTCGGCACGCTCATGCATCTAGAAGCCAACTTCAGCCACGATATCCTCGCGAATGTCGATCCGAACGACTGGCGCGCGTCGGCTGCGGAATCGCCGATCCCGGCCTTGAGCGCGATGTCGATTCACTTGACCGATGCCTACCAATACCTCTGCGGGCCGATAGCCGAGGTCTTCGCCTACGCAACGAAGCGCATCGGCAACTGGGGAACGGGCGATGTCTTCACGTTACAGCTTATGTTCGAGAGCGGCCTGACCGGATCGATGAGCTCGATTCTCGTTACGCCGATGTATGTGCGCTTTCAGGCTTTCGGCTCCGAGGCCTGGGTCGAGGCGCGCAGCGACACGCATCCAGGTGCGCCCGGGATTACGAAGCTTACGCTGAGCCGGACTGGGCAGGAACGCGTCGTGAAGGACCTCGCGTACATCGATACGGTTCGGGTCAATCTCGATGCTTTTGCAGATGCCGTAACCGGTGTGGCGCCCTACCCGATTACGAACGCCGAGAAACTCGGCAACATCGCTGTCGTGGATGCGATCATCGAATCCGTACGCACAGGTCAACCCGTAAAGCCGGTGAGCAGCTAACGCCTAGACGTTAACCGAAAACCCGTTCGTCACCCGAGGCTAGCGCCTATTCAGCGCACGTGCTGCGTGCTGAAGCGCTTTGATTGCGGTTTCCGACCGCCGCGCCGACCTTCTTGCGCTTGCCCCGTCCCGCGCGGCTGAAAACGCGGCACGAGCTGATGTTTGCCGCTGCCGATGAGGTCCTCGCGGCCCATGCGCCTGAGCGCTTCACGGAGCATCGGCCAGTTGTTCGCGTCGTGATATCGCAGAAAGGCCTTGTGCAGGCGCCGTACCTTGAGCCCTCTCGGCACGCTGACCTCTTCGGACTCGCGCGTCACACGCCGGAGCGGGTTCTTGCCCGTGTAATACATCGCGGTGGCAGTCGCCATGGGTCCGGGTAAGAAGGCCTGGACCTGATCGGCGCGATAACCGTGTTCCTTCAGCCACAACGCCAGCTCGAGCATATCCTCGTCCGTCGTGCCCGGGTGTGCCGCGATGAAGTACGGAATCAGATATTGTTCTTTACCCGCCGCTTTCGAATAGCGATCGAATAACTTCTTGAAACGGTAATACGTACCGACACCGGGTTTCATCATATGGCGTAGCGGGCCATCCGAGATCGCTTCGGGGGCGATCTTCAGGTACCCGCCTGTGTGGTGCTGGGCGAGCTCTTTGACGTACTCGGGCGATTCGATCGCAAGGTCGTAGCGCACGCCGGAGGCGATCAGAACTTTCTTGATGCCCGGCAGGTTGCGCGCCTTGCGATAGAGCTCGATCAGCGGCGCGTGATCCGTGTTCAAGTTCGAGCAAACCCCCGGAAAGACACACGACGGCCGACGGCACGCCGCCTCGATCTCGGGGCTCTTGCAGGCCAGCCGGTACATGTTGGCGGTCGGCCCACCGAGATCGGAGATCACGCCGGTGAAGCCAGGCACCTCATCGCGTATCGTTTCGACTTCCCGCAGCACAGAATCCTCGCTACGGTTCTGGATGATGCGTCCCTCGTGCTCGGTGATCGAGCAGAACGTGCAGCCACCGAAACAACCACGCTGAATCGTGACCGAGAACCGGATCATCTCGTACGCTGGTATCGCCGCATCACCGTAGGCCGGATGTGGCTTGCGGGTATACGGTAGCTCGTAGATCCGATCCATCTCAGTCGAGCGCAACGGAATTGGCGGTGCGTTGATCCAGACATCGCTTCGCCCATGGCGCTGGACAATTGCGCGCGCATTGCCAGGATTGGATTCCAGATGCACGATGCGCGAAGCGTGTGCATAAAGTGCGGGATCGTCCTTGACCTGTTGGAAACTAGGCAGTCGGATGTAGGATTTTGCCCGATCGGCGCGCGGGATCTTCCGCGAGAAACGCACGACCTTTGCGTCCGATTTTGGGGTCGACGGAGTCGTAGCCATCGCATACGGATCCGGGTGTGGATCTACAGGACCCGGCATATCGAGATGGGTCGAGTCTATCTCAGTCCAATCGGGTCCCGCCCTGTTGCCGAGAAAGCTCGTGCCACGGACGTCGTCGATGGTGGCGATCGCCTCGCCGGCAGCCATGCGATGAGCGATTTCGACAATTGCCCGCTCTGCATTGCCGTAAACGAGTAGATCGGCGCGCGCATCGAGCAGGATCGATCGTCTGACCTTATCCTGCCAGTAATCGTAATGCGCTGTTCGCCTCAAGCTCGCCTCGATGCCGCCGACGATGAGCGGCGTCTCTTTGAACGCTTCACGCACGCGCTGGCTGTAGACAATGACGCTGCGATCGGGCCGTTCACCGCCCTGCCCGCCCGGCGTGTAGGCATCGTCACTGCGCCGGCGACGGTCGGCCGTGTACCGGTTGACCATCGAGTCCATGTTGCCGGCTGTGACGCCGAAGAAGAGGCTCGGGCTGCCGAGCACCGTAAAGTCCGTCGTCGAGTTCCAGTCGGGCTGAGAGATAATGCCCACCCTGAAACCTTGGGCCTCGAGCACGCGGCCGATGATGGCCATCCCGAAGCTCGGATGATCGACGTAAGCGTCGCCCGTTACGAGGATGATGTCGCACTGATCCCAGCCCAAGAGATCCATCTCGTCACGGCTCATCGGCAGCACGGGGGCCGGCGTGAGCCGCGTCGCCCAGAATTTCCGGTAGCCGAATAGATCCGGTGCCGTCAGGGCTTGGAAGGCCTTTGCGGATAGGTCGCTCACGGTAGCCATGGTATCGTGACGCCCCCGAGGAGAACAGCGATGAGGCGAGTCAGCCGCTTAATCTGGATTGCGCTGCTACTGACAGCCTGCACGGATACGATGAACGATCTTGACGAAGCGACGCGCGCCGAGCTCGTACCAACCGGAACGCTACGCGTCGCGATGCCCGTAGGCCCTGCCATGTCCGCGACATTCGCGATCGAGGACGCTTCGGCCGGAAGGTTGCGCGGCCCAACCGTCACCCTGGGCGCTGCGCTCGCCGACACGCTCGGTGTGCCTATACGCTACGTCCGTTACACGAGCTCCGGCGCGGTGACGGCCGCAGGTCCGAGAAACGAATGGGACGTCACGTTTGTGCCGAGAGACCCTGACAGAGCTGCCGTCATCGATTTCGGCCCAGATTACAGCGTCTTCGACAGTACGTTCATGATTCGCGCCGGACTCGATGCGACAACGATCAGCGAACTCGATATGCCCGGCAGATCGGTCGGTGCCGTCAATAGCACCACGACCGGCCGTGCGGCGGCTCGGACATTGAAGCAGGCGACGTTGACGTCGTACGAGAGCGTGGACGAGATGCGCGAATTGCTCGATGCCGGTCAGATCGATGCAATCGCGCTCGGCCGGCTGACGTTGACGAGCCTCGCACCCAGTTTGCCGGGCGCACGCATACTCGAGGAAGGTTTTCATTCGACTGCAACGGCGGTCGCCGTCCCGAAGGGTCATTCGGCCGCGCTCGCTCTCGTGACGGCGTTCGTCGAGGCTGCCAAGCGCTCCGGGCTCGCGCGGCGCGCGCTCGACGATGCGGGCCTCGGGGCCGCGCAGGTCGCGCCACTCGACGACGACGCCGAGCAGTAAGAGGAGTTCGCATGGCTGGATCTGACGAGCGCTTCGCCGATTTTACGGACACGATCAATTCGTTCGATGCTGTGCGGGACGTCCTCGGGAAGCCGACCGACATAGTGCTTTCAAAGGTGATCGACTCGATCGACGACGTCTGCCGCGGCATCATCGCGAAAGCACCTTTCATGCTGCTGGCATCCGCGGGACATGACGGCCAGGTCACGATCTCGCCCAAAGGTGATCCGGCCGGATTCGTACACGTGCTCGACGATAAACGCCTAGCGATACCCGATCGGCTCGGTAACAGGCGCGCCGATACATACCGAAACGTACTCGAGAATCCTCACGTCGGCCTGTTGTTTTTGATACCTGGTAAGAACGAAACATTGCGCATCAGTGGCGAGGCTCGCATCGTGCGCGACATCGCGCTCAGAGAATCGATGGCCGTCAACGGCCGCGCACCGAATCTCGCGCTCGTCGTTTATGTCGAGCAAATCATGATGCACTGTTCGAAGTGCGTGCAACGCTCGAAGCTCTGGCAGCCGGATGAATGGCCTGATCACAGCGACACGGCCAGCATCGCGGAAGCCATGGTCAAGCACGCCAAGCTCGACATCACGGCGGAGGAGTACGAGGAGCGCGTGCGTGGCTCGGGGATGCGCAAGCTCTACTGATCGGCCGAGCTCGAAAACGAGCGTTGCGGTCTAGGCGTCTAGACGAAACAGCGGCCGCAGCCGCATACCGACGCCGTTGCCGACGAATGCTGCGACGAACCATACCCAGCCGTGCAGGCTGGCCGAGGCGACACCGCTGAAAAGCGCGCCGATATTGCAGCCGTAGGCCAGGCGCGCGCCGTAGCCAAGCAGGACACCGCCGACGACGGCAGCGAGAAGCGACCGCGCAGGCAGGCGCCAGACAGGCGCGAAGCGTCCCGCGATACCGGCCGCCATCAGCGCGCCTAGTATGATTCCGAAGTTCATGATCGAGGTGATGTCCTCGAAGACGCTGCCAGCTAGAGACGGTGCGCGTGAGGGCTGTTGCCAGTAAGGCCACGACGCGACGTCGGCACCGAAGGCGGCGATGACCTTCGAGCCCCACAATGCAAAGCCTGAGGTGATACCCCAGGGTCGCCCGGACAGGACCAGCGTTGCGATATTGACGAGGGCCAGACCCAAGGCGCCCGCCAACAACGGCCAAGGGCCCTTGAGCCAGGACGCGCCCTCGACGGGTTTCCAGGTTGGATAGAGCACGCCGTCCTGCCGGCGTCGCTCGACGCCAGCCGCGATCGCCCAAAAGACGCCCGCCAGCGCTAGCGTTGCCAGTATCGCACCGACGGCACCGAACGTCTCGAGCAAGGAAAATGCGCCGAGGCTCGGCAGCGTCTGCCATTCGTCGAAGTGCCAGGCGCCGAGCGCGGAGCCTGCGATGAAGGCGATGAGTGTCACGACCATGCGTGTGCTGCCGCCGCCGACCGTGTAGAGCGTTCCGGAGGCGCAGGCGCCGCCGAGCTGCATGCCGATTCCAAACAAGAACGCCCCGCCGAGCAACGAGACGCTGAGTGGTGCGACGTTGCCCCGCAGCCCGAGCCCGAAGAGCTCGCCCTTGGCGATCAATGGAATGAAAACCAGTGCCGTCACGGCCAGCATGACCATCTGCACACGTAGTCCCGCGCTTTTACCCGAGCGCATCGCGTTGCGCCAGGCCCCGCCGAAGCCGAACGAGGCGTGGTAGAGAACCCAGCCCGCTCCGAGTCCGACGAGCATGAGCGCAACGCCGCGCCAGCCCATCGTCTGGCCGAGATAGACGCCAAGCGTTGCCAGAAGCAGGCCCGCAAACCCGACGACGCGAGCATTGATCGGCAGGCCGTGGGCCGCCGCAGTCGATGGACTGCTTAACACGTTGGTATGCATTTCTGGATTAGTGCTCTTCGCGATCGCGCGCGACGAGTGCTTGTCTTGCCATTTAGCGACACATTTTAACGCGAACGACCCACGAGGCGGTACGCTTGGCCGAAAAAGGCGATATCCCGGCCCGCGCGGCGGCCCTGCGCCGCAGCCAGCCCGGCCTCCGTTCCGATTTAGCGCCAGGACTGTACAATGCCTCGAGGGAGGTTCAGCCATGACGAATACCCTCAAGCTCACTCTGTTTCTCGGGGTTGCTGCCGCCGCTCAATCCGTGCTCGCGCATCACAGCAGCATCGGAATCTACGATACGACTCGGCTCATCGAGGTCGAAGGCGTTGTAACTTCGGTCTTATGGCGAAACCCGCACCCGTCCTACACGCTTGCCGTCGAGGATGACAACGGCGAGACCGTCGACTGGCGCATCGAGGCAGGCTCGATCAGCACGCTGCGCGTGATGGGCATCGGTCGCGACTTCATCGCGGTCGGCGATCGGGTAACGCTCGCAGGCGAGCCGTCGTTGCGCGGCCGCCCGGAGCTGTTTGCGCGCAATCTGCTTCTGGACGACGGCCGCGAGGTTTTTCTGTCGGCCGCATCGAAGCCGTATTGGTCTGAGGGCGACGCCGAGCGGCTTTACGAAGCCGGCGTCGACGCCGAGCTCGCCGAGCGCGGCCGGCAAGCTGCGACGGGCATCTTTCGGGTCTGGGCGCGTGTCCCCAACGACCCCGACTCTTGGCCGCTCTATCGCGATGACGTCGCGGGCCTGACGGCAGCTGCAGAGCAGATCAGAGCACAGTGGGATCCCGCCCAGAGCCCCTACCTCGGCTGCGCGCCCAAAGGCTTGCCTTACGTCATGGGGTCAGCTTATCCGATGGAGTTCGTGCCCCAAGGGGAGGACATTCTGGTGCGCCTTGAAGAGTCCGATGCCCGGCGGCTCATACACATGAATTCGGACGCTGCGCCGCGCGAATATTCGATGTACGGCTACTCGACGGGCCGTTGGGAGGAGGACACGCTGATCGTGGAGACCACCCACATCGATACGCCGCACTTTTACGGCGATGGCACTCCCCAAAGCCGCCGCATGCGCCTGATCGAGTACTTTTCGCTGAGCGACGACGAGAGCAGGCTCAACTATCGCCTCGTCGTCGACGATCCCGAGACGTTCACCGAGATCCGCGAATTCACGCGCTACTGGGCGTGGCGGCCGGATCTCACGGTGGAACCGTATAACTGCCAACCGTAGGCGCTGAACTTTGCATGGTCCCCTAACGCTCGAGGTTCGTCCTATGGCACCAGCATGCCCCAGGAATCCGTCATGGAGGTCAACATGAGAACGATAACAATTGCCGCAGTCCTAGTCTTGCTCTTCGCCGCATCGGCCTCGAGCCAGCAAGGCGCCTCGGGAGACGGCGTGACGAGCGCATTCCTGCTCACTGCCGACGACGTCGCGGCGCATGCCGCCGCGCTGGATAGGAGCGTGGCCTACGCGAACACGACCGTGCTCGAGCGCGAAGATCCGGCCACGTCGACGGGGATCGCCTATCGGCTCGCCGTCGATCGTCGCACACCTGGGCAGCGTGCGGCTTCGCATACCAACGAAGCGGAGCTCTGGTCCATCATCCGTGGCAGCGGGGAAATTACGACTGACGGGCGAATCGTCGAGACCATGGAGAACGGGGAATCGGTCAGGCGAATCGTGGGGGGCACGGTGCATCGGGTCTCTGCAGGAGACTATCTAGTCATTCCCGAGAACGTGCCTCACCAGGTCACGGGTTTCGATCCGTCTCTGTTGATCGTGACGTTCGAGTTTCCGCGCTAGCGCCTGACCGGAGGTTCGTGCGCTGTCACGTTGGGCGATGCGCCCGTAAGAATGAACGTATGTGGCGCACGGCCAGTGGGACCCGCTCAGCGGGCTCCTTCCACGGATAGAGGCTGACTTCCGCGTTCGGCGCGAGCATCGCTGACTCCATGGCGACGGCATACGGATGCGCCGGTATGTCGTCCGGCAGGACGAGTATCGGCGTTTCGCAGTTGCGCACGAAGTCACGCGACACCGTAAAGACGAAGTCGGCGTTTACGCGGTACATGTTGTTCAGGTAGGCCTCGACCATCTCCATCGTGATGTCGGGCCGGCGGGCAGCGAACTCCGGACCCCAGCCCTGCATGTTGCCTTCGTAGAAAAGCTCCGGGGCCTCCGGGCGAAATCCGCTGGGCTGCGCAAGCACGGCCGCAGGGATACGCTCGGGCGCGCGCTCCAATAGATTCCAGATAAATGGGCCGCCGATACAAAAGCCGAGCACCATGAATCGGTCGATCCCCAGGTGATCCATGAGGCCGAGTTGGTCATCCGTATGGGCGTCCCAGGGACGGTCGACTTCGAGCGGGCCCGAGGATTGCCCCAGGTTGGCATTGCGAAGATCCATCGCGATGCAGCGGTATTCATCCCCGAGCTCTGCTACTGGATTGAACGGCGAGCGCGTGCTCAGATAGGACGCGACCGAGTTCAAGCCGCCGCCAGCGATCAGCAACAGCGGGAAGCCCGCGCCGCCCGAATCCTCGTAATAGATGCGGACGTCGCCGCTTTCGAAAAACGCCATGGAAGAATCTCCCTGCCTAGTCCGTTGTTGTGCGAACGTCCGCCCTGCCGCTGCGACTGCAGCCGCCGCCGCGCCAGTCGCGAGCAGTGAGCGTCTGGTCGAATCCACGGTAGGTTTCTTTTCTGACAACGTTCGCTCCCCCAGTTCGTGTGGGTGACAGACTGCTACCACAAAGGGGCGGAGTCAATAAGCGCAGAGCGGCTCATGGTATCTTTTGCATCCCTATGACGAGCGCGAGCCCCATAGACCTTCGATCCGATACCGTTACGCTACCGAGTGACGGGATGCGGGCGGCTATGGCAACTGCCCCCGTCGGTGACGATCAGTACGGAGAAGATCCCTCCATCAATGCGCTCCAGGACCGCGTTGCCGAGATGCTCGGCAAGGAAGCCGGCCTCTGGCTTGCGAGCGGCACGATGGCCAATCAGGTTGCGCTGCGTGCGCTCACGCGCCGCGGTGACGATGTCATTGTCGGCGATGAAACCCACGCGGTCTGGCATGAAGCGGGCGCTTCGGCTGCGAACGCCGGTGTGCAGTTTACGGTCGTCGGCGATCGGGGCCTTTTCACGGCCGAGGACTTCCTACGGGCCTTCAAGCCGCCTGGGCACATACTCTATCCCGCGACGACGCTCGTCGAGGTAGAAAATACGCACAATCGCGGCGGCGGGCGCGTGTTTCCGCAGGCCGATGCCGAGGCGATCGCGAATGCGGCCCGCGAGCACGGTGTTGCGAGCTTTCTCGATGGTGCGCGACTCTGGAATGCTGCTGCGGCGAGCGGCAAATCGGTCGGTGAGCTGGCAGCGCCGTTTGACCTCACGGCCGTTGCGATGTCTAAGGGTCTCGGTGCGCCAAGCGGCTCCCTGCTCGCCGGACCAAAGGCGCTGATCGACGACTGCGTGCGCTTTCGGCGCATGTACGGCGGAGCGATGCGCCAGGCTGGAATCCTTGCCGCGGCGGGCCTCTATGCGCTCGATCACCATCTCGAGCGACTTGTAGATGATCACGCGAACGCCAAGCGCATGGCTGCGCGACTCGCGGCGAGCAGCGCGATCGAGCTCGATGAGACGACCGTCGAGACAAACATCATCGTCTTCGATCTGGCCGAGGGCGCACCCGACGCCGATCAGCTCGTTGCAGGCGCAAAGGATGCCGGCGTGTTGCTCTTCCCTTTCGGGCCACGGCGAATGCGGGTCGTAACGCATCTGAACGTCACGGCCGAACAAGCCGATACTGCGGCAGACATTCTCGTGGCGCTAGCCGAGCGCCACCCGGTTTAGCCGTACGGTATGCCTGCTGCGTCGATCGCTCTGAGACGCGAGACGCTCGTCGCACCCGCGCTGGCGTTGCTCCGCTGCCGTACGCCGGACGCCTGGGTAAAGGCTGCTGCAGCCGACCTCCAGACACTGCTCGTCGATCACGCTTCGCTGGAACTCAGAGCCGCGGAGCAAGCACAAAAGCTCATCCGGCGTTACGGGGCGAGTGGCGGACCGGGATCACTGTCGGATACGACCCTACGGCTGCAACTCTTACAGAAAATGTCGCGGCTCGCGCGGGAAGAACTGCGCCATTTCGAGCAGGTTATCGAGCTACTCGCGCAGCGCGGCGTCGCTTACGAACCTCTGACGGCCTCGCGTTACGCGCGTACGCTGCATGGGCAGATACGTTCGTCTGAACCCGGGCGCTGCATCGACACGCTCATTATTGGCGCGATCATCGAGGCGCGATCATGCGAACGGTTTTTTAGTCTGCTACCGATGCTCGAGGTGAGCGAACCAGAGCTCGCCGCATTCTATGCTTCGCTATTGCGCTCGGAGGCTCGACATTTTGAAGATTACCTAGCGCTCGCGCAGGGTGTGGCCGGCATGAAGCCCGTGAAGCGACTCGATGGCTTCCTCGACCTCGATGCTGAGCTCGTCATGGCACCGGACTGTGAGATGCGCTTTCACAGCGGTCCGCCGGCGTAGTGACGCGGCGTCGCGCCTACGTCTAAGGCACGGTCTGGTCGATTACGAGTGCCTGGACGCTGAGGTCCTGACCGGGCCGGTAACTGATCTCGCCATATAAATCGCCAGTTTGCTCCGTCGGTTGACCCGACACAGAGACGCGCGCGACGATCGACAGCGTCTCGAAGTTGGCGATCGAGCTGCCCGGTATCATCGCGTTGGCATCGCTCAAGCTGAACTCACCTGGCAGCCCCGCAGCGGAGGCGCGCACGACCGCGACGGGCGGGCCGCCAGCCGGGTTGCGCGCGAAGATGAACAGGCTAGCGGCCTCCGGCACAGTGTCCGCAAGCGCCTCGTCCACGCTGATCAAAAGTCGAATTGCCTCGGCGTCTCCGGCTTGGGGCGTATCAGCACTTTCAATCACGCCGCCGAGTGCCTGCAACTGTTGGCGTAAGACTTGCGCGACGTTTTCTGGCGGATTGAATGCGAGTAGTCGCGACCAGCGGTCACGCGCGAGCTCGGGTTGCTCAGTGACGAGCGCCGCTAGACCGCCGTACCAGAGTGCTTTTTGGTTATTCGGATCATTGGCGAGTACGGCGTCGAATAGCGCGCCGGCTTCGCCAGCGAGGCTCTGCTGGTCAGCCAGAGCCTCGGCCTCGCCGAGAGCGACGCGTAACTCGTTGTCAGGCTCCGGCGTGAGTTCCCATGCTTCGCGCAACGCCCGGCGGGCGTCGGCGTACTGGCCCATGGCCAGATAACTCTGCCCGAGCAGTTGCCAACCTTGGCTGTCGTGTGGGTTTTGCTCTAGGCGATCGGCAAGCTGTTGGACCATCTCGGCGACGCCCGGCAGCTGAGCGGTGGATTCGGCATCCTCCGACCACGTCGTGACGTTCAGGTAGAGGCCAATCGCGAACGGTACGAGCAGCGCAGATGCAACGAGGCCCGTGATGGGCCAGGAGTTGCTTTGTCGAGCCCGGGTCCACGCGGGCACGAGCACGAACGCGAGTGCCGCGGCGAGCAGAACGCCTGTGCCGAGCCAGATTGTCATTGCGGCGGTAGTTCTTCGCCGAGTGGCTGCTGCAGACGTGTCCTGACGACGCGCGCAAAGACGAACAGACCGAGTAGGCACAGAGCGACCGGCGCCCCCCAGAGGGCCCATGTCTTCGGTTGCAGCGGCGGACGGTAGAGCACGAAATCGCCATAACGCTCGACGAGGAACTGCGAGACGTCATCGCGGCTCGCTCCCCCAGCCATGAGCTCGCGGATCTCGCGCCGCAGATCGGACGCGAGCGGCGCCGATGAGTCCGCAATCGTCTGGTTCTGACAGACGAGGCAGCGGACCTCGCGGATCAGCGCCTGGTACTCGGCCTCGAGTGCAGGATCTGCGAACGGCTCCTCTGGCCCGATCGCGGCGGCCATGCCGCTAACCGCTAGCAATAAAGCGAAACCGGTGCTGCGGGTTACCTGCACGGATACGCTCCGCAGTCGACCTCGATGCGCGGGATAAATTCCTGCTCCCAGACCTCTGCGGTCAGTGGAGCGATATGTTTGTACAGCACGGTACCGTTGCGGCTGATCAAAAACGTCTCCGGCGCACCGTACACACCCCAGTCGATCGCAACCTCGCCGATCTCGTCAAAGCCCGACGCGGTGTACGGATCACCGAGTGTCGCGAGCCAGTTCAACGCAGCCGCGCGATCGTCCTTCCAGTTCAGACCATAGATAGGCAAACCGCTCGTGGCGGCAACTTCATTCAGAAACGCGTGTTCCTGACGACAGCCGACGCACCAGGTTGCCCAAACGTTAAAGAGCGCCGTTTCACCGACGAGGACGTCACTGGCGATAGTCGACGCCGGATCCTTGAGTTTTGGTAGCTCGAAGGACGGCGCGGGCTTGCCTAGCAGCGGTGAAGGTACGTAGCCGGGATTGAGGTTCAGACCGCGCGCGAAGAAAACCGCAAGCACGGCAAACAGCGCGATTGGAATCAGATAGCGCCACATCAAACGGACTCCGTAGCGGGTTGAGGTGAGCTGACTGCCCTGCTCGTCTGCGGCACCGCTCGATAGCGCCGGTCCGTGGCTGCGAGCAGGCCGCCGAAAGCCATGATGAGCGTGCCGAGCCAGATAAAACGAATGAACGGTTTGTATTGTACGCGCACACTCCATGCACCGCCGCCGAGTGGCTCACCGAGGGCGATAAACAGATCCCTGTTCAATGCCGGGTCGATAGCCGCCTCGGTCATCGGGCTTTGTTGGACGCGATACACGCGTTTTTGCGGTGTGAGGATCGTCACGAGCTGTCCGTCACGGCGCACTTCGACCTCGGCTTCGACCGCTTCGTAGTTGATACCTTCGACTTGTCGTACGTCGCGAAACGCGAAAGAGTAGCCAGCGACGTCGAGCGTATCGCCTGGACGCATGCTCTGATCCGATTCGATACCGAAGCTCGATGTTACCGTCACACCGAGAACGAATACCCCGACACCGAGATGCGCAACGCTCATGCCCCATTGCGCACGCGACAGCGGCAAGGGCCGCGTTTTACGAGGTAGCGCCCGCGTGATGGGATCCCACAACGCCGTGAGCACGACCCAAAAGCCGACAGCTAGCCCAATGACGGTGAACACGCTGCCGCCGCCGTA
>Ga0224497_10000589_pt1 | contig 24750 bp, 22 predicted proteins | sample SF_Jul11_sed_USG_4_FD_167970 | JGI IMG/M metagenome (GOLD analysis project Ga0224497, IMG submission 167970) | Sediment microbial communities from San Francisco Bay, California, United States - SF_Jul11_sed_USGS_13 | ecosystem: Environmental > Aquatic > Marine > Sediment | place: USA...
TTGCAAGGTCAGCTAAACGATGGCGCGTTGGCGCATACACCGGCACGATCGCATTCATGGCAGCTGCCCAGCCTGGCAAGTTTTCGTCGTCGGGAAGCTCAGGTGGCTCAGTGATGATGATGCGTTTGACCTTACTCTGACCAAGGACTGCGATGATTTGTCCGTACTTGTCTGAAATTGCGCTGGCGCTAAGTTTTGAAGGATCGACGCTAACGATAACGGCATGATCGAGCGGTTTGGTGGGCAGGTATGTAGCGAGCTGGTCATACAACACACGGTCGGCGGCAACGAACCATTGTGCCAACGGACCGTAAACGAGCAGCAGCAACACGCTGACAAAACTGAGTGCGATCAGACGGTTACGCTTTTGTTTTTGCGCTGGTTTCAATGCGAACAAATCCCTTTTCAAGACCGAAAGTATAGGAAAAGCCTGCCGCCTGTTATGAGATAGGGTTGGCATTTTTATGTAATAAACTCCGGCGAAAGCGGTGCTATCATTGAGCTTGCGGCCAATCCAGACTGTGACCCAAGTCCGGAATTCACGCCTGCTGTTCAGGCTCGTACAGAAAACTCCTACTAAAACAATAAGTTATTAATGTCTAAAGCGAAAATTGCGTACGTCTGCACCGATTGCGGTGGCCATAGCGTCAAATGGGCGGGGCAATGTCCCGATTGCTCGGCGTGGAACACGCTGGCGCAGACGCGGATCGCGCCCGCGCACGGAAAAAGCGAAGCCGCCAGCGCCCCGGCGAGTCTCGATTCGCTGCCCGATGATTTCGCGCGCCGCCACATCACGGGCTTCGCCGAATTCGATCGGGTACTTGGTGGTGGGCTGGTGCCGGGTGCGGTTGTGCTGCTCGGCGGTGACCCGGGCGTCGGCAAATCGACTTTGCTGCAACAGGTATCCGCCAATTTGTCGACAGAATCCGCCGTGCTCTATGCGACCGGCGAAGAGTCACTGCGACAATTCGGGCAAAGGTCGCAACGACTGGGTTTGGCATCGGCAGATCTGCAACTGCTGGCAGATACATCACTCGATAATGTACTCGGACAGGCACTTGCGAGCAGTGCGAAGATTCTGGTCATAGACTCAATTCAGACTATGTCGAGTGCAGATCTGCCGTCCGCACCGGGTTCTGTCGTGCAGCTTCGCGAATGTGTCGGTCGTGTAGTGCAATTCGCGAAGCAGAAGGAAGTTTCCGTTTTCCTTATTGGTCACGTAACAAAAGAAGGCGCGTTGGCAGGACCACGAGTTGTCGAGCACATGGTTGATACGGTTCTATATTTCGAGAGTGATCCTGCGAGTCGCTACACACTTATTCGCTCGGTGAAAAATCGCTTTGGAGCAAGTGGTGAAATGGGCGTTTTTGCGATGACCGAAACCGGTTTCCGCCAGGTTAGCAATCCGTCGGCGATATTTCTCTCGCGCGAAACGGTATCGGAGCCGGGTAGTGTCGTGTCAGTCGCCTGGGAGGGTAGTCGTCCGCTGCTCGTCGAGATCCAGGCACTGGTGGCTGATGGTCTGACCTCACATCCCAAACGTCTCGCCACGGGCATCGATCAAAATCGCCTCGCACTACTTTTGGCTGTTTTACAACGTCACGGTGATATTGCGTTGGGTACAGAAGACGTTTTCGTAAATGTCGTGGGTGGTCTGCGATTGTCGGAAACGGCCGTTGACCTCCCGGCCCTTATCTCGATCGCATCGAGTTTTCGTGACCGGGCCTGTGGAGAACGGCTCGTTAGTTTTGGCGAGGTAGGCCTGGCGGGCGAAATTCGCCCTGTTCGTTTTGGCGAAGAACGCATAACTGCCGCCGCAAAACAGGGTTTTACTCATGCGATCGTTCCGCACTCGAATGTGCCCAAAAAGAATATTGATGGAATTCGTGTGACCGGAGTTAAGCGAGTCAGCGACGCGCTTGACGAAGTCTTCTAGTCTGAGTCATCAGCATCATCTACCCGAGGTCCGATACGCACTGTGCGGATGCGATTGTCATCTGCCGCAAGAATCTCAAGCGGGTAACCACTTATTCTTAGGCAGGTCGCCGGCTCCGGGATTGTTTCCAGCATTTCAATAATGAGTCCATTGAGTGTCTTCGGCCCGTCCGTCGGTAATGACCAGTCCTGCGCACGATTCAGTTCCCGAATATTTGCCGCGCCGTTGACGAGCCATGTATCTGCGCCATCGCGGATGGCATCTTCAACATCGTCACCCGGGTCGGTCGTGAATTCACCCACGATTTCTTCAAGGATATCTTCGAGGGTGACGATGCCCTGAATATCGCCATATTCATCGACAACCAATGCAATGCGTTGTCGCCGTCTCTGGAATTGAACAAGCTGAGTGCTGAGCGGCGTGCCCTCCGGGACGAAATACGGCTCTTCGAGTAATTCGACAAATGCGTTCTTATCAAATGCGGGGCGCGCCAGGTTTGCCAACCGCCGCATGTGCAGGATTCCGACGACCTTGTCGATGTTGTCTTGATAGACAGGTATCCGTGTGTGCACACATTGGTTAATGATCTGTTCAATGTCTTCGGGCTCATCACTGAGGTCGATACCGATGATTTCGTTATGCGGCACCATGACGTCGTCGACCGTAACCTTTTCAAGATCGAGGATGCTGATGAGCATCTGCCGATAGCGGCCTGAAATACGGCCACCGGCTTCATGGACTACCGTTCGCAATTCCTCGCGCGTAAGCGCATTCGATCGAATATCGCTATTGCGCACGCCCAACAGAAATAGCACACCATTGGAAGCAATATTCGTAAGCCAGACTATCGGGTAGGTCAATTTGAGCAGAGGGTAGTAGATGATTGCGGCCGGAAAAGCGACGCGCTCGGGATGCAATGCTGCAAGTGTCTTTGGTGCAGCCTCAGAGAAAATGAGTACGACGAGTGTCAGGATCAAGGTACCCAGTGCAACCGCTGGCTGTCCGCCTATTCTCAGCGCGATTAATGCGACGAGCGAGGCGGCCGAGAAATTGACCAGGTTGTTTCCAAGCAGGATCAGGCCGATCAGACGATCGGGGCGCTGCAGTAGCTGTTCGGCAAGTTTGGCGCCGCGGTGACCTTGGCGAGCTTTGTGACGCAGCTGGTAGCGATTCAAGCTCATCAGCGCCGTTTCCGAGCCGGAGAAAAACGCGGAAAGCACCAGCAATGTGACAAGCAATCCAATTAGGAAAGCTACTGAAAAGTCATCGCCCAAAGAAAGAGCACCTCCTCGATAATGACTGCAGTCCCACTTCAGCAGGACGTCTGCGGACTGTCAAGAAAATGCGTCGCAGCTTTAGTAGGCTGGTGCTAACTCCAGCTGCGGCCAAGAATCTCTTCCAGGATGAACCGGCTGCCGAAATAGGCGAGGCAAAGGGTGACAAAGCCCAACAGGTACAAGTAGACAGCACGTTTCCCGCGCCAGCCCGCAAACTGTCGCCCGGCGACAAGGATGCCGAACATCAGCAAAGCGAGAAGGGATAAGGCCGTCTTGTGCGCCAGGTGCTGGGCAAACAGGTCTTCGATAAACGTAAAGCCCGACACAACGGACAGCAATAGTCCGGCAAACCCTGCTGACGCGACACCAAAAAGTAGTTTTTCGGTGGTTTCCAGCGGGGCGAACAGGTGATTACCCGAGGTCAAATGTCCGGTTCTCAGGCGCTTGTCCTGAATCAGGGCATAAACAGCAACGATCGCGCCGACCGCCAACAGCCCATACGAGAAAATTGAAATAAGAATGTGCGCCTGAATTTGCCAGGTCAGGTCAGAACTGACTGCAGTGGCGGCTTGAGTCCCCAACGGAATGGTTACGATCGCCGCCAGCAATAGTAATCCAGCGGTCATGCCGCGCAAGGTCGGCTCTATTGCTCCCAGCAGCCCGATCAACGCGAGCTGCAACCCGACGAGCGACATAGTGCTACTAATGGACAGGATCAGCCCGGTGTCAGGATAGATTTCGGCATTCAGGTACAGCGCATGCGTAACCAGGCCCGCGACGCCAAAGGCGTAAGCAGCGACGATCGAAGACTGTACCCACTCGCTAAAGCGAGGCAGGCGAGACATTGCGAAAGCAACGGCTGCCAACAGGTACAGCAAAAGAATTGTGATTTGAGACACAGAATCCAGCCGGTTGATGCCCTAACGTTTTGCTGAAGGGATCATCCCACACAGCGAAGTTCAATAGAACCCCAACACTATGCGTATTCAGATACTAGGGTGCAGTGGTGGCATCGGCGCGGGATCGCGTACGTCGGCCATGTTGATCGACAATGATGTCCTGATAGATGCCGGTACCGGCATCGGCGATCTTGCGCTCGAGGATATAGACTCGATCCGCCACGTTTTCCTGACCCATGCGCATCTCGATCACGTGGCAGGTCTTCCGATGCTCGCAGATCGGGTTTTTGAGGAGAATTTCAAAGAACCTCTTAATGTATATGCGCGCGAGGAAACGTTGCGGGCGCTACAAGACCATTTGTTCAATGACGTCATTTGGCCCGATTTTTCGAGGCTGCCGTCAGCCCAGAACCCAATGTTGCGCTACCGCGTGTGCAGCCCGGGCGATACGGTGACCATCGATCACCGGGACTTTTACGCGGTGGACGTTATGCATACAGTGCCGACACTCGGCTACACGGTGAAGAATTCGGGCGGTGCTTTCGCCGTCAGCGGTGATACGAAAACCAACGAAACACTGTGGCCAGTGCTAAATGCGTGTGAAGATCTTCGCGTATTGGTCATCGAAGTATCATTTCCTGACGAAATGGCAAAGCTCGCCGCCGACTCTGGCCACTACTGCCCAAGCACGTTGACAGAAGATCTGGAGCAGCTGCATCACAGTCCGGAAATCTGGCTAACCGGGATGAAGCCGGGCGAAGAGGAGACCATCCTCGAGCAGGTCACCAAGGCGGCTCCAGGAAAAAACATCAAAATGCTGTCGCGAGGCACAGTCCTGACGGTTTAGAATCGCCCGATGTTTGAGAATCTCACCGGCAGGCTGAGCGATGCCGCTCGAAGCCTCAGCGGCAAAGGCCGCATCACAGAAACCAATATCAAGGATACGCTGCGTCAGGTGCGGCTGGCGCTGCTTGAGGCCGATGTTGCGCTGCCTGTCGTCAAGTCGTTCATTGACCGAATTCGCGAGAAGGCGGTCGGCGAGGATGTCAGCAAGAGCCTGACACCTGGCCAGGCCCTCGTTAAGATCATTCACGGTGAGTTGGTCCGAATACTGGGTTCGGAATATGCACCGCTCGACCTGAGAGCTCAGCCACCGGTTGTTGTGCTGCTTGCCGGTTTGCAGGGCGCAGGCAAGACGACGACAGCGGCGAAGCTCGCCAAACGACTCATAGAAAAAGACAAGAAACGCGTCATGCTGGTTAGCGTTGACGTTTACCGGCCAGCAGCAATACTCCAGCTTGAGACACTTGCCAAAGAGGTTGGTGCGCTGCACTGCCCAAGCACCAGCACAGACAAACCTGTGGCAATCGTTGATCGTGCGCTCGATGACGCGCGCCGTTCACATGCGGATGTGCTTATCGTCGATACCGCCGGGCGACTGCATGTCAATGAAGAAATGATGCAGGAAGTCGTGTCCGTGCATGCCCGGGCGAATGCGCATGAGACTTTATTCGTTGTGGATAGCATGGCGGGGCAGGATGCCGTTAATGCCGCGGCGGCATTCGATAGTAGTTTGCCGTTGACCGGCATAGTGCTGACCAAGGCGGACGGCGATGCCAAGGGCGGTGTTGCACTATCGGTGCGAGAGATCACCGGCAAGCCGATTCGATTCCTCGGAATTGGTGAGAAGGTCGATGCACTTGAAGCCTTCCATCCGGACCGCATGGCGTCACGAATCCTTGGCATGGGTGATGTACTTTCGCTCGTTGAAGAGCTCGAGGACAAGGTCAATAAGGACAAGGCCGAGAAGCTCGCCAAGAAGCTCAAGAAGGGTCGCGGTTTTGATTTGTCCGATCTGAAGGATCAACTGGAGCAGATGATGAACATGGGCGGTATGGCCGCCATGCTCGATAAACTGCCGATCCCAGGCAATGTTAATTCTGCTGCGCTCAAGGATAGCGCCAACGAAAAGCAACTGAGCCGGCAAGTTGCGATCATCAATTCAATGACTCCGGGTGAGCGGCGTTTCCCGAAAATCATCAATGGATCCCGCAAAAAGCGGATCGCGGCGGGCTCCGGGCTGCAGATTCAGGACGTCAATCGACTGCTCAAGCAGTTCACGCAGATGGAAAAAATGATGCGAAAAATGTCCCGTGGTGGCATGAAAAAGATGATGCGCGGGATGCCAGGCGGGGGTGTTCCACCTGGAGTGCGCTAAGCCTCGGAAATTCTTAGAGTTATTCGATGCGAAAACGCTTCACATTTGGTTTGAAACCGGTACAATGCGCAACCTACTCGAGTTGGCTCGAGCACGGGCACGTCTGCCTTTCACACAGTTTGAAACGGAAAAATAATGGTTAGTATTCGTCTTTCGCGCGCGGGCGCGAAGAAACGCCCCTTTTATCACCTGGTGGTCACCGATAGTCGCAATCGTCGGGACGGCCGATATATAGAGCGAGTGGGTTACTTCAACCCGGTTGGCAAAGACCATGAGGAGAACCTGCGCATCGATGTCGAGCGTGTGGCTCACTGGGTCGGTCAGGGTGCACAACCTTCGGATCGTGTTGCCTCGTTGTTGAAGGTTTACAGCAAGGCGCAGGCCAGCAACTGATCGCGGGTTTGGAACAGCCGGTACTGCTGGGCCGTGTCACTGGCCTGTTTGGAGTACAAGGCTGGGTCAAAGTGTTCTCGTATACACGGCCGCGCGAAGCGATTCTCGATTACGATCGCTGGTTCCTTGGTCACGATGGCGAGTGGCAGCCGGCAGAGGTCGCGGAAGGAAAACAATACAGCAAGACGGTCATAGTGCGCCTGGACGGCGTTCATGATCGAGACCAGGCAGCAGCGCTGATAGGCAAAGACATTGCCATATCGCGCGACGATCTGCCGAAGACAGAGGCCGGTTCGTATTATTGGGCAGACCTCGAGGGGATGCAGGTGCTGCATCGCGACGGGACCGAGCTGGGCGAGGTCGCGTATTTGATGGAAACGGGCGCGAATGACGTGCTCGTGACCAAAGGTGAACGAGAGCGGTTGATTCCGTTTATCGTTGACCACGTTATTTTGGACGTTGATTTTGCCAAGGGCATTATCACCGTCGATTGGGAATGGGATTGACGCTATGCACATTGCTGTCGTCAGTATCTTTCCGGAAATGGTAGGGCAGGTCGCTGAGTACGGCGTCGTAGGTCGGGCAAAAGAGCGAGGGTTTTTGTCGCTCACTTGTGAAAACCCGCGTGATCATACGAGCGATGTGCATCGGACGGTCGATGACCGGCCGTATGGCGGTGGCCCGGGCATGGTCCTGAAGTACGAACCGGCCGCGAAGGCTATTCGTGCGGCCAAGAATGACATGCCCGAGGGTTGCCCGGTCGTATGCCTTACGCCGCAAGGTAAGGTTTTCGACCAGGATACGGCCAGGCGTTATGCGGGCTTGCCGGGCATGGTTCTGCTGGCAGGTCGATACGAAGGTATCGATGAGCGTTTGCTCGAGAATGAGGTGGATGAGGAGTTGTCACTGGGTGACTTCGTCTTGTCCGGGGGAGAGATTGCCGCCATGGCGGTAATTGATGCGGTAGCGCGGTTGTTGCCGGGTGTACTTGGCGACGAAGAATCGGCGGCACAGGACTCCTTTATGGAGGGGCTGCTGGACCATCCGCACTACACACGGCCGGAGAGCGTTGCCGGTCAGCGGGTTCCGGCGGTATTGTTGTCGGGAGACCATGCGCGTATTGCGCGATGGCGTTATAAACAGGCGTTGGGACGTAGCTTTATTCGGCGACCCGACTTGGTAGCAAAATTGAATTTGGATCGTGAGCAGCAGAAGTTGCTCGACGAGTTTTTGAAGGAGCAGGGCTAGCCAAGATGCGGCCCAGGTGCAGAGACATGAGCAAAATAATCGAAGCGATCGAACAAGAACAGATGGGCAAGCAAATCCCCGATTTTTCGCCGGGCGATACCGTCGTTGTCCAGGTAAAGGTCAGGGAAGGCACGCGTGAGCGCTTGCAGGCGTTCGAAGGCGTGGTAATTGCTAAACGCAATCGCGGACTTAACTCGTCATTTACCGTACGCAAGATTTCGCACGGCGAAGGTGTGGAACGTGTTTTCCAGACGTACAGCCCGGTCGTGAACTCTGTCGAGCTTAAGCGTCGCGGTGATGTGCGTCGTGCCAAGCTCTACTATTTGCGCGGCCGCACGGGTAAAGCAGCCCGTATCAAGGAAAAGATCTAGTTCCTCTAAGCCCCGACACTGCTGCGTCAGGAACATAATGCTAGTCTTCGTCTGAACCAAATATTCAGATAAAGGTCACTTCTGGCATGGGACAAGACACTCGTATTCTGCGTTTAACGGCAGTGCTGATCTGCTGCTCGGCAGGTCTGTTGCTGAGCGGCTGTACGATCTTGATTTCCAATGCCGCAAGCGGTCTGTCCGACAATCTTTCATCGGCCATGCTCAATCAGGACGACCCGGAAACGGTGCGTGCCGGAATGCCTTCGTACATGCTCCTGATGGACAGTTTCGTCGAGGGAAGTCCCGAAGACCCGGCAATGCTTGCCGCGGCAGCCAACTTATACGCATCTTATGGAGCAGTTTTCGCCGACGATGAGGTGCGCGCATCACGACTTACAACTCGTGCCAGGAATTACGCCCAGAAAGGCATGTGCCAGACTTACGAGCCTTCGTGCAACTGGCGGGACATGAACTACGAAGACTTCGTCGCCAGCCTTGACGGCGTTACGGTAAAACACGCCGACGCCCTTTACGCCTATGCGTTCGCGACTCTGGCGTATTTGCGAGCCCATAGTTCGGACTGGAATTCTCTCGCCGAGCTGCCGCAGGCAGAAGCTTTGATCAAACATTATCTCGATATTACCGGCGACGCGGCCAACAATGCGGCGCATATGTATCTCGGGATCATTCTAACGCTCAGACCGCCCGCGTTGGGCGGCAAGCCTGAGGAAGCCAGAGAGCATTTCGAACAGGCCATCCAACACTCCGCCGGACGTGATTTGGGCGCGAAGGTCGAGTTTGCGAAAGGCTATGCGAAGTTACTCTACGAAAGAGAATTGCACGACACGCTTATCGACGAGGTGCTGGCCGCCAGCCCCTACGAGGATGGTCTGACCTTATCCAACGTCCTCGCGCAGGAAGAAGCTGCCAAGATGCGCGCTGAGGCCGATGATTACTTCTGAACTGGACGGAATCTTGATGAAGAGAATTGGAATACTGATTTCTGCGTTGCTGCTCGGTGGGTTGGCGGACGCTGCTACCCTCAAGATCGCCACTGTAGCTCCCGAGGGTTCCGCCTGGATGAAGGAAATGCGTGCCGGCGCGAAAGAAATCCAGGAGCGGACTGAAGGCCGCGTGCAGATCAAGTTCTACGGCGGTGGCGTCATGGGAAATGACAGCAAAGTCCTGGGCAAGATTCGCATCGGCAATTTGCACGGCGGTGCTTTTACGCCGTCTGCGCTGCAAAAGATCTATCCCGAAATCGCTCTTTACGGGCTGCCGTTGACGTTCGAGTCCGTCGAGGAAGTTGCGTACGTTCGCGCCCGGCTCGACAAGACTATTCAGGACGGCCTGGAGAAAGCCGGTTTTATTAACTTCGGATTCGCTGCTGGCGGGTTCGCTCTGATCATGTCGAACGACCCTGTGAAAAGTCTGGGCGACATGAAAGGAAAGCGAGTCTGGGTTCCTGAAGGCGACACCATCAGCTACGAGTCGATGAAAGCACTTTCACTGTCGCCGGTGACATTGCCGCTGACGGATGTGCTAACCGGGCTTCAGACCGGGCTTATCGATATTGTTGCGATGTCACCTGTAGGCGCCCTGGTACTGCAATGGCACACCAAAGTGAAGTTCGTTACCGATATGCCACTCGTATACACGATAGGCTTCCTGGCCATCGACAAACGGGCGTTCAAAAAGATCGATGTGGCTGACCAGCAAATCGTTCGCGAAGTGATGGCGCGCACATACGCGGGCCTGAACAAGGACAATCTAAGCGACAATACCGAGGCCATGCAGGCGCTGCTCAATTCAGGTATTGAACGCGTCGAACTGGATCCTGCGGAAGCCTCGGAGATTCGCAGTATTTTGGGCCGTTCAAACCGTGGTATGGCAGAACAGGGTGACTACTCTCTGGACCTCTATAACGAGATGCTGCAGTTTGTCGAGGAATACCGCAACGGTAAAGCTGCTGCCGGCGGTAACTAGGAGTGCCAACGGGTCTTAGGTCGTTTCTATCCCGGCTTGATAACGCCGGTCGGCTAGTGGAAAACATCGTTCTCGTTACGCTGCTGAGCGGCATGATGCTGCTTGCAGTCGGGCAAATCGTGCTCAGGGAAGTCTTCGATACCGGCATCATTTGGGCGGACGAATTAGTCAGGTTGGTTGTGCTCTGGCTCGCAATGATGGGAGCTATCGCTGCGTGTCGTGAAGACCGCCACATTCGAATCGATGCGCTTTCGCATCTTTTCTCCGACAACGTGATCAGCGGAATCCGTATCGTCGTCGATCTTTTTGCGGCAGGTGTATGTGCCGTTATTGCCTGGCAAGCATATCGATACCTGCAGCTTGAGATCGAGTTCGAGGATACCGTTCTTGTCGGCACGCCCGCGTGGATCGCACACGTCATCATACCGATCGGATTCGCGCTTTTCAGTTATCGATTTCTTGTTTCTGTGATGAAAAGAGTCGTTAGTATTTTCATTGTCGAAGATGAGGCGGCCGCATGATCCTGGGTAGCATGATTCTGCTGCTGCTTGCTGTTTTCGGCGCTCCGTTATTCGCGGTTATTGCGACCAGTGCCATGTTGGGTTATCAACGCGATGACACCGACCTGATGAACATGGCTTTGGAGATTCAGAGCATTGCGGATCTGCCTTTCCTGGCTGCGATCCCACTCTTTACTTTCGCAGGCTATGTTTTGAGCGAAAGTGAGGCACCCAAGCGCCTCGTCAGGTTGACCAGTTCATTGCTTGGCTGGATGCCCGGAGGGCTGGCGCTGGTTTCTCTGGCTGCCTGTGCATTTTTCACCGCGTTTACCGGCGCATCTGGTGTAACGATCATCGCTTTGGGCGCGATCTTGTACCCGGCGCTCAAACACGACGGCTATCCCGACAAGTTCAACCTCGGCCTGGTAACTTCGTCCGGTAGCCTGGGTCTTCTGTTTGCGCCGTCATTACCGCTGATCCTCTACGGTGTGATCGCCGAAGTCTCGATTGATGATTTGTTTCTCGCCGGCATTCTGCCGGGAATGTTAATGCTCGTCATGCTGTCGGTCTGGAGCCTCTGGGTAAATCGTACCAATCGAAAACCGCTGGCGAGTTTCTCATGGCGAGATACGGGCAAAGCGATACGTGAATCAATCTGGGAAATCCCTCTGCCGTTTGTCGTTCTTGGTGGAATCTACTCCGGGTTTCTTGCGGTGTCCGAAGCGGCCGCGATTACCGCGCTTTACGTACTGATCGTAGAGGTCGGTATACACCGGGAGATATCGCTCAAAAAGTTACCCAACATCATGCGCTCGTCCATGGTCCTGGTTGGCGGCATCCTTATTATCCTGGGCGTTTCACTGGCATCGACCAACTACATGATCGGCGCAGGCATCCCACAGTTGCTTCTTGAATATGTTTCAAGCCTTGTATCAAGTCCGGTCTCTTTCCTTATCCTGTTGCTGATCTTCCTGTTAGTTCTGGGTGCGATTCTGGATATTTTCTCCGCAATCGTACTCGTCGTGCCGTTAATACTGCCGATAGCAGCCCAGTACGGTGTCCACGAAGTCCATCTTGGCATCGTGTTTCTCGCTGCGATGCAACTGGGGTATATGACGCCGCCAGTGGGTCTTAACCTATTCATAGCCAGCTATCGATTCGACAAGCCGATCATGCATGTGTATTCGGCAACATTTCCGTTCCTGATAATCCTCACATTCTCGGTAATCTTGATCGCATTCTGGCCGAATTTGTCGCTCTGGTTACTGTCGGAATAATATGTCAAGGTGAATAGCTCGTGGCAATGAAAAACATAATCGGTAAAGTTTTCTCCGCGATTTGGACCGGGGCAAACGGTGTGCGTAAGGTCCTGCACCTGTTGCTGCTGCTGTTCATTTTCTTGTTGTTTTTTGATGCCACGTCGGAACCGCCACGGCTGATTCCGCGTCATGCCGCGCTGGTCATTCAACCGGTTGGCTTTCTGGTCGAGCAGTATGATGGCCGTCCATTCGATCGTGCTGTAGCTGAGATGCTGGGAGACGGTACTCCGCAAACGCTGGTACAGGATATCGTCGATGCCCTGGAGTTTGCGAAAAACGACGATCGTATCGATGTTGTCTACTTCGAACTGAGCAGGTTCTTTGGTGCCGGCCTGAGCAAACTACAACGTGTCGGCGCCGCCATTGAAGACTTCAGGTCTTCAGGTAAAACAGTACTCGCAAACGCCGACTTCATGTCTCAGCAAGGTTACTACCTCGCAGCGTTTGCCGACGAAGCCTATTTGCATCCTGACGGCCTGATACTCCTAAGAGGTTATGGTCGTTTCCAGCGCTACTACAAAGATGCAATCGACCTGTTGCGCATCGATTGGAATATCTTTCGGGTTGGCACGCACAAGTCGTTCGTTGAGCCGTATACGCGCATGGGTATGTCCGACGAAGATCGTGAAACAAACCTTCGCCTGATCGACCAGTTGTGGTCGCAGTATGAGCTCGATATCGTCACCGCCCGCGGCTTGCAAGCCAATGCTATCGACACGTTCGCAAGCAATTATCTCGAAATAGTCAAGGCTGCTGGCGGAGACGCAGCCGCGGCGGCCAGAGACTATGGATTGATCGACGAGTTGCTCGCTCGCCATGAGGTCCGCGACATCCTGATTGACTACGTCGGGGAAGATCCCGATGAGCCCGATACTTTTAATGCAACCGGTATGTATGACTACCTGGCGCAAATGCGTATGTTGGCCGGAAGCAAGAGCAGGGATGAGAATATTGCAATTGTTGTCGCGGCTGGGGAGATTCTATTCGGGTCTCAGCCTCCCGGGACTATCGGCGGTGACTCTACCGCGGCGTTGCTGAGACGTGCGCAAAACGACGATTCGGTGAAGGCTGTTGTGCTGAGAGTTGACAGCCCGGGTGGCAGTGCATTTGCAGCCGAGTTGATACGCGAGGAAGTCGTTGCGTTGCGCGAGGCCGGCAAGCCAGTGGTTGCTTCCATGGGCAGTGTGGCTGCGTCAGGGGGGTACTCCATTGCAATGGATGCCGACCATGTTGTGGCAAATCCAACTACGATTACCGGGTCTATTGGCGTTTTCGGCATGTTTCCGACGTATCAGCGCACACTTGAGACTGTTGGGATTAGCACAGATGGTGTTGGATCGACGCCGTTTGCCGGCCAACTCAGACCCGACAGGGAAATGTCTGAAGAAACGAAACAGCTTTTTCAGCTCTTCGTCGAAGACACTTATGATGATTTCATCACCGGCGTTGCGGACAGCCGCGAAATGGGCAAGCAGGAAGTGGATGAAGTTGCACAGGGTAAGGTATGGACCGGCCTCGATGCCTTGGGTCACGGGCTTGTCGATCAGTTAGGCAGCTTTGATGACGCTGTGCTGGTAGCTGCTGATTTGGCGGGGCTTGAGGATGATGAGTACGGACTAAAAACCATAGAGCAGAAGATGTCGCCAGGGCAACAGCTGATCGTCGATATTATTGGCGCCGGGGCGAAAGCCGGCCTGGATTTATCGGGCTGGATCCGCCAGCCGAACGGCCTGGAAGAACTTGCAGGTTCGTTAGCCGAGAAGACGAAGCTGATGCTTCGATTTAACGACCCCAAAGGCATCTACTCGCACTGTTTTTGCGAGATCGACTAGCCGCGAACGGCATGCGCGCCGGGTCGGAGTGATTGTTCTCAGCGCCAGTTCAGGATGACTTTGCCGGATTGCCCCGATTCCATCAGTTCAAACGCCGGTTGAAAATCGTCAATGTCGAAATGGTGCGTGATAATCGGGTCAATATTGAGGCCACTTTGCAGCATGCTCGACATTTTGTACCAGGTCTCAAACATCTCTCGGCCATAGATGCCCTTAATAACCAGCCCCTTAAAAATGACCTGGTTCCAGTCGATGCTCATCTCCTCGGGTGGTATTCCGAGCAAAGCAATCTTGCCGCCATGGTGCATTGTTCGAAGCATGTCCTGGAATGCCGTCGGATTACCGGACATCTCCATGCCGACATCGAAACCTTCTTCCATGCCCAGTTCTTTCATCGTGTCATCAATTGATTCGCGAGTGACGTTGAGTGCCCGGGTTGCACCCATGTCCGTCGCAAGACCCAGTCGATAGTCGTTGACGTCGGTCACCACGACGTGGCGAGCACCTGCGTAGCGGGCAATTGCAGTAGCCATGATGCCAATCGGGCCAGCTCCGGTGATCAGCACATCTTCGCCAACGAGATCGAAGGACAACGCCGTATGCGTCGCATTGCCAAGAGGGTCGAGTATTGATGCCATATCGTCGCTGATCGTAGCCGGCAACTTGAAGACGTTGAACGCCGGTACGGACAGGAACTCAGCGAATGCGCCGGGTCGGCTTACGCCGACTCCAACCGAGTTCATGCAGAGATGTCGACGACCGGCGCGGCAATTGCGACACACGCCGCAGGTAATGTGGCCTTCCGCTGATACACGGTCGCCGATCTCGAAACCATTTACCTCGCTGCCGCATTCGACGATCTCACCGCAAAACTCGTGCCCGATCGCGAGCGGCACCGGAATGGTCGCCTTCGCCCAGTCATCCCATTTAAAAATGTGGATGTCAGTGCCGCAAATGGCGGTTCGTTTGATCTTGATCAAAACGTCGTTATGACCGACCTCTGGTAGGCCAATATCTTCCAACCAGATACCACGTTCTGCTTTAGATTTTACTAATGCTTTCATTAGCTTATAACCTTAAGTTCACGTCCTACATCAGTAAATGCCTCGACCGCCTGGTCGAGTTGTTCGCGGCTTAGCCCCGCGGACATTTGTGTGCGGATGCGCGCCTGGCCTTCGGGCACGACCGGAAAAGAGAAACCGACGACGTAAACGCCACGCTTAAGCAACTCGTCGGCCATCGCCGACGCCAACCTGGCATCTCCGAGCATAACCGGAATGATCGGATGTTCGCCCGGTTTGAGGTCGAAACCTCGCTCAGTCAAGTTGTTGCGGAAATACGCAGCGTTTTCGTGGAGTTGTTCGCGCAACGAGCTGTCGCGTTCGAGCAGGTCGAACACAGCGATCGACGCCGCAACGATGGTCGGCGCTACTGAATTTGAAAAAAGGTAGGGGCGAGAGCGCTGCCTGAGCCAGCCGACAATTTCCTTGCGTCCTGAGGTAAATCCGCCGGACGCACCGCCCAGCGCTTTTCCGAGCGTTCCCGTGATGATATCGATGCGCCCCATAACATCCCGAAACTCGTGCGTGCCGCGACCGGTTTTACCGAGGAAGCCACTGGCGTGGCAATCATCGATCATGGTCAGGGCATTGTGCGAATCGGCCAGATCACAAATGGCCTTCAAATCGGCAATGGTACCGTCCATTGAAAACACGCCGTCGCTGACAATTAGTCGGACATTGGCCTCTTTCGCAGCCTGCAGTTGCTCTTGCAGGTCATGCATGTCGTTGTGCTGGTAGCGGAACCGCTGCGCCTTGGACAGACGGATTCCGTCGATGATGCTGGCATGGTTAAGGGCGTCGCTTATGACTGCATCTTCTTTGCCGAGAATGGTCTCGAACAGGCCACCATTGGCATCGAAACAGGACGGATAGAGGATGGTGTCTTCAGTGCCAAGAAAGTCGCTGATACGCTGCTCGAGTTCCTTGTGCATGGTCTGGGTACCGCAGATAAAGCGGACGGAGGCCATACCGTAGCCGAATTCATCGAGCGCTTTGTGTGCTGCGGCGATGACCTGCGGGTGATTGGCCAGACCCAGGTAGTTATTGGCGCACAGATTGAGCACATGCTGCAAGCCACCGTTATTCCGAACATCGATTGCAGCCTGCTGTGGGCCCGCAATCAGGCGCTCTGACTTGTACAAACCCTGAGATTTCAGGGCCTCGGTTTGCTCGGAAAGAGACTGCAAAAACTGCGCTGACATTGTGCTACGCCGCTATATTCAAGAGACGCAAAGTATAGCAAGATGCGGAGCTGGGAAATCTCGGAAACACACGGTATTGATGATGCGATTCACTGATCAAGCGGCCGCAAAACCCGGCGCCATTCCAGCCATTAACGACCTCTACCTGACGGACGAAGCAGCACTCGTTCGCGAGCTGGCAGAAGCGGCCGACTCGGGCGGGGCTATGCGTTCGAAAATTCAGGAAACGGCGAGCGAGCTGGTGCGCGCCGTACGCAAGAACAAATCCAGGGAAGGCGGTATTGACGCATTCCTGCAGCAATACGACCTCTCGTCCGAGGAAGGTGTGCTGCTGATGTGTATCGCAGAAGCGTTACTGCGCATTCCCGATGCGGATACCGCAGATCGTTTGATTGCAGACAAAATTACCTCCGCCCGGTGGAAAGACCATTTGGGGGTGAGTGACTCCTTATTCGTCAATGCGTCAACCTGGGGTTTGATGTTAACCGGGCAGCTGCTGCAACTCGATGAGTCGACAAAGAATAATCCGGTTAATCTGCTGGGCAAGCTTGTGAATCGCGCCGGCGAGCCTGTGGTGCGCACGGCGATGAGACAAGCCATGCGTATCATGGGGCACCAGTTCGTCATGGGCCGGACTATTGGCGAGGCGCTGCGTCGATCGGCAAAGGGTGGCAATAACGGCTACCGTTATTCATTCGACATGCTCGGCGAGGCTGCACTGACCTCGGCCGATGCGCAGCGTTACATGGCTGCGTATCACGCAGGCGTAACAGAAATCGGTGCGGGCTCATTGCAGAAAGCGGAGGATATTTTCGCGGCGCCCGGTGTTTCCGTAAAACTCTCTGCGCTGCATCCGCGGTTTTCATTCACGCAGCAGGATCGTGTACTGAGAGAACTTGTCCCGAAAGTTACGGAACTCGCTATCCACGCCAAGGAACGTGGAATCGGTCTGACAATCGATAGCGAGGAGGCCGACCGCCTCGAGCTCTCTCTCGAGCTGTTCGACCGCGTATACCGGGACGCGGGGCTGAGCGGGTACGAAGGCTTCGGCCTTGCCGTGCCGACGTATCAGCGCCGCGCGAGGGATGTCTTTCGATATCTTGTGGATTTATCGACTGAAGTTGGGCGGCGCATTCCGGTGCGACTGGTCAAGGGTGCCTATTGGGATGCCGAGATCAAGCATGCGCAGGAGAACGGTTTCTCGAGCTACCCGGTCTTTACACGGAAAGCACACAGCGACGTTTCATATCTCGCCTGTGCGCGGCAAGCGCTGGATGCCGGGGAGGCCTTGTATTTGCAGTTCGCAACGCATAATGCGCACACACTCGCGAGCGTTATTCATTTCGCCGGGTCTCGTCGAGACTATGAGTTTCAGCGTCTGCACGGAATGGGTGAGGAGCTGTACGCTGAGGTGATCAACCCGGAACGATTTAACCGTCCGTGCCGTGTCTATGCGCCTGTCGGCAGTCACGAGGACTTGCTGCCGTACCTCGTGAGACGTCTGCTCGAGAATGGATCAAATACCTCATTCGTAAACCGTATCGTTGATGAATCGATTGCAGTTGAGGACATCGTCGCCGATCCGATTATTACGACGCGCGAACACGATTATCAGCCGCATTCGAAAATCGATGCGCCGGCTGATCTGTTCCTGCCGGAGCGAAGCAATTCCAAAGGCATGAACCTGGCTGATCACAATGAGAGAATTCGTCTGCTTGCCGAAATGCAGGTAGTACGTGACAAGCAATACGCGGCGCACCCGATCGTAGGTGGTAAGGCCATGGCCGGTGAAGAGATGCCGTCGATAAATCCGGCCGACAATTCGCATGTCATTGGAATTTGTCAGCAGGCAACGTCTGAACACGTCGATGCAGCATTAGATCAGGCGGTGGTCGGACAGAAAGCCTGGGATCTTGTGCCCGCAGCAGAGCGGGCCGTAATCCTGAATCGTGCAGCGGGGTTGTTCGAGGAAAACGCAGCGGAATTAATGGCTTTGATCGTATCGGAGGGCGGCAGACTCATTCCGGATGCGATGTCTGAACTGCGAGAGGCCGTCGATTTTCTGCGCTACTACGCGGCTCGCGCCATCGAGTCATTTGGCGAGCCGACAGTGATGCCCGGCCCAACCGGCGAGCGAAACGTGCACGGACTGCGTGGTCGAGGTGTCTTTGTGTGTATTAGCCCCTGGAATTTCCCACTGGCGATTTTTACGGGGCAAGTGTCAGCAGCGTTGGCTGCCGGCAACGCCGTGCTGGCAAAGCCGGCCGCGCCGACGCCAGTTCTCGCCTTCAGGGCGATCCAGTTGCTGCACGAGGCAGGCGTGCCGCCGGCGGTATTGCACTTTTTGCCGGGACCCGGCCGGACTATTGGCGCCAGGGCAATTGCCGATCCACGTCTTGCCGGTGTAGCGCTTACCGGGTCGACCGAGACGGCACGTGTGATCAATCAGACACTGGCGAATCGCGATGGTCCTATCGGCGTTTTGATTGCTGAGACCGGCGGACAAAACGCAATGTTTGTGGATAGCACCGCCTTACCGCACCAGGTAGTGATCGACAGTCTGTATTCTGCTTTCAACAGCGCGGGTCAGCGATGTTCGGCGCTGCGCCTGTTGTGTGTGCAAGACGATATAGCCTCGAAAGTGGAGGATCTGCTTATCGGTCACATGGAGGAGCTGTCAGTCGGCGATCCGGCCTTGTTGTCAACGGATGTTGCGCCAATCATCGACGATTCGGCGAGGTCATCGCTGGTTTCGCATATCGAGCGCATGTCGAAAGAACAGAATATCCTGCACCGATGTACGCTGGACGACACGACGAGCGCGGGCACCTTTTTCGCCCCGACGCTTGTCGAGATCGACTCGATCGATGCGCTAACTGAGGAGGTCTTTGGGCCGGTTCTGCACGTGTTGCGATTCAAGGCCAGGGATCTCGAGAAGACAATCGAGGCCGTGAATGGCACAGGCTTTGGCCTGACGATGGGCTTGCATAGTCGAATCGATTCGCGCGCCAGGGCACTCGCGCTGCGTTCGGGTGCTGGTAACCTTTACGTCAACCGAAACATGATTGGCGCTGTTGTTGGCGTACAACCGTTCGGTGGGCGCGGCCTGTCCGGGACCGGGCCGAAGGCCGGCGGCCCGCATTACCTGACGCGCTTCGGCACCGAATATACGGTAAGCACCAACCTCGCGGCCGTCGGCGGCAATGCGAGTTTGCTGACCCTCGGCTCGGACTGATCTGTGGCAGCGATCAGCGTCTTCGATATCTTCAAAGTTGGTATTGGCCCATCCAGTTCGCACACGGTCGGACCAATGAAAGCGGCGGGCGAATTCGCCCGGCAACTCGCTTCAGCGTCTGCGCCGGTATCGCGAATCGAAGTCACTTTGTATGGTTCATTGGCGTTTACAGGCAAAGGCCACGGCACGGATTCTGCGGTAATCCTCGGCCTGATGGGGTTCACGCCGGAAACGATAGATCCGGATGATGTCGAAAATATATTGCGCAATGTGCATCGCGATAAGGTTATCGAAGTGCCAGCGATAGGGCAGGTCGAATTCGATCCCGAAGCGGATTTGAGGTTCGAGTTCAAGGAAGAGTTGCCGCGGCACACGAATGGCATGCGTTTCGTTGCATCTTCGGCGTCGAAGGGCGTGTTATCCGAACAAAATTACTATTCGTTGGGTGGTGGATTTATCGTACGCGACGACGAACCTGAGACCACGAGTCAGGACGGCGAGCCACTGCATTTCTTTGATAGTGGCGATTCCCTGCTCAAGGTGGCTGCAAACAACGGCTTGAGCATTGCGGAGCTCGTTTACCAGAATGAGAGGCAATGGCGATCTTCGGCCGAAATAGAGAAACGGCTACTGGATCTCTGGTCGGCAATGCGTTCATGCATCGAGCGTGGCCTGCGCAGTGACGGCGTACTCCCCGGCAGCATGGCTGTATTGCGACGTGCGGCAAAGCTGCATCGGCGGCTTACGGAACGAGCAGAGACATCGGCTTTGGACGCGATGGAGTGGGTCAACGCTTTCGCAATCGCCGTCAACGAAGAAAATGCTGCTGGCGGACGCGTCGTGACATCTCCGACCAACGGTGCTGCCGGTATCATCCCGGCGGTATTGATGTACTACGTCAGGTTTGTGCCAGGCGCGTCAGACGAGGGCGTGCGTACGTTCCTTCTCACGGCAGGTGCCATTGGTATCCTCTACAAGGTGAATGCTTCGATCTCTGGCGCAGAAATGGGCTGTCAGGGCGAGGTTGGTGTTGCGTGTTCAATGGCGGCAGCAGGGCTGGCTGCGGCATTTGGTGGCTCAAACGACCACATCGAGGAAGCTGCGGAAATCGGCATGGAGCACAACCTGGGTCTGACCTGCGACCCAATCGGTGGTCTTGTACAAATTCCGTGCATCGAGCGCAACGCGATGGGCGCCGTAAAAGCCATCAATGCAGCGAGACTGGCAATGCACGGCGATGGTACGCACAAAGTGTCATTGGACCAGGTAATTGAAACGATGCGGCAAACAGGTCTCGACATGTCGTCAAGTTACAAAGAGACCTCGCAGGGCGGCCTGGCCGTTAATGTGCCTGAGTGTTAGTTTTTCTTCGGGTAGTCGTACACGAGTAATTCTGTTTTCGGCCTTTCGAACAACAACCAATCGTCTCGATCGATCTCAACTGAAACCACGCCGGCCGTCGGCAGGTTATGGGTCAGGCCTGGCGATAGGTAATTCGCGAAGTCTGTAAGCCCCGGGTTGTGGCCGAATAACATCAGGTTATTGAAGCCGGGATCCTGAGACGCTACAACATCCAGAAGACTGTCGAGTGATGCGAGATAAATGTCGTCTTCGCGCTGCAAGAATTCGATAGGGTATCCCAACGCCGTTGCGAATATTTTCGCAGTCGTCCAGGCGCGAACTGCAGGACTGGCTATGATCAGTGAGGGTCTGATGCCGGCTTCGACGGCGCGTCGACCCATAATCGGCGCGTCGCGAATGCCTCTTTTATTGAGTGGACGTTCACGATCACTGAGGTCGGTGTCGTGCCAGCTGGACTTGGCGTGGCGAACCAGGGTTAGAGTTTTCATGGTCGGCTGCTGCGATTGGTGTACGCTAATTCTACATTAGCCCGGTCTGAAGTCTTGCCTCATCGGACATCATGCCCTGGTTCCAGGGCGGGTCGAACACAAGCCGAACGTCAACGTCCGAGACGGTCGGGATCACTGCAATTTTCTCGCGTGCATCCTGCACCAGGACATCGCCCATGCCGCAGCCGGGTGCCGTCAGTGTCATATCAACTGTGACGGAGCGTTGGCCATTGCCCAGTGTCTCTATCTGGCAGCGATATATGAGCCCCAACTCGACGATGTCGACCGGAATTTCGGGGTCGTAACAGGTCTTGAGCTGAGACCATATGACAGCCTCAATGTCGGCGTCCGATGCATTGTCCGGAACCTCGGGCGGCGGCACGGGTTCTTTGCCCAATGCATCGGCATCGGCACCGGCAATGCGGAACAGGTTGCCTTCGACATACACTGTGAAACTGCCGCCGAGCGATTGCGTAATGAATCCAGTCGTACCTTCGCGCAGCGTAAGTTCTTCACCGGCAGGAATGATGATCGCCTTGACGTCCCGTGACAGGGCTATTGGCTCATTGGTGTGACCAAACATGGACAGTATTACTCCGTTGATACCGGTGTGGATTGATTGTTCAATGCCGAATTCATGGCATGCCAGGCAAGCGTCGCGCATTTGACACGCGACGGGTACTCTCGCACGCCGTCGAGCGCTTTGAGTTTGCCAAGGTCAATAGAATCAGGCTCAGCTACGATCGTGTCAGGATTGCTAAGTCTCTGCGTGACTGCGCTGTAATAATTTCGTGCTTGAGATGAGGGCAAGCCGATGATCAGATCAGTGAGCAGCGATGCAGACGCGACAGAAATAGCGCAACCGGAACCTTCGAATCCGGCAGCAGCGATCAACTGGTCCTCGTTGACACGCAAATACACTCGTAGCTTGTCGCCGCACAATGGATTAATGCCATCTGCGCAGTGTGTTGCATCGTCCATCTTGCCGAAATGGCGCGGATTCCTGGCGTGATCAAGAATCAGCTCACGGTACAAATCGCGCATGTTGTCGTCGGTGTCGAAAGCCGTGTTCATGCGAACAGTTGTTGCGCTTTTTTGAGCGCAACAATCAATTGATCGATGTCGGCAGTATTGTTGTACAGCGCGAGGGAGGCGCGCGCCGTTCCCGGTATCTTGAAAAAGCTCATGACGGGCATGGCGCAATGGTGGCCGGTGCGAATAGCGACGCCCTGGTGGTCGAGTATTGTGCCGAGGTCATGTGCGTGAATGTCATCCAGAAGGAAGGACTGCACGCCGGCCTTGTTTTCAGCGGTGCCGATGAGGCGGATGCCGTCAATCTTGCCGATTTCCTGAGTCATGTAGTCGAGCAACCAGGATTCGTGCCTTGCAATCTGCTGTAAATCAACTGATTGCAGGTAGTCGACCGCCGCGCCGAGCCCTATTACACCGGATATATTCGGTGTTCCGGCTTCAAACTTGTACGGTAGTTCGTTGAACACCGTGCCATTGAATGACACCTCGATAATCATGTCGCCACCACCTTTGTAGGGCGGCATTGCCTCAAGCAGTTTCTCACGGCCGTACAAAATGCCGGTGCCAGTCGGGCCATACATCTTGTGCCCGGAGAATGCATAGAAATCGCAACCAAGATCTTGCACATCAATTTGCATGTGCGGCACACCTTGCGCGCCATCCACAAGAACAGGAATGTCGAACGCATGAGCTTTCTCGACAATTTCTTTGACCGGATTGATGGTGCCGAGCGCGTTCGATACATGACCGATCGCCACGAAGCGAACGTCGTCCGTCAGCAGGTTGTCAAATTCATCCAGGTCTAGCTGGCCACGGTCATCGATGGGTACGACGAGCAGTTCGGCGCCCGTCTGCTCGCAAACCAGTTGCCATGGCACGATGTTCGAGTGATGTTCGAGCTCAGTAGTGAGGATTTTGTCGCCCGCAGACAGCAGCGGACGGCAATGACTCTGCGCTACCAGGTTGATGGACTCGGTTGTGCCGCTCGTATGTATGATTTCATTTCGGCTTGCTGCATTAATGAAGCCTTGAATTTTGTCGCGCGCACCTTCGTATGCTTCGGTCGCTCGATGGCTGAGCGTATGCACGCCACGGTGCACATTCGAATGGTCGTTGCGTTGATACTCGGCGACAGCCTCGATGACAGACACCGGTTGCTGGGCAGAAGATGCGCTATCGAGGTACACCAGCGGATGATCACTAATCGTCTGCTGCAACGCCGGAAAGTCCTGCCGATAAACCTCAATGGCGGCCTCGTGCGACCGTTTTTTTTGCGCGTTGGTCATGCGGTGATTGCCTCAAGCATTCTGGAAAGCCGGGCGGAGACCAGCTCCGCAAGAGATTCGCGAGGCGACTCGATAGGGAGCTTGCTCACGATTGTGTGCGCGAATGCAGTCGTCAGAATTTGCTTGGCGCCGACTTTGTCGATGCCGCGAGTTCGTAAATAGAAAAGCGCTGTTTCATCAAGCTGGCCGACCGTTGTACCGTGGCTGCACTTTACATCGTCTGTGTAAATCTCGAGTTCAGGCTTCGCATCAATCTCCGCTTTGTCCGATAGCAACAGGTTGTGATTGGCCTGTTCGGCATCGGTACCGTCGGCACCTTTATGGACTATGGCTTTGCCATTCCAGATGCAGCGTGCGTTCGCCGTGAGAATACCGCGATACTCCTGCTGCGAGGTCGCCGGTCCAACCTGATGGTCAACGCGCGTGTGATTGTCGATGTGTTGGTTCTCGCCAGCGAGATACAGGCCGTCGAAGATCGCCGCTGAACCCGGCTTGGCAATATCTACAGCAAGGTCGTTACGAATCAACCGACCGCCGAAATCGAATGCGCAATGATGAAATTGACTGTCGCGCCCAAGCGTGACGGCCATCCGGCCAGTCTGGTTATGTGCGCGGTCGCGATCCTGAATTCTTACGCAATTTGCGCGAGCATTATCTTCCAGTGTCAGGTTGACCACGGAGTTGGCGTAGTGCTCGCCGTTCCCAGAGGAGGCGTGATACTCAATGAAGTCCAACGTGCTGTTTGCGCCAACAATTACATCGGCGCGAATCTGGCTGAGGCTGGCCGCCGTTGCGGCGATATCGACGATCAGAATACCAATGGGTCTCTTCACAGAATGATTGGCATCGACACTGATACGCAAGCCGTCACGCAACAACGCGGTATTAAGGTCGGTTAACGGCGCCGAAAAATTAGCGGAACCATCATATTTACTTAGCAATTCAACCGTAACACCATCCCGAGCCAGGGCGGTGACCGACTTCGCGTCGACTTGGCCGTTGCAAATCAGCAGCCAATCGGCATCGATGCTTTTCTGAATGCGATCTGATACGTCGGATACGTCGGATGCGTCGGCTTGTGGCGTTACATCAGCGCCCAGGGCCA
>Ga0224497_10000590_pt1 | contig 24680 bp, 17 predicted proteins | sample SF_Jul11_sed_USG_4_FD_167970 | JGI IMG/M metagenome (GOLD analysis project Ga0224497, IMG submission 167970) | Sediment microbial communities from San Francisco Bay, California, United States - SF_Jul11_sed_USGS_13 | ecosystem: Environmental > Aquatic > Marine > Sediment | place: USA...
GTCCGCGACAGCCGCGATGCAGTCCACGGGTGCCGGCGCGCCCTCCAGCTGCCGCCCGCCGTGATTCGACAGCATGACGGCCGTCGCACCCGAATCGGCCGCCTTGCGACAATCCTCGACGGTCTGCACGCCCTTGATGACGAGCGGTCCGTTCCAGAGTTGTGCAAGCCATTCGACCTCCTTCCACGTCAGCGAACGATCGAACTGCTCGTTGATGTACTCCACGATGCCGGTATCAATGTCCTTGGCGTTTGGATTGCTCGTGATATTGACCAACTCCAGGTCTTCTTTGATCATTGCCCGCGCGAGCCAGCCGGGATGTCGAGCAAAACTCACGAGGCTGCGCAACGGCAGCTGTCGAATATAATTTAAGTGACCGCGGAAGCTGCCTTTCGGCGGTGCCGCAAAGCCTGTGACGAGATCACGCTCGCGGTTGCCTGCCAGGGGTGTGTCAACGGTGAGGCACAGCGCCGAGTACTGAGCCGCCTTGCAGCGCTCGACGAAGTTTTCGGTCAGGCCCCGATCCTTGAACATGTAGACCTGATACATTTTTGGTCCGCTGCCGATCGCGGCAACTTCCTCGATCGTTGCGGTTCCGAGTGTCGACAGGCTGTAGATCATGCCGAATTTCTCGGCGGCGCGAACCACGGCGGGCTCGCCGTCGGCATGAAACAACTTCGATGCGCCCGTCGGCGAGATCATGACGGGCCAGGCCATGTGTTTGCCCAAAAGCGTCGTCGACGTGTCGATGCTGCTGACATCGGAGAGCTGGGACGGCAGCAGCTCATAGTCGTCAAACGCAGCCGTGTTTCGGGACAAGGTATATTCGTCGTCCGCCCCGCCATCGAGGTAGTTAAAGGCCGGCCAAGGCAGGCGCCGCCGCGCGATACGGCGAAAGTCCATGACGTTGTGGCAATCGGTGAGCCTCACGGCTCGAGAATATCACGTCATCGGCATCCGGCCAGCCTCCGATCGCCGGGCGCACCGGGCGCTTGATTGCTGCTACTATGGCGCGCCGAGCTGAACCACCGCAGCCACTCCGTCCATGAACGATTCACCGACAAACGAGACCCGCAACCGCGCTGTCGCGCGCTGGCTCTTCATCTGCTGTGCTCTGGTATTCGCGATGGTTGTGCTCGGCGGCGTAACGCGACTGACGGGCTCGGGACTATCGATGGTCGACTGGCGACCCATCATGGGTGTGCTGCCGCCGTTGAGCGACACCGAGTGGCAGCGGACATTCGAGATGTATCAGGCGACGCCTGAATTCCAGGCAATCAATTCGCATATGGACGTGCACGGCTTCAAGAGTATCTTCTGGCTCGAATACCTGCATCGGCTGCTTGGCCGGTTGATCGGTCTCGTTTTTCTGGTGCCGTTCGTGTTTTTTGTTGCCAAGGGTTATGTCGATCGACGCGAATGGCCGAAGTACCTGCTGATGTTTATCCTCGGCGGCCTGCAGGGGCTGCTCGGCTGGTACATGGTCAAGAGTGGCCTCGTCGACATTCCGCACGTCAGTCAGTACCGGCTGACCGCCCACCTGCTTGCCGCATTCATTATCTTTGCCTACATGTTCTGGGTCGCGCTGACGTTGCTGCATCCGGCTTCGGGCAAGAAACGCCATCGGTGGTTCGGCGGTACCGTCCTATTGACCGTTGCAATATCGCTGACGATCATTTCGGGAGGATTTGTCGCAGGCCTCAAGGCTGGCAAAATCTACAATACGTTTCCGCTGATGGGGGAGTCCTGGTTGCCGCCAGGCCTGGTCGCGCTCGATCCACCCTGGCGAAATCTTTTCGACAACCCCACGACCGCGCAGTTCGATCACCGCGTGCTCGCGATATCGACTTTCGTGCTGATCGTCGTGTACTGGTTGCGCGCCCGCAAAGCGAGTATGCCTGAACGCGCTAAACCGGCCGTTAATGCGCTATTACATACGGGGATCCTGCAGGTTGCGCTGGGTATTTCGACACTCGTTCTGGGTGTGCCGCTGATTCTCGCCGCGGGTCATCAGGCAGTGGCAATGCTGCTGTTTACGGTGGCGCTGTTTCTCGTGCACAGTCTGCGAGCCGTCGACTGACGCGATTCCGCTTGGGCGACACGCTCAGGGTGCGTTTCGTGCACTATCACTACGGTCCACGAAGTGCCGGTGCACGAAGTGCACCCTACATTTTTTTCAATTAAGAAGCAGTATGTCCCAGGCGCTCAAACCTCCATCAACCAGCCATGGGCGTCCGGCGCCCGGCCATACTGAACATCCTGCAAGGCCTGTTTCAGTTTCCGGGTATTGGGACCCATTAAACCATCGCGCACTTTGATCTCGGCGCCGCGGTACACGAGACCGCCAACCGGCGACAGCACGGCGGCCGTGCCCGATAGCGCCGCCTCGTAGCTGGACACCCAGTCGAGCAGTTCCTTCACCGTAAAATTACGCTCATTGACCGAGTAGCCAAGGTCCGCGGCGAGCTGCAGCACCGATGCACGCGTCATTCCATGCAGAAACGAGCTATCGAGCGGTTTAGTGATGATCTCGTCATCGCTGAACAGCAGGAAATTCGACGCCCCGGTTTCCTGTACGTCGCCGTTCGGGCAAAACAGCACCTGATCAACACCGTACTTTTCTTTCGCATCGAGCGTCAGCCCCAGCGCCGCCGCATAATTGCCGCCGGTCTTGGTGCTGCCGAGTTGTTCGGTCGATCGTGCCCGTTGATCCTCGACAAGCAGCTTCAGTGCCGGCGCCCCGCTCTGGAAATAATCGCCGACCGGTGACGCCAACACGAACAATGTGGCCTCGGTCGAGGGCGACGCGGCGGCGCCGATGTTTTCGAGAGTTCCGATCAACGTTGGCCGCAAATACAGCGAACTCGGCGGCTCGGGAATATCGTCGACGTGTCTCGCGACCAGGTCTGTCACCATGCCCGCGAGCAATTCAGTGCCGGGAACCGGCAAGCGCATCGATTTCGCGCTCTTACGCATGCGCGCCACATGGTCATACAGACGAAATATTCGCGCCTTGCCGTCCGCCCAGCGGTACGCCTTGAATCCCTCGAAACAGCTGCTCGCATAATGCAGCACATGAGCAGCCGGATGGATCGGCAGCGGTGCAAGCGGCTCGATTCGGGCGGTTTGCCAGACGCCGCTTTCAAACCGCGCAATTGCGATATGGTCGCAAAATACCGTGCCGAATTGAGCCATGATGGTCTGTAAGACGAAGTTTCCCGGGGGCGTAACTTTGCTACAAATGACCGCTGTTGGCCACCCTCGGCGTCACAAAAGACAGGCAGAGCTTGTTTAGAACGAAGGCGGGCTGCAGGCCGTGATCAGCTCGCACGGCTCGTTACCGGTATTGCGAAACTGGTGCGGTTGATCGCTGCTGAAGTAATACGCATCGCCTTGTCGAAGGACGGCCGTTTGCCCGGAGACCGTTACCTCGAGCCGACCTTTTAGAATAATCCCGCATTCCTCCCCGTCGTGTGTCATCGCATGCTTTCCGGTACCCGCGCCGGGCTGATAACACTCTTTCAACAACTGTATCGATTTGTTGCGCAGAATGCTGCCGACCTGCAGAAATGACACGCCGCCGTCGGCAATTTCGGTCAGTTCGTCGGCTCGAAAGAATATCCGGTCCACGACATCAAAATCGTCGACGAAGAATTCGCTCAGGCTGACCGGAATACCGTCAAGGACCTTCTTCAGCATGCTCACGGTCGGGTTTAACCGCCCGGCTTCGATCTGCGAAATCGTCGCATTGGCAACGCCGGTGCTACGGGCCAGCGCGCGCTGCGACATGCCCAGACGCGTGCGAATAGCCCTGAGCCGCCTGCCGATAGTCTGGTCCATCCCGATGCCCCTAAAAATTGTTCATTAAAATGAACATTTTTCCGCCTTGTGCACCAAATATCAAGCACTTATAAAATCACAACTAACTGATTGTTTAACATCGCTCGTCGCGCTTACACTGGGGTAAGCTGTCCTGTTCCCCCTGCCGGAGAATCAAGCCGATGAACGCCGCTGCCTCTGAACTCGATGCTTTCTGGATGCCGTTTACGGCCAACCGCGACTTTCGCGAGCAGCCGCGCATCATCTCGGGCGCGGCGGGTCACCACTACACGGCGAGCGACGGCACGCGACTCTACGACACGTTTTCGGGATTATGGACGTCGGGGCTCGGTCACTGTCATCCGCGTATCGTCGAGGCCGTGCAAAAACAGGTCGCCGAACTCGATTTTTCCATGACCTTTCAGATGGGCAACGACAAGGCGTTTGCTCTGGCCGACCGCGTGGCAGACATCGCTCCCAGGGGATTCACGCGTTGCTTTTTTACGAACTCGGGGTCCGAGTCGGTCGACACCGCGCTCAAGATCGCGCTCGGTTATCACCGCGCGCGCGGTGAAGCAAGCCGGACGCGCCTGATCGGCCGGGAACGCGGCTACCACGGCGTAAACTTCGGCGGCATGTCGGTCGGCGGCATCGTTCCGAACCGCAAGGCGTTCAGCGCCAATCTGATCCCTGGTGTCGATCACATCCGGCACACGTTCAACCTCGAGCTTACTGCGATGAGTCGCGGCCAGCCGGAATCCGGCGTGCACCTGGCCGACGACCTGGAACGGCTCGTGGGCCTGCACGACGCCAGTAATATCGCCGCCGTGATCGTAGAGCCTGTCGCCGGATCGACGGGTATCCTGCCGCCGCCGGTCGGCTATCTCGAGCGGCTACGCGAGATTTGCGATCGCCACGGTATTCTGCTGATCTTCGATGAGGTCATCACCGGGTTCGGTCGCGTCGGCAGGGCATTCGCCGCCGAGCGATTCGATGTGCTGCCCGACATCATCACGACGGCCAAAGGCCTGACGAACGGCGTCATCCCGATGGGCGCCGTGCTCGTTCGGGACACTATATTCGATGCCTTCATGCAAGGTCCCCGGCACGCTATCGAGCTGTTTCACGGCTACACGTATTCCGGGCATCCCGTCGCAGCGGCGGCGGGCCTTGCCGCACTGGAGACTTACGCCCAGGACGGTACGTTCGAGCAGGCGGCCGATCTCGAGAAACCATTTGAGGATATCCTGCATTCGTTCGCCGACCATAAGCATGTCATCGACGTCCGCAACTTTGGGCTCATGGGAGCAATCGAACTCGCATCTCGCAAAGATGCGCCCGGTGCACGCGGGCTCGAGGCGCACAAGAAGTGTTTCTGGGACGAACACGTCGTGATACGCAACGGGATGGACATATTACAGTTCGCGCCATTCCTGAATTCCAAAGTCGACGACTTGGAGCAGGCGTTCGAGGCCGTACGACGAGTCATCGATTCGCTAGAATAGAGAATCTGTAACCGGAGGCACCATGAGCGCGCGACCTGCCGAGAATCTGGACCCGGCACGAAGTCTGGGGCACTTCATCAATGGCGCTGACGTCAGCGACGATAATCGTCCGGCGCCCGTCACAAACCCCGCGACCGGCAAAATCAGCAAACATGTGGCAATGGCGTCAAAGCGGACTGTCGAAAACGCCATTGCCGCGGCACAGGCGGCGTTTGCTGCGTGGCGCGACACGCCGCCCGCGAAACGGGCCAAGGTCATGTTCCGCTTCAGAGAGCTGCTGGAGGAACACGCCGACGAGATCGTCGCCGCGCTGACCGACGAACACGGCAAAGTACGCGAAGACGCAATGGGCGAGTTCGGGCGCGGCGTCGAGGTCGTCGACTATGCTTGCGGCATACCCGAACTGCTGAAAGGCGAGTACACGAAGAATGTCGGCCCGGGAATCGACAGCTGGTCCGAGTTTCAGCCGCTCGGCGTCGTAGCCGGCATTACGCCGTTCAATTTCCCGGCCATGGTACCCATGTGGATGTTTCCGATGGCGATTGCCTGCGGCAACACCTTTGTTCTGAAACCGTCGGAAAAAGACCCGAGCGCTCCGCTCATGCTGGCGCGCCTGCTAAGCAAGGCCGGCTTGCCCGACGGCGTGTTCAACGTCGTCAACGGCGACAAGGAAGCCGTAGATGCGCTGCTCGGGGATGCTCGGGTTCAGGCCGTCAGTTTTGTCGGCTCGACGCCCGTCGCGGAGTACATCTACATGACGGGCACCAGAAACGGCAAGCGCGTGCAGGCTCTCGGCGGGGCCAAAAACCATGCCGTCGTAATGCCCGACGCCGATATCGACAACGCGGTCAGCGCGCTGATGGGCGCGGCATACGGTTCCTGCGGCGAACGCTGTATGGCAATCTCGGTTGCCGTTTGCGTCGGCGACGAGACCGCAGATGCGCTCGTCGACAAGCTCAAAGGTCGTCTCGCAAAACTCAGGGTCGGTAACGGCGCCGATGAAGGCAATGATATGGGCCCGCTCGTGACCCAGGCGCACCACGACAAAGTGCGCGGTTACGTCGATCTCGGTATTCGGGAAGGTGCGGAACTTGTCGTCGACGGACGCGAGCTGAAAGTCGACGGGCACGAACACGGATTCTTCATTGGTGCCTGCCTGTTCGACAAAGTCACATCCGACATGCGTATCTACAAAGAAGAGATCTTCGGTCCCGTGCTCTGTGTTGTACGCGCCGAGTCGCAGCAACATGCCATGCAGCTCATCGACGCGCACGAGTATGGCAACGGTACCTGCATATTCACTCGTGACGGCGAAGCGGCGCGCTATTTCGCGGACAACATCAAAGTAGGCATGGTCGGCATCAACGTTCCGCTGCCGGTACCGACCGCCATGCACAGCTTCGGCGGCTGGAAGCGCTCCCTGTTCGGCGACCTCTATGCCTATGGCCCCGACAGTGTCCGCTTCTACACGCGGCGCAAGACGATCACACAGCGCTGGCCATCGGGCGGCGTCCGCGAACGGGCGCAATTCTCGTTTCCGAGCGGCTCCTGAACGCACCGACATCGATGCGGCGGCGGTCAGCGTCCGGGCTGGCCATCGGACGGCGACTTGTGCTAAATGGGAGCAGCCTGCAGTTTCCTGCTACCGTCTGAACCAATCAGGGCAATTCCGGGAAATGCAGAGTGCCGCATCCTGGCCCGCGGTATTTCGAGACAGGTTCGGATTGCTGGGGCCGTAACGAATACCCGGAGATAACAATGAAAAAACTTTTCTTTGCGCTGCCGCTACTCGGTTTTACGATCACCGGCTTCACCCAGGATTTCGCGACCGGGTTCAAGTCGAGCGAGGTTGCGCCGGGTATCCATATGCTCGAGGGCGCGGACGGTTTCAGCGGTGGCAACATCGGACTCCTGGTTGGCGACGATCGCATTGTGCTCATAGACGACGGCCTGGAGCCCCTCGCCCCGGCCTTGCTCGAGGCTGCAGGCAAGCTCGCGGGCCGATCCATTGATTTCGTCATCAATACGCACGTGCATGGCGATCACGTCGGTGGCAACGCGGCGCTGGCCGAAACGGGCGCGACGATCGTTGCCCACGATAATATTCGTCGTCGCATGCTGGCCAGCGAAGAAGGGGTCAAGCCAGGCTCGCTGCCCGTGATTACGTTTTCGGACGCGGTCACATTCAATGTCAACGGCCTTGATGCGCAAGTGTTCCATGTCGAACATGCGCACACCGACGGGGATGCGGTTATCCATTTCCGTAACGCCAATGTCATCCACACCGGTGACGTCATGTTCAATGGCATATTCCCGTTCATCGATCTCGACAATGGTGGCAGCGTGGACGGCTACATTGCTGGCATACACAGGATTCTCGCAATCGCCAACCACGATACGATCATCATTCCCGGACATGGTCCGGTTGCGGCACGGGCCGACCTCGAGAAGGCGGTCAATATGCTCATTGACGCCAAAGCGCGTGTAAAAGTGCTTGTCGATTCGGGAAAGTCCGAACAGGAAATCCTTGCCGCCAACCCGCTCGCCGACTATAACAACTGGAGCTGGAGCTTCATCACGACCGAGCGCATGACCGGCACTCTGATCCGCGCACTGAAGCCGACCTCCGGTCAATAATCCCCGGCAAACTGACAGGATCATCATGGACGTTCGACATACACAGACATTCGTCGCCAACGCCTGGGATACCTCGATCATCCAGGAGCTGAGTAACTACATTCGGATACCGAATAAATCGCCAATCTTCGATCCGGACTGGCAACGACACGGTTACATGGAAAAAGCCGTGCTGATGCTGCTCACCTGGTGCAAGAAGCAGCCTATCAAGGGCATGCACTTCGAGATCGTGCGCATCGACGGCCGCACGCCTCTGTTGTTTATCGATATTCCCGGCGCTTCGGATGACGTCGTTCTGATGTACGGGCACTACGACAAGCAGCCGGAATTCAACGGCTGGGCAAGCGATCTCAATCCCTGGGAGCCGGTCATCAAGGATGGCAGGCTTTACGGGCGCGGGGGTGCCGACGATGGCTACGCGACGTTTGGCTCACTGACCGCAATTCGCGCCCTGCAGGAACAGAATATTCCACATGCGCACTGCGTTGTTCTGATCGAAGGCTGCGAGGAAAGCGGCAGTTTCGATTTGCCGTATTACATCGACAAGCTCGGAGACCGCATCGGCTCACCCGACCTCGTCGTCTGCCTGGATGCCGAGTGCGGCAATTATGACCAGTTGTGGTGCACGACCTCGTTGCGCGGCAACCTCACCGGAACGCTCCGCGCCGATGTGCTGACCGAGGGTGTGCACTCTGGCACCGCAAGCGGCGTCGTGCCGTCGAGCTTTCGCGTGCTTCGAGAACTCCTGAGCCGCATCGAAGACGAGACGACCGGACAAATTCTGCTGGACGCACTGCACGTCGACATACCTGAAGAACGCATCGAACAGGCGAAACGCGCTGCCGATACGCTTGGCGATTCCGTGTATCGAAAATTCCCCTGGGCCGCCGACAATCCGGTACCCAGTGAATCCCCATACGAATTGTTGCTGGACAATACCTGGCGGCCAACGCTCAGTATTACCGGCGCCGACGGCCTGCCCGCACTCGTAAACGCCGGTAACGTGCAGCTGCCATACGCGACTCTGAAGCTATCGTTCCGATTACCACCGACCTGCGACGGCAATCTCGCCGCCGCGTCCATCAAAGAGATTTTCGATACGAATCCGCCGCCTCTCAGCAAGGTCCGTTTCGAGGTCGATTCGACGATGACGGGGTGGAATGCGCCACCGATAGCCGGCTGGCTTGAGACTTCGATGCAAAAAGCCTCCGAATCATTCTTCGGTAAGCCATCGATGTACATGGGCACGGGCGGCACGATTCCATTCATGGGCATGCTCGGTGAAAAATTTCCAAAAGCGCAGTTTTTGATAACCGGTTTGCTGGGGCCAAATTCGAATGCGCACGGTCCGAACGAATTCCTGCACATCGAGACCGGCAAGCGCCTGACGAGCTGCGTGGCGCAGATTCTGGAGGATCATTTCAAACGACGCTGAGAACCGGACACCGCCCCGTCGTCAGGATCTGCTGTAGGTCAACGCCGTGATCTGTTCGGATATGAGGCCAATCAGAAATACGATGACCGATGCGCTTAACAGGAACATGCTCATATTCGTGAACCGTCCCATTGCAAACAGCGTGTAGGCGTACCAGCCCAGTCCTGTCAACAAGAAGACTCCACTGACCGGCAGGAATATCTTTAGAGGCGCATACAGCGTCGCGATCTTGAATATGATGACAAAGAACCGCAGCCCATCCCGGATAGGCCGGATATGGCTTTGGCCCTCGCGCTTCGCCGCTGTGATCGACTCGAAGCAGACCGGGTAGCCTGAGCGCAGGAATGCCATTGTGATCGTCGTCGGATATGAGAATCCGTTCGGCAACAGGTACAGGAACTGCCTGAACAATCTGGCGCGCACCACACGAAAACCCGATGTCAGATCAGGGATCCGACGTCCGCTCACCTGCGACGCAAGTTCATTGTAAATCCCGTTCGCAAACAACCGGCCCATGTTCGCGTGGCCTTCGGCGTCCCTGGCCCCTACGACCATGTGATAGCCATCGTCCAGCCTCGCGAGCAGCTTGCCGAGTTCACGCGGATCGTGCTGACCGTCGCCATCCATGAGCGCGAGCACATTGCCTCTCGCCGCACGGGCTCCTCGCTTGACGGCCGCGCCATTGCCGAGACTTTCCGGGTGCCTGATGACCCTCGCGCCCGCAGCTTCCGCGCGCTCCGCGGTGTTGTCCGTCGAACCATCATCGACGACGATGATTTCCGCATCCGCATATTCGGCGCGCGCCGTGCTCACGATATCGGCAATCGTCGCGGCTTCGTTCTTGGCCGGAATAACGATCGACAGTTGAACCGGGCTAAGTGCCTCGTTCATTGCTGGTCTTGCTCCAAATTGCCGGCCGGATTTTGCCGTGCATATTCTTCCAGTTCGTTCACATACTCCGCGAGACCGCCCAGATCCCGCCGCCAAGCCATGCGTTGGATCGGAAACGTTGGCCCAGCGCCTCGCGCATTCTCGATGAATTCGCGGGCCGCTTCAAAATCACCATTATCGGCGAGCGCGGTCACCATCATCATATTGAGTTCCGATGAGGGCTGGTAGCGGATCGCCGTGCGCAAATGCTCCAGTGAGCCCTCCAGATCCCCCTGCTTGCGCGCAATGCCCGCGAGCAGTTTGTGATGAAACTGGTTGTACAACGGATCCCGCCGGTAGCGGCGATTTGCACGCAACGCGGTCGCGAGCCGGATCACGGTTGACGCGTCGATGCCCTTGCACGGCCGGCTGATTACCGTGTCGAACAGCTGTGACAGCATTGTACCGGCAGTGTACGTGAAATCGACCTCCGCCAGCGCGTGCTCCAGATCGGCCACGTACTCGGTCCGATCCGTCGCCGGCGCGACCAGGCAACCGAGATTCAGTTCCTGAATCCCCAAATAGGCGTGCGCCTGGTGCGCGGCGACGAAATCGCCGATCGTCTGCATGCCACGCTGGACACTTTCCTCGGTGAGTTGATAAGTCGCCATATTCGTCACGGCGCGCGACGAATCAGGGTATTTGAGTGCCCAGTAGCGGGACGCGAACGAAGGCTCGCCCCACAGTGACGCAAAGCTGTATAGAAAGTAAGCATTGACCAGGAACGCCGTCGGCAATGCCAGCCTCGCCGCGCGTCGCAAGGTCCTGGCTCGCGATATCAGCAGCATGCCGAGCGCAAAAATCGGCCCGGCGATCGGCAGGTAATTGCGATGCTCGAAATATAATTCGAGCGGCACGGTCGTTGACTCGATCAAGTGGCCGGCCAGAAACCAGAGTACCGCAAAAGCGAGCAACGGGACCCGCCGGCGCCAGACGAGCGAGACCGCCAGCAACAGCAGCCAGGAGATCGAGGCAACGAAGCTTGCCGGCTCGACGAGCGATCGCACGATCGGCGGCGCGTTCTGATAGATGCCGAGCGTCGCCGGCAGGCCGACAAGCGCCTTGCCGATATACAGCCACAAAACCCGTGCTTCGGTCAGCAGCCGTTCCCAGGCGTCGAACCCGCGCCGCAGTATGAGCCATTCCGGATACTGGGCACGACTCGCGATATACGCGACGATCATCAGCGTGGGCAAGATCAGGAACACGCCGACCCAGGTGTTCCAGCTGCGTCTGTCGATCCGCGGCCGCTCGAGCAGGGTCGCCTCGATTACAAGCACGAAAGTGGGTAACAGCAGGCCGGATTCCTTGGCCAGTGCGGCGAGCAACGTTGCTACAACCAGGCTCACGCTCATGCCGGCGAGGGCCCGTTTCCGATCAGCCTGCAGGCGTCGACGCATCGCAAGGTAGCCGGCCAGCCCTGACAACGTGAACAACGCCGATAGCGTCGTCATGCGCTGCACGACCAGCAACGAAGACGTTGCGAGTAGTGGCAGTATCACCCACAGACTGGCGGCGGCCAGCGCAACGAGTGTCGCTTCATCGCGAGCTACCTGTCGCATCAGCGCCAGCTGGTACAGGCAGACAGCAAGAACGATCGCATTGAAAAAATGCAAAGCAATATTGACCGCGATGAATTCACTGGCCGCGTTCGGCCATGCGCCAGCCTGCACAGCAAACGTCGCCAGAGCCAGCGGCCGACCCAACGGGCCCGAGAATCCTGACAACGAGAAAGAAACAGCCGAACTCGCATCCTCGACCGCCGCTAGCCCGTTCAGGTTAGAGTAGTCATCAAGTTGAAAAACGCCGCTCAGTGCCGGGCGATAGCAGAACCAAGCGGCGACCAGCGCGATCGCAAAGCCGAAAACATAGAGCCGTCGGCGCGTTAGCTGGTTGGCGCCTAAAGGATCAGGCATCAGCGCGTCGAATCATCTCTGTGCTGCACCGCAAAACGAGGCTCCTTTACGAGGACGTGAACATGATCATGATGCCGGCTGCAACGGCCGAGCCGATGACACCGGCGACGTTAGGTCCCATCGCGTGCATTAGCAGAATGTTATGCGGATTAGCGTCGAGTCCTACCTTGTTTGCCACTCGTGCAGCCATCGGTACCGCTGACACACCCGCGGCACCAATCAGTGGGTTGATGGGCTGTCGCGATAGCCGGTTCATGAGTTTTCCCATCAGTACACCGCTTGCAGTACCGATGGCAAATGCGACGATGCCGAGCACCAATATGCCGAGAGTGCTGGGCACAAGAAACTGATCGGCACTAAGCTTCGAGCCAACCGCGAGTCCCAGGAAGATTGTCACGATATTGATCAGCGCGTTCTGCGTCGTGTGCGACAGGCGCTCGACAACCCCACATTCTCGCATGAGGTTACCGAAAGCGAGCATGCCGATGAGCGGTGCGGCTGATGGCAAAAGCAGCGCAACGAGCAACAGCAGTAACAGCGGGAAGAGGATGCGCTCGGTCCGCGACACTTCGCGAAGCTGGAGCATCTCTATTTCGCGTTCGGCCCTGGTGGTCAGCGCCTTCATGATCGGCGGCTGAATCAGGGGCACAAGCGCCATGTAGGAATAAGCCGCTACCGCGATTGCTCCGAGCAAATTTGGCGCCAGTTGTCCCGCGACGTAAATCGCCGTCGGCCCATCCGCGCCGCCGATGATGCCAATGGCGGCAGCCTCGCGCAGCGAGAATTCCATAATGCCGAGTTCGGTCAGGCCCAGTGCACCGAGCAGCGTCGCGAAAATTCCGAACTGGGCCGCAGCGCCGAGGAACAGGGTTTTCGGGTTTGCGAGCAATGGCCCGAAGTCGGTCAGCGCACCGACACCCATGAAAATGATCAGCGGGAACGCGCCCGTTGCTATGCCGACCGTGTAGGTCAGATGCAGCAGGCCATCGCCCGTCGCAATCTCGACGCCGGGAATATTCGACAGCAGGCCGCCGAAGCCGATCGTAACGAGCAACAGTGGCTCGAACTTGCGCACGATGCCGAGATACAGCAGTAACAGACATACGCCGAGCATGATCGCCTGGCCCGCCGTGATCTGATACAGGCCCGAGCCGCGCCAGATTTGATCGATCAGGTCCATCGATCAGGCGATTGCGACGAGAGGGTCACCCACCGCCACAGCGTCCCCCTGTCGGACGTAGATGGCGGTGACCGTACCGGCTTTCGGCGCGCTAACGACCGTTTCCATCTTCATCGCCTCGACTACGAGCAATGCCTGTCCCTTGCTGACGCTGTCTCCAACCCCGACTTCGACTTTGAATATGTTGCCGGCAAGTACCGCCTTGACCGCATCTACCGATGCGGCGGGCGCGTCCGTGGCAGCTGTCTCGACCCTGACATCGGACAGGCCGCCACTGGCGGCGACTTCGACCGTGTACTGTTTGCCGTTTACCCGGACAGAATACACCGCGGCGACTGACTGTCGGTCGTCAGCGGGTGTCGCGGTTGGTTTCGACGGATCGGGCGCCGGCTCGAAGGCGGCGGGGTTGTCGCGATTCTCGAGGAATTTCAGGCCAATCTGCGGAAACAGCGCGTAGGTCAGAACGTCATCAACGAAATCATTCGCCAGCCGAATTCCCTTTTCGCTGGCGATTGCGGCCAGCTCGTCGGTCTGCTTTTCGAGCTCGGGTTCCAGAAGATCGGCCGGCCGGCAGGTGATCGGTTCGGCGCCGTCGAGCACCCGCGCCTGCAGCTCTGCGTTGACCGGCGCCGGCGTCGCCCCGTATTCGCCTTTCAGTATGCCCGAGGTCTCTTTGGAAATCGTCGCGTAGCGCTCACCGGACAGTACGTTGATTACGGCCTGTGTGCCCACGATCTGCGACGTGGGCGTGACCAGTGGCAGCATCCCGAGGTCCTCACGGACGCGCGGAATTTCTTCGAGCACGTCATCCAGCCTGTCTCCAGCGTTCTGTTCGCGCAGCTGGTTCTCGAGATTCGTCAACATGCCGCCCGGTACCTGGGCGACGAGAATGCGTGAGTCAACGCCCCGGAGTGCACCTTCGAATTGCGCATACTTCTTGCGGACGGTCCGAAAATAAGCCGCTATTTCTTCCAGCAAAATCAAGTCCAGGCCCGTTGCACGCTCGGTACCATCGAGAATCGCGACCAGCGATTCGGTGGGCGAATGCCCGTAGGTCATACTCAACGACGAGATTGCGGTGTCGATGTTGTCGATGCCTGCTTCGGCAGCTTTGACGCAAGTCGCTGTAGACATGCCGGTTGTCGCATGGCTCTGCATATGCACGGGTATGTCGACCGCCTCCTTCAACCGAGACACAAGTTCGAACGCAACGTAAGGTTTGAGCAGGCCCGCCATATCTTTGATGCAGACAGAGTGCGCACCCATTTCCTCGATGCGCCGGCCAAGCTCGATCCAGAGTTCCATCGTGTGTACCGGACTGACCGTATACGAAATTGTACCCTGCGCATGTTTGCCGACCGCGAGCGTAGCCTTTACCGCGATTTCGAGATTGCGCATGTCGTTCAAAGCGTCAAAAATGCGAAACACGTCGACGCCGTTTATTGCAGCGCGTTCGACAAATGCTTCTACGAGATCATCCGCGTAGTGCCGGTAGCCGAGAATATTCTGACCCCGGAATAACATTTGCTGCGGCGTGTTCGGCATTGCCGCTTTGAGGCGGCGAATCCGCTCCCATGGATCTTCGCCCAAATAGCGAATGCAGGCATCAAATGTCGCGCCGCCCCAGGACTCGATGGACCAGAAACCGACCCGATCGAGTTTGTCGGCAATCGGCAACATGTCGTCGATGCGCATGCGGGTCGCCAGCAAACTCTGGTGCGCGTCTCGCAAGGCAAGTTCGGTAATGCCCAGTGGCTTGTTTTCGTTCATATCGAATGTACGGGGTCTTTCTATCTTCGGCGATGCGTGGCGATTGCTGCCGTGATTGCCGCGATTTCGTCGTCTGACGGTCCGTCGAGCGATGCGGAAGGTTGCAGGCGCAGCACGAGTCGCGACATTAGCCAGGTCAATGCCACGAGCACGGTCAGAAAAGCAAAAACGGTGCCCATGCCCGCCAGCATCAGCATCAAACCCTGATCTATCAAGTTTCCCTGCATGCGCATGCCTGATGACGATCGAGCGACCGATTATACTGATTTACCTCGACCGGGAAACGTCGAAGCCCATCCGCAATGAGCGCTGCTTCGGGTTGCCTGCGCCGCCTGGTCACGTGACCCTGTGCACAATAAAGTGCGGCGTAAATGCGTTACTATCCTGTTTGATTGCCCTACAGGCTTACCCAATCAGGCAATCGGACTATCGGCGTATTGGGGAATCTGCATCATTTCATCGTCCGTAAAATTTCTGCGCGAATTACTCGCAGCGATCCTTGGCATTGCCCTACTGGTCCATCCCCCGACGGGTCTCGCCGATGAGAGCACGGCCATACGGGTTGATCCGGAGCAGATAGAGGCCGATGGCGCCACTATCGGGAGAATCGTGCTCGACAAGCACAACGTATTCGATCTCGATAATCCCGACGAAAATAAATTTCTTTATCGCCTTGCGAACCGTTGGCACATCGTCACGCGGGACGGCACGATCAGCGATCAGCTCCTGTTCGAATCCGGTGACCCCTATTCCCGGCGAGTCATCGACGAAACCGAGCGTATTCTGCGCGGCAATAAATACTTCTACGATGCATCGATCGAACCCCTCAACTATCAGGACGGTGTCGTCGATCTGAAGGTCACCACCCGTGATGTCTGGACGCTCAGCCCTGGGTTATCGCTGAAACGCCGCGGCGGCGAGGATGAATGGTCGGTTGAACTCGAGGAAGACAATTTTCTGGGTCGCGGGCAAAGGGTGCGCTTTGCAAGAACGAGCGACGTTGACCGCGAAAGCACCTCGTTCGAATTTCGCGATCGAAATCTGGGCAGCAGCTGGGTATCGACGCAGCTGGTTGTTTCGGACACGTCCGACGGCTACTCGAACTTCCTGTCAATTGTTCGACCATTCTATGCACTTGACACGCGTTGGTCTGCAGGCGCCACGGTTTTCGACGACGAGCGTGTCAGTTCGCTTTATCAGCTCGGTACGCGAAGCGCCGTATATCGGCACGAACGGCAGGCATTCTCCGCTTTCGCCGGTTGGTCAGCAGGACTTCAGGGCAACTGGGTTCAACGCCTGACGGTCGGTGTTGCGTCTGACGACAACCGTTTTTCGGACGCGTTTGACGCGACACTGCCGAGCGCAGTACCGGTGGATCGCAAGCTTGTGTACCCGTTCTTTGGCATCGATATCGTCGAAGACCGATTCGAGAAGGCGAGAAACCGGAATCAGATTCGCAAGACCGAGGATTTTTATACGGGCACGCGTATCGCGGCGACGCTGGGCTGGTCTGACCGCGCCTTCAACGCCGACCGTGATGCGCTGATCTACACTGCAAATGCCAGCAGCGGCTTCGGAACTCTCGATGCCAACGCGCTGCTGCTGTCGGCGTGGGCGAGCGGTCGTCGCGAAGGTAGCGACATTGTCAACGCGCTGGTTTCGATCGATGCACGCTATTTTCGACGCCAATCGCCGAAGCGTGTTTTTTACGCGACCCTCGAGGCGACGAAGGGACATGATCTCGATCTCGACAATCCCGTCTCGCTTGGTGGTACCACCGGGCTCCGCGGTTACCCGCTGCGTTACCAGTCGGGCGACTCCAAAGTCCTTGTGAGCGTCGAACAGCGCTACTTCACGGATTGGTATCCGTTTCGATTCGTGCGCGTCGGCGGCGCCGTGTTTTTCGATGCGGGCCGAACCTGGGGTGACAACGCGCTCGGCGGGTCAGGCCTGGGCTGGCTGCGCGATGTCGGCATCGGTCTGCGTCTGTCTCCGACACGGATAATGACCGATAAGGTGATTCACCTCGACCTTGCGTTTCCGCTGGATGGCGACGCGTCGATCGACAGCGTGCAAATACTGCTCGAGTCCAGGAGAAGCTTCTGATCAGGGGCTGGGCGACACGCGATTTGCGCGGCTTCTGAGCACTGGGTGGGGACGCCCGAACCGGTCGAGCAGCATTTTGCGGTGCAACACGCGCAGAAACACTGGTCGAAACCCGGCCGTCTGAGGCAGAATTGGCGTGATGAGAGACCGCCTGCTAACAACTCTGTCAACAACAGCGGTATTCGCACTGGTCCTGATGCTCGGCAGCTGCGTGACGGTACCTCGCATTGCACTTCATGGCGCCAGTGACAGCCCGGACTGTGTGGTCTTGCTGCACGGACTCAATCGCAGCTGGCGCGCAATGGAGCCCATGGCCGAAGCGCTGCGTGAGGGCGGCTTCTCCACCGCAAACGTGGACTACTCTTCACGCGCCGGGACGATTGCAGAGCTCGTGCCGCTGTCCGTTGATTCCGGCCTGCAATCCTGCCGGCAGCGCGGCGCGACACGCATTCATTTCGTGACCCATTCGATAGGCGGCATCCTTCTGCGCTACGCTTACGATGATAATCCGATACCGGATCTCGGCCGAGTCGTCATGCTGGGGCCACCAAATCAGGGCAGCGAGGTCGTGGACATTGCCCGCAACTGGCCAACAGCGAGACTGTTCGGCGGTCCGGCCGGGCTGCAACTCGGCACCGGTGAGGACAGCGTCCCGGCGCAACTCGGTCCGGTCGAATTCGACCTTGGCGTGATCGCAGGCACCGGAACGACGAATCCACTGTTCTCCGCGATGCTGCCTGACGCCGATGACGGCAAGGTTTCAGTTGCTCGGACCCGGGTCGCCGGGATGGACGACTTCCTGATCGTCAATAAATCTCATTTCTTCATGATGTCGAATCGGCAAGTGATCGACAACACAATGGCGTTCCTGCGAACCGGCGCTTTCATCGATTCCGAGCGCTCGGTCGAGCAACTTACCCGGCGCGAAACACGCGACACCGAGGCCACGAAGACGACGTCACTCAACTGATCGTAATATTCTCCTAGAATCGAATTCGAATCCCGGCATAACCGGCACGGCCTGCGCTTTCGAAACCTGCGACTTCTTCATAATCGTCATCGAAAAGGTTTTCAAGCCGCGCATAAACCTCTATCGCGTCGTTCACGACAAAAGCACCGCTGACATCCAGCACCTCGTAATCGTCGAGCATTACCCTGCCAACGAGGAAGACCTCGTCAATTGCCTTGCGTGACAGGCGATAATTTGCGAGCAGCCGCAGCCTGTCGTTATCGGCTTCGAAACGCACGCCGAGATTGCCCATCAGCCGTGGCCGCCGGATGCGCTGCTGTCCGGACGCGTCCTCTGTGTCATTGTAAGTGAGATTGCCGAGGATACCCCAACGTTCAGGCAGCGGCACTTCGAAAGCCAATTCGAGCCCGCGCGACGCGCTTTCGCCGCGATCCTGCAGATAGCCGGAAAAATTCGCAAGGTCGAAAATAATCTGATCGTCGATTTGCTGGTCAAAATAGGTCAGTTCGAGGCGTACCCCGGCGACAGCGCGATACTCGACACCGACATCGAATCCGGTTGTCGATTCCTCGATGAGATCGACACTCGATGCTGGCTCGAAGGCGAACGGTCCGTCGTTGTAAGCAATTTCGAACAAACTCGGTGAGCGGAATCCGGTTCCGAGACTCGCGCGATACTTCAGCGTCGCACCATGACCCAAGTTCTGCAGATAGGCAGCCGATACGCGGGCGCTTGTATGACCGCCGAAGTCATCGCTATCGTCAAATCGTGCACCGGCCGTCAGGAATAATCTGTCGCCGATCTGGCTCTGGTATTCAAAATAATAGGCAAGCTGGTCGCGGCTCAGGTCGTCGCCGCTGCTGACGATGTCCTCGCGCTGCAAATCGATGCCGTATACGAGTGTTGCCGAATCGTCGGGCTTGAAACTTCCCGTGAATTCGGCGCGGGCGAGTTCACCGTCCGTGGAAAATGCCGGCGAGCCATCGGCGAAATCCTGAGATTCGAGATTCAGCTGGCTTACGGCGAAATCGTTAGTGAAGCGATCTGTCGCGTGATTTGCCGATATCCGAAACGTGGTCTGCCGGGACTCACCAATGCAGTCGTGCGTTGCGGGGAAGCCGCAACGATCGTACTCGGTGCGCGCCTCGACATTGCGGGCAACGAGCTGCAGACGCAACGGTTCTGCCGCCTGCCAGCCCAGCTTTGCATGCAGCGTGGTGTTCTGATAACCGTCGTCGTCGGCGAGCACGGCATCACTGGCTCGCACGTTGAATCCGTCGATATCAACGTCGGTGAAAGACACGAAAAAGTCGCCGTTGTCGCTTCCTCCCGCAAACGCGGCGTCGAGATTCTGCGTGCCGAACGCGCCTACTTCGAGCCCGAGCGAGCCGCCGGGCGTGCCCTCACCGGTGCGGCTGAGCACGTTGATGACACCCCCGGCATCAGCACCGTAGATGAAGCCCTGTGGTCCTCTCAGGATCTCGACCCGTTCGAGGTCGCCGGTCGCCAGCAGGTGGTCAAACCGTGGGCCCACCTGCGGAGTCGTCGGATCCGAAATCTTGACCCCGTCGATCAGCGCGAGAGTTCGAAAACCCTCTTCACCACGTACGCGTAGCGACGTACTTTGACCCGGGCCACCATTGTTGCTGACGGCGATCCCGGGCTGGGTCCGCAGCACATCGGCAAGCGTCGCAAAGCCGCGCAAATCGATTTCCGTACCGTCGATGACCGATACAGCGACACCGAGCTGACGCCGCGGAACTCCGATCTTGCTGGACGTCACGACGATTTCATCGACGCGCCCCGCCGAGTAATCGGACGATCCGGCGGTCTCCTCAGAGTTTCCGGAATGCTCATACCCGAACGCGGCTGCGATCGGGACCGAAGATATGAACAAGCAGCCAAGTGCCCCTGATAATCCGGGATTCACGCGAACTGGTTCCTCGAGGATGGGTGCCGGTGCAGCGATGTTTCATGCGCATCGCGGAGTCGCGGCAATACTCGCAGATTCACGATCCGTCACGCAACCGGCTCTGAACGGCATCGTCCGCAGCCCAGGATGGCACGATTTCAGCCTTGCTGCCGAATGCTGCGCACGATATAGCCGCCGGAGCGCTCGTCCAGCTCAAGCTCCAGGTCATTGCGCGCCTGCGCTTCTTCGAGAAGATCACTAAACGAATCGAACCCGTAAAAAGCCTCGTTGAATCCCGGGCGTCGTCGCTTTAGTGTCTGCTTGATCATCGATCCCCAGAGTTTTGCCCTGTCGCCGCGCTCGGCGTACAGCGCCTCGGTGGTCTCGATTACCAGGTCAATGGCTTCCTGCGCCGGATCGCTGGCCTTGGTGACTTTCTTTTTCTTGGGACCACGCCGTGAACTCTTGCTCTTACGCTTCGAAGGCCTGACAGGTTTTGCACGCTCTTCATCGGGAACCAGGTCGTCATAATAAATGAACTCGTCGCAGTTGCTCATCAAAAGATCCGATGTCGACTGTTTCACACCTACGCCGATTACGGTTTTTGCGTTTTCGCGAAGTTTGCTGACGAGCGGCGAGAAATCGGAATCCCCGGAGATGATGACGAAAGTATCGATGTGCTCTTTCGTATAACAGAGATCCAGTGCATCAACGACCATACGAATATCGGCGGAATTCTTGCCGGACATCTTGACGTGCGGAATCTCGATGAGCTCGAAAGCCGCCTCGTGCATGCCCGGCTTGAATTCCTTGTACCGGTCCCAATCACAGTATGCCTTCTTGGTCACGATGCTGCCTTTGAGCAACAGGCGTTCGAGAATTAGTCCGATGTTGAATTTGGAGTACTTGGCGTCGCGAACACCGAGTGCAATATTTTCGAAGTCGCAAAAAAGCGCGAGATTGCGATCTTCATTCATCAGCATACTCTCCTGTGTGATGCCGGTTGATCGTCACGCTATCATACCCGGTGGCCCGGCGCTGCTACGGAGCTTTCGACGTACAATTACCAAAATTTCGGCATAATGCCCGCACGCAGCGCGCCGCGGCTTCTGATCGGGGCCTTACTATCGGCTCGCCCGGGAACCGAGCAATGCACGGAACCGAATTACTGTTGCTTAGCGGCATTCTCGTTGCCGGCTTCGCTTGCCAATGGATCGCCTGGCGCGTCAAGCTCCCGTCGATCCTGTTTTTATTACTAACCGGCATCGGCCTCGGCCCGCTGCTCGGCTGGCTGCAGCCGGACGCGCTGTTCGGCGATCTGCTGGAACCCATCGTCTCGGTCGCGGTCGCCGTCATTCTTTATGAAGGCAGCATTACGCTTAAATTCAGCGAGATCCGCGGTCACGGCAACGTAGTGCGCAAACTCGTAACGATCGGCGTCATCGTCACCTGGGTCGCAGGCACGTTTGCGGCACATACGATTCTGGGATGGGACCTGTATCTTGCCGCATTATTCGGGGCCATCGTTACGGTCAGCGGGCCGACCGTGATCATGCCCCTGCTGCGCACCGTACGACCGACCAAAGCCCTCGCAAACATCTTGCGCTGGGAGGGTATCCTGGTGGATCCGCTCGGGGCCATTTTTGCGGTCCTCGTGTACGAATTCATCATCGCCTCGCAAGCGGCGGTGAGCGGCGTTCATTTGATCGAAACCCTGGGCCTGATCGTTGCGATCGGCGCAATCCTCGGCATCGCAGCCGGCCAGGCGTTCGGCATCGCCCTGCGCAAACACTGGCTGCCTGATTACTTGCGCGACTACGCGGCACTCGCCACGGTGCTGTTGGTCTTCGCGCTCGCTGAGGCCATCGAATCCGAATCCGGCTTGCTCGCCGTAACGATCATGGGCGTCTGGCAGGCGAACATGCGTGATCTCGATTTCGAGGATATTCTCAATTTCAAAGAGAGTCTGACGCTGGTTCTCGTCGCCGGGCTTTTCATCGTATTGGCAGCCCGGCTGAATCTGAGTGAATTACGGAGCCTTGGTGTCGGCGCAGTCGCGGTCCTGCTGTTTCTGCAGTTCGTTGGCGGGCCGATGCGCGCGGCCGTGTGTTCGATTGGCAGCAGCCTCAGCTGGCGCGAGCGCATGTATCTTGGCTGGATCTTTCCCCGCGGCATCGTCGCGGCCGCAGTCTCGTCACTTTTTGCGCTGCGCCTACAGAACGCGGGTTATGCTGGCGCCGAGAAGCTCGTACCACTTATCTTCACGGTGATACTGGGTACGGTCATCGTGCAGAGCCTGAGCGGCCGGCCGGCCGCAAGACTGCTCGGTATCGTTGACCCGGATCCGACGGGAGTCCTGGTAGTCGGCGCGAACCCGCTTGCACTGATGTATGCCCAGGCTTTACACGATGCGGGTCAACGCGTGCTGGTCGCTTCGTCGAGCTGGGATGGCATCAAGAAGGCGCGCATGCGCGGGCTCCCGGTGTATTACGGCAGCCCGGTGTCGGACTATGCCGATCGAAATCTCGACTTGCTGGGTCTCGGCAATCTGCTCGCGCTGTCGCACCGGCCCGGTCTTAATGAGCTGGCTTGCGTACATTTCAAGTTCGAGTTTGGCCGCGATGCCGTTTTCACGGTCAAATACGAATCGGAAGAAACTCACGAGAAACATCGGATCAGTGGCGAGAGCGGTGGCCGGGTTCTGTTCGGCGGCAAGCATTCGGTCAACGATATGTTGCGTTTTATCCTGTATGGCGCAAAAGTTCGCGCGACCGAACTCAGTGACGAATTCACGTTTGCGGACTACCGCAGCAAATACCCGGATCGGTTGATTCTGTTTGCAATGGATGCAAACGGGCGCCTGCAGTTTCCGCTGACCGAGAAAGACATGCCCATTCACAGCGGCTATACGGTTGCCGCGCTGGTGATGGCCGGCACCGAAACGGGCGCCTAGGCGCGCACGTTACTCGGGCGCCGAGAAGTCGTCTCAGAGCGCGCTCTTAGGGTTCCACTCGCCTGACAGACAGATCTGATCGCCCAAAAAAGAAAGCGGCGCTGGGGCCGCTTTACGTAGCATAAGAGGACGCTGGGGTAGATCTGCTTCGTCGCGTTACCGGTCCTTCACTCTTCTGCCCGCCTTTCGGCGGGCATGCAAATCAAGACCCGAATCACGTTCTTGGTATCGGGCTACCCAAGGCCAAATGCTCTGACGGAGTTCCGAGTTCTGCCAGTGCATCCCTTTCGTTTTTATGATCAACTCTCGCCGACCACGGTCCCGTCAGGTTCCGCCTTTCGCGTCCACCGCCCCCGACACATGTTCAGGCTCGGACCCTTTGCAGCAGGGCGGTTCGTCAACAAGCGAACTTGTTGGCGCGTGAGGCTATTGCCTCAGCATCGACTGTATCCGGCCGGCTACGGAAAGCAACCTTTTCCGGTGAAACCTATCGATCTCAAAACCGTTGGTCTCGGCAACGCGCAACGTTGCCGCAACAACTTCAAGTAGATTAATAACTCGCGCCGGGAGTGGACCGCCAAGACCTGCGCAATCAAGTCGAATCGGCCGACGCGACGCGCCACATTGCCGACTAAGCCTTGTACCAGTCCGGTAGCTGCAGGCCTTTCGATTTCAGGAATTCCGCATTGAACAGCCGCTGCTGATACCTCAGCCCCGAATCGCAGAAAATCGTAACGATCGTATGACCGCGCCCCAATTCTGCGGCGAGCCGCAGCGCGCCGACGACATTGATGCCGCTCGATCCTCCGAGCACGAGGCCTTCCTCGCGAATCAGCTCGAATACCATCGGTATCGCCTCGGCATCCGGAATCTGCCAGCTTGTATCGACGGGCGCGCCGGCGAGGTTTGCCGTTACCCGGCTGTTACCGATGCCTTCGGTAATCGAGCTGCCCTCGATCCTGACTTCGCCATGCGCAAAAAAATTGTGCAGGCCCGAACCTCCCGGATCCGACAATGCGACCGTCACGCCAGGCTTTACTGACTTCAGCGCTCGGCCGACACCGCCCAGGGTGCCCCCCGTACCCACGGCGCAGACAAATCCGTCGACCGCCCCGCCCGTCTGTTGCCATATTTCCGGGCCTGTGGTCCGTTCATGAAAATCACGATTCGCCAGATTCTCGAACTGGTTGGCCCAAAATGCGCCGCTGACCGCGCTATCGTTCAGTTCGGCGGCGACTCGGCCCGACGTATGCACAAAATGCTTCGGGTTCTTGTAGGGTACGGCTGGAATCAGTCTGACTTCGGCGCCATAAGCCTTGAGCGTATCGATCTTCTCGCGGCTCTGGTTCTCGGGCATGACAATCACGGTCGGGTGTCCCAACGCACTCCCGACCATTGCGAGCCCGATTCCGGTATTCCCGGCCGTGCCCTCCACAATCGTTCCGCCCGGGCGCAGATCGCCGGATTCCCGCGCAGCCAGTATCATGCCGAGTGCCGCACGATCCTTGACCGATCCGCCGGGATTCATGAACTCCGCCTTGCCGAGG
>Ga0224497_10000592_pt1 | contig 24612 bp, 20 predicted proteins | sample SF_Jul11_sed_USG_4_FD_167970 | JGI IMG/M metagenome (GOLD analysis project Ga0224497, IMG submission 167970) | Sediment microbial communities from San Francisco Bay, California, United States - SF_Jul11_sed_USGS_13 | ecosystem: Environmental > Aquatic > Marine > Sediment | place: USA...
TCAGTCCACACACTAAAAGAGCGATTAGGTTTGAGTCGTGTCCAACGTGAATCGGCGTGGAGTGCGGCAAGAGCTGTTGAGTGACGCGAAATGACGACCCAGTCTGATTTCCAATGGTAGCTGGCGGATTCTTTCTCGTTGACCGAGTTTCGTTGTATCCATCCAACAAGTTGAGCATCTTCTACCAAATTAGCCATGACACCAGAAAGCTCAAGATTAGCATTTGAGATATGAAATAAGAGAATTCCATGGTCTGATAATTTTCGGACATAGAGGGCCATGGCTTCACGGGTGATCAGATGCATGGGAATGGCATCAGAGCTAAACGCATCAATGATCAACATATCATAATGGCCATCTGGAGCGGTGGCTAAGGACAGGCGACCATCTCCAAGGACAATGTGGGTATCACCCCCACATTCAGAAAGGTAATGGAAATAGCGAGTATCTTGGGCTAACCGTACGACACTAGGATCAATTTCATAATAGGTCCAGTGTTGATAGGGCTGGCGATAACAGGCCAAGGTTCCGGTGCCGAGCCCTATCGCGGCAATATTACGATAGATGGTTTCCCCTTCCAATATTGAAAATAACTGTCCTAATGGTCCATCTTGATGATAATAGGTCAACGGAGTGCGCCATTGAGTTGGGTCAGTGTACTGGGCGCCATGTACCGTTGTGCCATGGATTAATAAATTAAAGTCCCCGGTTGGGGTGCGTTGAACCGTATTGACACCAAAAAAACTCCGTTCCCGTGTCAAAATCTGATCTTGGTTGCCTAATATAAATGTGAGGAGGAAAATGATAGCCACTCCTAAACCGAACTGTAACGGACGATGTCGAAAGCTGAAGGTCCCCAGCCCCAGGGCAAGGCAAAAAATAAGAATGCCGGCCATACCCCAATCAGTGGGAGGCGGTCCCAGGTATACAGGAATCCCTACAATGGTCAGTAGTAGAACGGGAAATATGATATCCCTAGGCTTAAAAAAGACGGTGTCTTCCTCGAGACAGGGGCGGAGGAAGCAAGCCAGTATCAACATGAGCGGATACTCCAGCACAGAATTAAAAAGTTCTGGAGCCACAATCACATTAAAGACCCCTCCCAGCATGCCGCCTAGAGACATCCACAGGTAAAACTCTGTGAGGTGGCTAGCCGCTGGTCTGTGTTTTACCAGTTCGCCATGGCAAACCATGGTGGTGACAAAAAAAACGGCCATGGGTAAGACAATGTTTAATAACACTCCACCGAAGCGTTGAACTCCAATAGGAATCAAGAAAAATGGTTGAGCAAGTACCATCCAGGGATGCGAGATCAAGGGACGGCGGGAAAAGACAAGCACAAAAGTTAATAAATAGAGGGTGAGGGGGAGCACCCAAAGGAGAGGTACTGAGGCTACATCAGTGGTGATGTGCATGGTTACGCCCAGTAGCAAGCTGGAAGGGACGAAGGCTAGCACGAGCCAATGCAGTCGTCTGGACAAAGTAGGGGATTGCCCAACAAGGGGTAGGGAAGCTGATGGCTTAAGGTGAATATGAGGGCTACCTCGGCGCCAGAGGGTAATGACACAGGCGACGATTAACCCGATAAGTAAAGCGTAGGCCCAGGCCCAGGCTGTGCTTTGTGCATGACTGTTGAGAAGAGGCTCAAAAAATATTGGATAACTGAGTAGGGCAAGAATGCTCCCGAGATTGCTGGCTCCGTAAAGAAAATAGGGATCAGTGGCCGCACTATGGCCAGTGTGGGAAAACCATCGTTGTAACAGGGGAGCATTGGTGGCTACGGCAAAAAACGGTAGTCCAACGGATACCGCAAAAAGCCCGATGAGCCAAGGAACGGGGGCAGCGTCTACTGGTGGAGTCCATCCGGCTGCAATACTAATGGGAAGGAACAGAAATACGATGGTCATGACGATCACATGCAGACAAGCTTGTCCTTTCATCCCTAGCAGTCGGGTCGTGAGATGGGCGTAAATGTATCCGGCTAATAAGACCATCTGAAAGAACAACATCGCTGTATTCCATACGCCAGGGGCTCCACCAAGAAGGGGAAGGACCATCTTGGCGAACATGGGTTGGACAGAGAAGACGAGCAAAGAACTGAGGAAAATGGTGGCCATGAAGAGGGGCAAGATCAGGCCGTCTCCTTTGGTCGGAGAAGGTGGTGTGGAGGTTGACGCCTGGGCCTCAGGGTGCATGGCTTGCGTGGAAGGCTCAGAGTCGATGACTGCTGTTCCAGTCCTGTGGCCTGTTAGGAAATTTTCAGACATGTTGGTTTCTTCAATTCCTTAATAAGTAAGAACTGATGTAAGGATTTCCATAAAACTCAATGTAAGGAAGGCAATGTACCCAAAATTGTAAAGGTGAATTGTCCCTAGTTCGGCTGATAAAACGGAAGACTTAATTGGATTGGTTGAAATGCAATGTTTCAAGGGACAGGACCAGGAAATTTATTGGGACATTTTTCCCCTGGTAGGTTAACGGTGACTTGATCCAGCTAAAAAAGTGGAACTGGCGAAATTCTTAAGTTGGTTCCACTAATTACCGAAAAAAACAAGAAAATAACCCTAATGTCAAAAAACATTCCAATCTTAGTTTTTTAAAGAATCCGATCCAGGATACGTATGGACTCCTTCCAGGTGTATTAAGAATCACCGCAGATTTACTTTTATGTGACTAAAGAGCCCTGAGTGTTCACACGTCGGGTCCTAACGTCATCCCAGATGAAGATAATGGTCCCCTCAAATAATCAATTAGAAGAACATGAAGGCCAAGAGCCTTCGCAATGGTATCTCTCCATAGCAATTTTTTGTGCGTTTCATCTGTTATGTGCATTGTTGATCCCAATGGATCTCATTGGGGGAGAGTTGGTTGACACCGATAGTTATACAAGGCTCAATCGTGTCCTTTTCATTCACGAACAAGGGCAATGGAATGACTCGTATTATCCTCGCAGTAATGCGCCCTATGGAGAAACGATCCATTGGACCATGCCCATGGATCTCTTATTATTATTTGGGGGAATGGTAGCTTCCACGGCCATGCCTTTTGCTCGCGGACTTCATTGGTGGGGGGTCATTATAAGTCCCTTGCTGCATGTTGTAGCCTTTGGGGGTCTTTACTGGATTGTTCGAAAAAAATTGCCCCAGATCGGAATGATCCTGTTCGTCGTTGTGTATTTAATGCAACCTGGATTAACGGAATATTTTAAAGTTGGGCGTCCTGACCATCATAGTCTCATTTTGGTCGTTTTTTGTTGGTTCTTGGCTGGCATCGTGTGGACGTTAGGCAATTCCTTTCGCTGGCCACAGTTTGTGGGTATTGGGGCATTGGGATCGGTAGGATTATGGATCAGTGTAGAGTTTTTGGTGTCCATTGGATTTTTTCTATTAGCCTACACAGTGATGTGGATACGGTATGAACCCCAAAACAGCAAAAAAATATTAGGGATAATGGTTGGGGTTTCGCTTGTCTCAAGCCTGGCATTGTTGATCGAGCGACCATGGAATCACCTTTTCATCTTAGAGTATGATCGAATATCTATTGTACATGTGTGTGTCCTCGGGTTAATAACGGTGGTTTGGGGAATCATTAGTTGCCTGGATACTTCCTCCGGGGTGCTGAGAAAAGCGTGGGGACGCTTAAGCATTATTGCCGTTGGGACGGTATCGGCAGGTATTGTGCAATTTCTCCTATTCCCAAAATTTTTTAATGGTCCTTTAGCTGATGTGAGTCCGGTCATTAAGAATTTACTGTGGGACCAAGTTGTTGAAACCCAACCGCTCGTACAGCTTGCTCCCTTGCAAATGGCTCCCTTATTTTTATATGCAGGATGGGGAATCGTCTGCATTCCTTTTCTTCTCTATATGACCAAAAAAGAATCTAATGAACAAACATACTTTCTCTGGCTCACGATATTAATAGGCCTGGTTCTTTTTTTCCCCCTTGCCATTGGTGCGGCAAGGTGGCTTCCCTATGCCTGTATTCTTTTGGCTATTCCTTATGCTGAATTGGTACAGAGAATATTGTTAGGGATACAGGGGAATTACACGAAAGTAGGTAGAACGCTCATACCGTTGGTTGGAGGAATTGGGGTATTGGTTTGGCCTCTGGCCGTGGGAACGGCCATGTTGCCCAAGGAATCTTCGCCAGGAATTTTGGCGGGTACAAAAGGATGCTCCTTGAAATCGATGGCCCAATATTTAAATACGGAAGAGCCGTGGAAGGGAAATTCCAAGATCATTTTGGCATTTTATAACCATGGGCCAGAACTGCTGTATCGAACATCCCACCAGGTAGTTGGAACACCCATGCACCGGAATCAAGAAGGCTTTTTCGATACCCTGACGATTATGAAGGCTACGGATATGGCTATAGCCGAAGAAGTTGTTCTGCGTCGAGGCATTGATCTTATTTTGCTTTGTGTCGGTTCGGCAGTCGAGGCCGAATTTTTTGCAGATTCTATATCTGAAACAAACTTTCATGCACGCTTGCTCAACGGCAACAGTCCCCAATGGATAAGAGAAGTTATCCTCCCGGACAATTTGAAAGAGTCCTTTCGTCTCTTTAGTGTCATAAACGAAAAGATGACATCGTTGTTCCAACCGTAAACACGGCTGAGGGTATGGTAGGGGTGCGATGGGGCGTATCGAGTACTTTATGGTTCGTATTGAAACGCAAGTGTGAGGTAATGGATGGAAAATCCATACCGCACGGTAGACCACAAACGCTGAATGAGAGCAGAAGGATGATGGACGTAATATGACAACAAATTTGGGCGAAGGTCGGCCAGGCGAGATTCCGATCTGGTCAAGACGGCCACAGGATTGAATGTCTGTACTTGCCGATACGAGGCAATTTCTTTAAGAGGGAAGTGATCAGCCATTTGTCGAAAGCTCTGTTCAGTGAAGTCGTGCAAATGATAAGGGTTGGCATCGACGGTCGGAGTGGTCGGTACTGACGCAATCAGCTTGCCCCCTGGGCGAAGCAGTGAGGTCAAATGTTTGAGAAAACCTTGAGGGTCAGGTAGATGCTCGATGGTTTCTAACGTAATGATCGAATCAAAGAATTCCTGAGATGTAAAGGTCATCGCATCACTCAATTCAAAGACCATGCCCTGTTTTTGATAGCGGCTTCTGGCATAGGTAATCGCCTCTTGGTCCGTGTCCACACCGAGAGCATAATGGCATTCAGATGCTGAATCGAATAACAGGCTAGTGCCATATCCCACTCCGCAGGCAATATCTAAAATCCGCCCTCCTGTGATTTGGGTTGCCGCAAATCGATAACGATCAAGATGAAGCGCTAAGGCTTGCTGCCCAGTGGTTCCAGTTTCCTGAATCTGGTCTGGGACGATGCGTTCGAGGCTATTAGCATGCATAAGTGGCAAGTCATTCCTTTCTTGGAATCTGCAAGAGACCGAGCAAAAAGCTGGAAAAGATTGTTTCCACGCCAAGGATCAGCAGGGTGGTGCCTGGAATGACGATGCGTTGACTTTGGTAAAACGGGAGAGGGCCGAATCCACTTTGTATCCAGGTAATAACTTCACTCCCAATGAGCATGAGCCCTAGAAGACAGAGACAAAGCCCAAGGCCCAGTCCCCATTCCAGGGAAAACTTCTTGAAGAACAGTTCCGTCAAGGGGTCGGATTGTAGGAGTTTTGTCGAGATCGCAAATGTTTTGGAAAAAATGGAGAATGTCAGGAGATGAAATCCCAGTAACATCGTCATGCAAGACACTAAGAGCGTATTTGTCGAAAATGTTATTCCGGCAATGGTAAGGGGTGTGATCGCCAGCAGCCCACTCAAGATTGCTCCTATGAAAAATAAGAGGTAGCCAGGAACCAGGAAAAGCCAACGAGGAGAATAGAGCAGCATAAAACGAAGATGTCGCCAGCCATCACGCCAGGTTCGCAAATGCGGAGGACGATTCCTCCCATCTTTATGCAAGGTAATGGGAATTTCCGTGATTCGTGCTGAATGTAGGGTCGCCTTCATCACCATTTCAGAAGCGAATTCCATTCCCGTAGATCGAATATCCTGTGTGGTATACCAAGTGCGGGAGAACCCACGAAGTCCACAATGGAAATCCGTGACGGGACTTCCAAAAAATAGTCGTCCCAACCCACTTAACACTGGATTGCCAATCCAACGATGAAGCCAAGGCATGGCTCCCGGCATTAAGATTCCCCCTCCTGTTGGAAGGCGGCATCCCATGACTAAATCGAAGCCAATTCGTAATTGCTGAATAAATGGGTAGATCGCACTGAAGTCATAACTGTCATCGGCATCTCCCATGATGATGTAGGCTCCCTGGGCATGTTCAATGCCGGCTTGAATCGCCGCCCCATACCCTCGCACATCAATTGTCACAACCTTTGCCCCTAAACTTATCGCAATCTGTTGCGAGCCATCGGTGCTACCGTTATCCGCCACAATAACTTCTGCGTGAAGGTGATGCCTGGCAATGGCCAGGTTGGCCTTGCGAATGACCGTTCCAAGCGTGGCCGCTTCATCCAAACAGGGAATGACAATCGATACCTCCGGGTAATCGGTTGAGGGCGAAACTTGGAAGGTTGTCGTCGAAGTGGTCGAAGAAAGTTTCATGTAACAAAGGGAAAGCCTAATTGCATTCGAGGTTCCATGACCTATGGATAGGCAATATAGGAAATCTTTTCGGATTTTTGGCGTATTTCTTAATAGTTGATCTGCGTTTCTTGCAGTGAATACTCCCGAAAAAAACTGCAAGAAAGTTTGTCAAGGTTTTTTAGTTGATGACGATAATGGATCAATCGATGAGCAAGAAACCAAAAAATATGGAAGCGATGAACAAAGAAGCTCAGAAATTTCCCAGGTTGGCGATCTCCCGTATGAGTTGCCGCAAAACACGGGGATGCTTGAGTTGGGTATACGAACATTTGCAAATAACAAAATACCGTGTGAGTCGGGTGCCCTTTCCCGAAAAAGGCGAACATGTCGGAAGGCATGGGCGCAAAGCCAAGGGTCAGAGTTGGTCTCTGATAGCCGGGCTGCCGAAGGAGTAGCGAAGCAAGGGGCAACGTGTACGTCAGTACATTCCGGGCAAACTGACGTAGCGAAACATTAATCTCATCGCCTGTGAAGGAGACGCGCTATGGTTAATCAAGTGATGCATTTCATCAATGATGAAGAGGGAGCGACAGCCATTGAGTATGGTTTGTTAGCAGCGTTAATTTCTGCGGTCATTATTGTGTCGGTTGGGTTAATCGGGAACAAGTTGGGGAAAGCGTTCTCTTTCGTCAATACAAAGCTTCCCTAACCCCCATCGGGCGAAATTGTCGGGCACTTCGAGAGTTCTTTCTGACCGTAAAAGGTCAGAGGAACTCTCGAAGTCGACAAGGTGCGACAGCGACGGCAGGGTCCATACATGTCAGGGGTTTGTTGTTGGCAGGAGAATACAATATGCAAAAAGCGCTAAAATTTATCGAGATCTTGATTGAGAATGAAGAGGGAGCGACGGCGATTGAATATGGACTGCTGACGGCTCTTATTGCCGGCGTGATCATTGTTACGGTGACGACCTTAGGGAATAAAGTCGCTGGCCTCTATTCCAACGTCAACACGAAGTTGCCGTAACCGGGGTCCAGAAGTTTTACGTGGGTTCAACATTTTTGAAAATGAAACGAGGAAAATTAATGCTGAACGGACCAAAAAATGAGAGAGCGAAACCTAAAGGGAACGAGCGAGGGTCCACGGCGATTGAGTTTTCCTTGATATTGCCCATTATGTTGGCGTTGGTATTTGGCATCGTGGATTTTGGCCGGCTGCTCTTTTCGTATGAGGTGCTCACGAATGCCGCGAGAGAAGGAGCCCGCCAAGGCATTAAACTCGTGACTCCAGAGTTAACCAAGTCGGATATGACAACCATTGTGAATACGGCTATTGATAACAGTCTACTGCTGGATTCCACCAATGCCACGGTGAATACTCAATGGCCGGTGGTTCCCACACCAGGCAATCCCACGGCCAGGGATTTGCAAGTATCTGTGGCCTATAATTTTAATTTTTTGATGGCCCATCATCTTATACCCGGTCTTCCAGCGACGAAAACGATTAATGTGCAGTCCACCATGAAGATGGAAATTTAATTCAGACCATCTACATCTATAATTGTTGCGTTCACTCCAGGAGTGCTCATCATGAAGAAAACTCTATCAAAGATCTTTTCAGACCAACGCGGGGTCACAGGTATCACGGCAGGCGTGTCATTGGTAGTGATGATCGGTATGGCCGCCATGACGGTTGATCTCGGACGAGCCTATGTGGCTCGCAATGAATTGCAAAATGTTGCGGATGCCGCCGCTCTCGTGGCCGCTCGGGAGTTAGCCTGGGCTTACGACAAGATCGCCAAAGCCAATAATCAGAACTCCAGCATCAATGTCACCATTCCGGCCACTGGGAAAACAGATATTGAAGGAGTGGCTACTGCCATAGCAGCCAAGCATTCCGTAGGAGGGAATTCTGGAATTACCATAGCGGCTGGCGAAACCCGTATTGGAAAATGGGATCCTACGACCCACACACTCACGCCTACATTAGTGAGTCCAGATGCGGTAGCCGTCACCGTACGGCGGGATGGTTCACAAAATACCCCCTTGGCCACGTTTTTTGCGCCGGTGTTGGGGATTAACAACATGAGTGTCACGGCAACGGCTACTGCGGCCTTAGGCCCTGCCAAAAAAATGGGCCCCGGCGATGCTGATGCTCCATTTGGTATCGATGAGCAGTGGTTTATAAATGGCGGAAAATGTGGAACTGGGGCTCTTGGTGACCAAAGCACCATAAAATTTTCACCCACTGGCACTATCTCGGGGTGTGCCGGATGGCATAATTTTGATGAGACCCAGTTAGGGTCTAATCCGACCAGTCCACAACATTGTACGGGTTCCAATTCCCAAAAGCCTAAGCCCAATAGTAGTGGAAATCCTAATGCTGGAGCCAATGCGTCATTGCTCAGGTCCGTGATCGATTGTCTGACTGATGAAAATTATACCGCTCCCCCTGTTACTCTCGATACCACAAAATTTGATTTTAATAATGGAGAGATCACCACAGCGTTTCGATCGTTGGAAGATCTCTATGATGACCGAAAAGATAACAATGGGAATTGGGAAACGAATATTCCCATCTATGAGGACCAGAACTGTCAGGCTCCCACCGGTGCCCTGAAAATTGTGGGCTTTGCTCGGGCGGTGATTACGAGAGTTCAATCGGCCAAAGGTAATGGGAGTAATGAAATTGACGCCTTTGTCCAATGTGATGCGATTATCACGAATGGGCAATCGGGTGTGCCCGGGACGGGCGGAGGAGCTCCGCTTGGTGGAATCCCAGGTCTCGTTTCATAATTAGTCTTTTAGGTAAATTGTCAACTCATCGCGCAGTGTTGCTGAATAATTAGCGCGGAACCTCTGGCTTCCAGGGGTTCCGCGCTTTTTTTTGTTCCTCTTGGACAGCAGGGTAATCAGGGTAATCTTTGGAGGCCTGATCACCGCTCGCATCTGCCCTGTATCGCCTTTAATTGCTTCAAGTCCTGAAATGTGGGCCTTTCCCTAGCCGTACGCTCATTCTCTTGGAAAAAATCTCCCGGTCTGGCGCATGCCGGGTCTTCCCTGTGTCCTGCTTTCGAAATAGGGGGGCGATAAGCTAGGAAATGGTGGCCGCAATATCCCGCCCCTCTCTTTTAGGTCTACAGATTGTTCCTGTGATATCCGACAATCCCCTATGGTTCGACCTCTCAATCTTCTGATCGTTAATTGATGATGACTGAACAATTCGTCATTTATGGAGTGCTACTTGTGGGCTTAGTGGTCGCAGGGATCACGGATGTTCGGTCGAGTCGTGTTCCCAATACCCTTACCTTCTCTCTCGCACTGGTGGGATTGCTGTTTCATTCGTTTTCAGATGGAGGGAATGGCGTGCTGTTTAGTGTAGAAGGACTGGGTTTGGGATTGGTTCTTTTGCTGGCTTTTTATTCCTATGGGGGAATGGGGGCTGGTGATGTGAAATTGTTGGCGGCTATCGGGGCGGTGATTGGTCCCTCTCACGTTTTTGTGGCATTTTTATGTACGGCCTTACTCGGAGGCTTGTATGCCATTGCCATGATGATTTGGTGCCTGGGTTTGTCTCAAACCGCCGAGCGGGTAAAAGTATTGTTAATCAGCTTGGTGTTTATGAGGGTCAATGTGGCGTCTTCCTTAGATCAAACTCCTTTACCAAAACTCCGTTATGCGTTGGTCATTGGTCTCGGGACGTTGTTGGGCCAGGGGTATGAATGGTTTCAGAATGTGTCATGAAGAAATTCATTCTTTTTTCAAAAAAAAATTTAAGAAAGATTGTGGAGATTCCGATATTTGATTTGAAGTCATCAAGAATCCTTGAGGTTGTGTGTATTTAAGAAGAGTAGGCGGTAAGTAATGACATGGACTATCTTGGGTAGCGATACAGAGGAGGTAAGCTGATGGGTCAAAAGCGTCCATTGCTGTTTTTAGGGTTTGCATTAGGGATTGCGCTAGTCACAACTGTGTTGATTTATCAATGGTTGCAAGGGCAGCAGGGTGCTGAAACTGAAGCCCCTTCGGTGGTGGCGTTTGAAGGAACGGGGATAGCCGTAGCCAGTGTGGATGTTCCGTGGGGAACGCCTTTGACGGAAGAATTTATTCGTGTCGTAGATTTTCCGGATGCCGCTCTCCCTGTTGGACACTTTAAGTCGGTTGCGGATCTCAAGGGGAGAGTCATCATCGCGAATTTAAAAAAGAATGAAGCGATAATGGAATCCAAGCTCGCTCCTATTGACGTGACGACTGGCGGTGTGAGTGCCGTCATGGATCCTCAAAAACGAGCTATGGCCGTGAAGGTCAATGAAGTGGTGGGGCTCCCTGGCTTTATTAAGCCTGGTGATCGGGTGGATGTTATGGTGACCTTTGATCGTCCTGGGAACCAACAGGATGCCAAAATTACGAAAGTGGTTTTAGAAAACACCTTGGTTTTGGCGACTGGGACTCAGATGGAACGTGTGGATGGAGAGGAACCGAAAGCCGTCACCGTCATTACCTTGGAAGTGGGTCTAGAAGAAGCTGAAAAGTTGGCCATGGCTTCCAATGGAGGCGCGATTCGGTTAGCCCTTCGAAGTCCTCTTAACCCGGAAATCCAAAAAACTACGGGTGCGAATTTAACGGACTTAATGGCGTCACACCAACAGAAACGGGTCGTGAAACATTCGCCAAAAATACGGGTGGAAGTTATCAATGGTACCAAACGTGAAACTTTAAAATTTTAACGGGACGTGATAATTATGTGGAGAATCATGAAAGGTACGGTTATGAAGCAGCTTCGTTTCTCTTTGCGATTCCTCTCTTTAATCTTCTTGATCAACATCCAGGGTGCATCTGGTGCTCTGGCGGAAGGATTGACCTATCAAGCGGTTCAAGTCGATTCTCCACAATTATTGTCCTTAACAACCGGAGAATCGAAAATTGTGGAAACCGGCGTGTCCTTTAAGCGGGCGTCCGTGGCCAATCCTGAAATCTCCGATCAAGTCGTGCTTTCTCCCAAGCAAATTTATCTCACAGGAAAAGCCGCTGGAACGACCACGCTGACCTTATGGGATAAAGACGGCAAGGTGGCCAATGTTTTCCAGATACAAGTCTCTCCAGATATTTCGAGACTGAAGGAACAGCTTCATGCCTTGTTGCCGAAGGAACCCAATCTGCAGGTAATGAGTACCCATGATCACATTACGTTGTCGGGAACTGTCACGACCTCTCAAGCGGTCAATAAAGCCTTATTGCTGGCCGAACCCTATGCCCCAAAAAAAGTGATTAATCTGCTTGGAGTCGGGGGCGTTCAACAGGTGATGATGGAAGTGAAGGTTGCAGAAATGCAACGGGGATTACTGAGAAGACTTGGGGTGAATTTCAGGAGACAACAAGCGAATGGTCGAGACTTTTCTATTGGGCATTTGAATAATTTAACGGGAACGGAGCGAAATCCCATCACTGGAGACTTTGAGTTTATTCGATCGATTATGACGAATGCTGTCTTAGGATTTAATATTGGCAATGATCTTTGGACGATCGTCATGGATATGCTCAAGGAGCATGGTCTATCAAAATCGTTAGCCGAACCGACATTGATTACTGAAAGCGGGCAGGCGGCCGAATTTCTGGTTGGTGGTGAATTTCCAATCCCGATCCCCCAGCAATTCAGTACGGTCACGATTAGTTTTAAGGAATTTGGCGTCGGCTTGAAATTTACCCCAACCGTGCTTGATGAGGGCAAAATATCGGTTGTCGTGGCTCCTGAAATTTCAGAATTAGATTTCGCCAATAGCATCACTTTACAGGGATTCACAATTCCTTCCCTGACCACAAGACGAGTGAGAACCGTCGTGGAGCTGGGTGATGGCCAAAGCTTCGCCATTGCCGGTTTATTGCAAGAAAATGTGCGAGAAACTGTGTCAAAATATCCGTTGTTGGGTGATATTCCAATCCTTGGAGCCATGTTCCGGAGTACCTCCTTTCAGAAGGATGAGACGGAGCTGATTGTGATTGTCACGCCGCATCTTGTGAAGCCCTTGGATATGGTGAAGCAAACCTTACCAACGGATTATTATTTGGAACCGAATGATTTTGAATTTATGATCCAGGGGTATACCGAAGGCGTATTCCCATCTGGTGATGTGGTAAGGCCTTCCGAAGCATATACAATCGGGCAACCCAAAATGGCCCAACGCATACCCTATGGGAAGAGTAAGATGGAAGGGGTCTTTGGTCATCTTGCCCCATAAGGCTTATAGGAAGAAAGGGAAAAAAATGATTTTCAAGAACAGTTTACGAGGTGTCGGAATGCTGGGGGTTCTATTGATCAGCATGGGTGGTTGTGGAATATGGCCGGTAATGACAGAAGAGAATGGGCGACGACCAATGGCCATGGGGAAAAATGATCAGGTCTTCTCCCCGTGGGCGACTCAGCCAGTGCATCTTGGTGAAGAGTATGGCAGATCTTACCGCCAGGCCGTTGAAAGCCAGATTGTGAATCCACAGGCTGTGCGGTCACTTGCGTTGGTAGAAGGCATTGATGGCATGGCTTCTCAGTCAATAATGGCCCGCTATCAATCCATGTTTCAGAATCCCCCATATGCCAAACTCATGACTGAAGGGGGAACGAAAAAATGACCGATAAAAGCTGGAAACCCAAACGTGTAACCGATGGGCCTTCCGATTCCACTGGAAAGATCTTCAAGGTGGAGTTGTCCATTCAATGCGCTGAAACTAAAAAGGCCCTTGAAGAGATTGTTGCGGCAAAGGAAGGGTTTCAATTAAAGGACAGTAAGGATACCACTGCCCCCTCCTTGCTTATTTTGGAACTCGATGCCAATTATGAGGAGACATTTGCCCTTATTCGAGATTTAACCAAGGCGGCACAGAGCACCGAAATCTTTCTGACGGCTTCGACTTTGGATTCACAACTATTGTTAGAAGGGATGCGTGCCGGCGCAAAAGAGTTTCTTGCCAAGCCCATACAAAAAAGAGAAGTTGAAGATGCTTTAATGCGTTTTCAGGAACGAGCGCTTGCCGCGATTGGGAAAAGTGGAGGATTCATAAAAAGCGGGAAAATATTAGCGTTTTTTGGAGGAAAAGGAGGCGTCGGGACCACCAGTGTTGCAGTGAATACCGCCTCAGCCTTGATGCGTTTATCTTGGAATCCCAAAGTCGTGTTGGTCGATGTGAATCAACATGGGGGCGATTTACCACTGTATCTCGATCTCCAACCGTCCCATAGCTTTCGAGATATTGCCGCGGACCCATCTCGGTTAGATCAAGCTTTTTTGAATCGCGTGTTGACAAAATATGAATCCGGCTTGCAGGTTTTGGCTTCTGGTTATGATGATCTGAGTGCAGGTCGGTTGAGTCCCGATTGCGTCGAAGGGACCTTGAAAATTTTAAAGGCAAATTTCGATTATGTGGTGATGGATTGCGGCCATGTTTTAGATTTAACTACGAAGAAAGCGTTGGAAATGGCCACAATGATTCTCGTGACATCGACCTTGATGGTTCCTGTGGTTCATCGTACGAAGCGAATTTTGGAGTTGCTTCGTGGATCCGGGTTTTCGTCAAATAAATTACGGTTAATCATGAATCGGTTTTTATCTTCTGAGAAAGAGGTATTGACGGAAACAGAAGAAATTCTGAAACAAAAAGCCCATTGGATGTTTCCCAATGATTATCCATCAGTCAGCCATTCAGTGAATAGTGGAAAGCCATTGATTGAAACGGCTCCTAAGTCTGCCGTTGGGAAGTCGTATATGGAATTTGCGTATTCGTTCGATGAACAACCGAAAAAATCTTCAGGCAAAACCTCCGTTCTTGGTTGGTTGCGACCTTTTAAGACTGGGAAAGCCCAGACTGCCGAATCCCACACATGATTGTTCAAAAAGGCTTTGTAGGGAGACAAAGACGTTATGTATCAACCGGAATGGAGTGAAGTCGGAGTTGGTTCAGGTCCAGGAACATTAGATCTTGGACCTCTGAAAGAGCGCCTTCATCGCGAAGTGATTGATGCCCTAGATCTGACCATTGTCGCGAAGTTGGATGATGACCATTTAAAGGTGGAGCTGACCAAGCTTGTCAATGAACTCTTAGAAAAAGAATCTGTTCCGCTCAGTATGAAGGAGCGGGAAGCCCTTATCACGGATATTCAACATGAAGTGATGGGGCTAGGTCCCCTAGAGCCTCTCGTGAAAGATCAGACGGTTAACGATATTTTGGTGAATCGATGTGATCAAGTTTATGTGGAGCGGGCTGGAAAGTTGCAACTCACCGATGTGAAGTTTCGGGACGAGAGTCATCTTCGGAAAATTATTGAAAAGATTGTTTCGGCAGTGGGTCGAAGAATTGATGAGTCGTCTCCGATGTGTGATGCCAGGTTGCTTGATGGATCACGGGTGAATGCCATTATTCCTCCTCTGGCATTGGATGGGTCGTCGATTTCTATTCGGAAATTTTCGAAAGATAAATTGCAAATTTCAGATTTAGTTGAAAAACGCTCTCTGACGCCAGAAATTGCCGAACTCCTTCGGGGTATTGTGGAGGCCAGGCTCAATATATTGATTTCCGGAGGGACCGGTACTGGTAAAACCACCATTCTCAATATTTTATCCTCATTTATTCCCGAAGATGAACGTATTGTGACCATTGAAGACTCTGCCGAGTTGCAATTACGCCAGACGCATGTGGTTCGATTGGAAACTCGTCCCCCCAATGTGGAAGGACGGGGTGAAGTCAGCCAACGGGAGCTCGTCAAAAATTGTTTGCGGATGAGACCTGACCGTATCGTGATGGGTGAGGTACGAAGCGGAGAATGTTTAGACATGCTTCAGGCCATGAACACGGGTCATGATGGATCGTTGACGACCATTCATGCCAACACGCCACGAGATTGTCTGACCCGGGTTGAAACCTTGGTAGCCATGGCTGGCTTAAATCTGGCGACGAAGGCCTTACGTCATTATATTAGTTCCGCGATTGATGTGGTGTTACAAATGACCCGACTGTCCGATGGAACCAGAAAAATGACCAGTTTGTCAGAAATCGTCGGCATGGAAGGGGAGACCATTACTTTGCAGGAAATTTTCTTGTTTCAACAAACCGCTCTCGATGATCAACGAAAAGTTCACGGAGTGTTTAAAGCGACAGGTGTCCGCCCAAAATTTGTCGAACGGTTTAAAGCGTTGGGAATTAAATGCGATCAAAATATTTTCGATCCCGAAAAAATCTATGAAGTGTAAGCCTATTTCATTAGCGATGTTGAAAATTTCTCTCATTGTTCAGGTTAATGAAGGTTCCCCGGAAACCCATATAGGTTATAGAGGAAAATAGGATGACAATTATCATCAGTCTCGGAATTTTCCTTTCCCTTATTCTTCTGATTGAGGGAGGCTATTATTTTTATCATCAATTCTTGAATCCTCAACAGCGCAATTTGAAGCGAAGACTTCGAGGATCTGGAAGAGCCACAGAAGGAAAAGAAAAGCAAGATGTAGCAGGAATTCTTCGCCAACGAAAATTGAGTGATTTACCTTGGCTTAATGACTTTTTGGTCTCCTTGAAAAAGGTAGCGAGTATTGAGCGAACCTTGCAACAAGCGAATAGTCAAATGCCGGTAAGTGTCTTTTTCCTCCTCAGTGGGTGTTTTGGTGCCGGTGGAGGAATTGTGGGTGTGATTCAAGATTATGGGATTCTCGTTTCTTTGGTTTTTGGGATTGTGGGGTGTTCTTTGCCTTGGATGTTTGTTCGACTAAAGAGAAAAAAACGGTTTGCCGAATTTCAACGGCAGCTACCTGAAGGACTTGATTTGATGGCTCGAGCACTTAGGGCAGGCCATGCATTTTCTGTTGGGATGAAGATGGTCGGTGATGAATTTCCTGATCCCATTGGGCCAGAATTTGGCCGAACGGTTGAGGAAATATCATTTGGGATTGATGTTCCTGAAGCCCTAGCAAATTTGACCGCTCGCGTTGATTGTATCGATTTGAAATTTTTTGTCACGGCATTGGTTGTTCAACGTGAAACTGGAGGGAATTTGGCTGAGATCATTGAAGCCATTAGTCGGTTGATTCGTCAACGATATGAGTTGCTTGGACGGATCAAAGCGTTATCTGCCGAAGGACGTTTGTCCGGCTATATCCTTGTCGGATTACCGTTTGTCATGGCAGGAGTTCTCTGGTACATCAACGAAGAATATATGTCTTTACTGTTTACTGATCCAATGGGGCAAATGATGCTCGGAGGGGCAGGAGTGCTCATGGCTATTGGATCCTATGTTATGAGAAATATGTGCCAAATAAAGGTGTAAAAACATGGATTCTATTTTTCTCATTTGTTCGCTAGTCTTTGTTGTGATGATGTTGTTGGGCTGGGCTGGTTTTAGATTTTTCCAGTCTAGGCAGGAAAAGACTGAATGGGGTGCACGGGTCAAGGGCGAGTCCTCCAAAGGAGGGAAGGCGAACACGACTGGAGATGCGACAGGGTTTCAACAGTCCTTTTTGAAATTACTCGAACGGCTGGGCCAGGCGAATAAACCAAAAGATCAAGCGCAAATTTCCCATATTAGAGCAAAACTTATGAGTGCTGGGTACAGATCTTCTCGTGCTTCAATCGTTTTCATGGGAACCCGTATGTTTCTTGCGTTACTCTTTGGGCTTATTTTTATCATTTTTGGTACAGAAATGACACAGGGTATGCCAACTTACTCTTTCCCGGCTTTCTTGGTTTTGTGTATGGGAGCGGGATTTTATGGTCCACAACTTTGGCTGAGCATGGCCATTTCTAGCCGAAAAGAACGACTTGTAGATGGATTTCCTGATGCTCTGGATCTCATGGTGGTGTGTGTGGAGGCAGGGCTTGGATTGGACCAAGCCATGAATCGGGTTGGGCAAGAGGTCAAAATTGGGCATAAGGACCTTGGAGAAGAATTTGGTCTTCTTAACCTTGAATTACGGGCAGGACTTTCCCGTGAACAAGCTTTGCGTAATCTTGTGCAGAGAACAGATTTAGAAGATATTCGCAGCCTTGTGGCTCTTCTTATTCAAACCGATCGCTTTGGGACAAGTATTGGCCAAGCCTTACGTGTGCATTCTGACTCAATGAGAATGAATCGGCGAATGAAGGCTGAAGAAAAGGCGGCTCAATTAGCCGTGAAACTGATGATTCCTCTTATACTTTTTATTTTCCCAAGTTTAATGGTTGTGATCGCTGGGCCAGGCGCGATTCGATTGGCAAACAGCTTACTGCCAGCGTTAGGGTCGCCTGGAGGTTAGAATCCTGAAGGGAGAAGACTTTCAAGTTATTCAAACGCGTATGGTTAATTATGAAAAGTAGGAAAGTGGTCTTCTCTGTATATGACTATGAAGGAATGAACGTTTTGCCGCATTGTTCTAAGGGATGGAATAAAAATACATCGTTGGCTGCCAACCATTTTATAGGAGTATTGAATATGAGAAATGTATTCATGTTTAGCCTGGCAGGGATATTCCTCTTTGCTAATGCTTGTAGTTCAACCCAGAAATCAGAGTTTTCGGTTCAGGATGAACATTATAAACAAATCTTGGAACGTCAAAAGGCTGGGATGGACGCTGAGCCTCAAGTTCCTGTTGACCTCACAAAAGAAATGACAGAAGTGGATTATGAAAAATTGGGGGATGCACATTTTCAGCAAGGGGATTTCCAATTGGCTAAAGATCAATATGAAAAAGTTTTGAAAATAGCTCCGGAAAATAACCTTGCACGCTATAAATTAGCCGTGATTTATTTAGAAAATGGGAATTCTCAGGACGCTTATGACCAATTCCACCAAATTTTGGATTATGACTTGAGCTTTGCTTCGGCGTATGAAGGGATGGGAAGGGCTTTGTTGAAGATGGAAAAGGATGGTGAAGCCGAACGGGAATTTCAAGCAGCCTTGCTCTACGATTCTGACCTCTGGACGTCGACGAATTATTTAGGAATTGTCGCGGATCGTCGGCATGCCCATAAGGATGCTATTCGTATGTATGAAGTGGCCCTGGAGAAAAGGGCAAACAATCCGGCTATCTTGAATAATTTAGGCATGGCCTATTTTCTTGACCAGCAATATGAAGTTGCTGTACGAACGTTTCAACAGGCCCTGCAGTTTGGCGGCAGTAACGAAAAAATTGCGAATAATCTTGGTATGACTCTCGCAAAATTAGGCCATTATGATTTGGCGTATGATGCGTACACGCGGGGGATGGAGCCGGCAAAAGCTTACAATAATTTAGGTGTGGCATTTCTTGAAGGAAAGGAATTCGCTCGGGCTTCGCGGTGTTTTGAGAAGGCGATAGATATGCAACCGACGTTTTATGAAAAAGCGAAGGAGAATTTAACGCTAAGCAATCGAATGCTTCATCATCTTCCCATGATTCAACAACAAACATTGATTCGTCGGGAGCCATCTTGCTTGTAAATGAAGGCGTAGGTGAGTCGGTTAATAAATTTCGATTTTCTAAAAGTCCTAAAGCGAAAAATCTTTTTAAAACGATAACCAAATTATCGTTTGTTGAAAATATTGCTCTCTTCGCTTCTATCTCAACTTATTCTCTACTGCCAACCTACCCACCCACTTTTCTTTAGTGATGCTGATTTTAAGTGTGAGGGTAGACCATAGCCAATCTTTGGGAACTTATTGGTCCCTCGGGTCGAGCCCTTCCAACATTAGCGCACTGTTTTCCCATTTGATTGAGTGCACAGGGATTCGAGGGTCTTGGCGAGATCCACAATTTTGTAGGGTTTGACCAAAATGTCTTGAAAGCCATAGGCCTGGAAATCCGACATGATCGGATCGTCGGAATACCCGCTGGTCACAATGGCTTTCACGTGAGGGTCTAATCTTCTGAGATGTTGAATGGCTTCTTTCCCACCCATTCCACCCGGAATCGTGAGATCAAGCAGTACCGCGTCAAATGTTTTCCCACTCGTTAATGCCTCTGAAAATAAATCAATGGCAGCTTGCCCATCCTCTGCCACTGTGACTTCATAGCCGAATTGGGTCAGGGCGTCTTCGACCATTCGTCGGATGCTTTGTTCATCGTCCATGACCAGGATTCGCCCGCGTCCTTTTGGAATGGTTTGACGATCTAATTTAATAGATGAATATGACGAAGGGAGATAGATCGTGAATGTCGTCCCTTTTCCTATTGTAGAATGAACACTGATGTGTCCGTGATGTTGCTGAATAATACTATGGGCTGTGGCCAATCCTAAACCAGAGGCGCCGGGTTTTGTGGTGAAGTAGGGATCAAAAATATTGGCTAGCTCTTGGTCTTTAATCCCTGTCCCCTGATCTTCAAAAGAGATTTTCACATAGTTCCCAGTGGGCAACGTGGGTGAAGGCAGCGTTGACGGGGCATGAAGCCCGGCATTTTCAACACGAATCGAAAAGTGACCGCCTTCGGACATGGCCTGTCTAGCATTAATTGTCATATTTTGGATGACTTGTCGCAGTTGGCTGGCATCGGCATCTAATGGCCACAGATCGTTCGGAATGTCGAAATGACAACTAATCGACGAACCAGATAACGCAAAAATGACACTTTTTCGAAGAAGATCTCCGAGCGCGATTGAGGTCTTAATCGGCGCGCCGCCTTTCGCAAACGTCAAGAGTTGCTGGGTCAGTTCCTTGGCGCGAAGGCAGGCTTGTTCGGCTTGTTCAAGGTTTTGGGCCAGAGGGTCCTGAGGCACCATCCGCAATTTGGCGACGAAGACATTTCCAAGAATTGTCGTGAGTAAATTATTGAAATCATGTGCCAGGCCACCCGCCAAAACGCCCAGAGAGTTTAATTTGCTGATGCGTTGTTGTTCATCTTCGTGCCGGTGCTGATCGGTAATATCATGGAAGACAATCACCGTGCCCATTAGGTGGGAGCTATGGTCGCGTATAGGTGCCTCACGCATGGAAATGGTGCGTTGAAGACCATGTTTGGTGATGAGACGAAGCGGGATATCGTGTTCAGTCAGAGCCGATGAAGCCGGAGAAAATTGCAGGGCCGTCTCATCTTGGTGAGGAGAGGGCTCGTTGGTAATATGAAACACTTCTTGTAGGGGTCGATGTAAGGCGTCCTGATGCGCCCATTCTGTGATCTGTTCCGCGAGGGGGTTGAAGAAGGTAATCCGGCCTTCTCGATCCGTCGTAATAATCCCCTCGTCGAGGGATTGGAGTGTCGTGACCAATCGCTCTTTTTCATCCACCAAGGATTGTTCAAGGCGTTTCCGATCGGAAATATCTCGAAGGATAAACCCGTAATGCGTATCCAGTCCTACTTTCCAGCTGGTCAAGGAAATTTCTAGGGGAAAGGCTTCCCCGGATTTTCGGAGACCCGTCAATTCCAACGGTTTCTGGATGGGATGCGACACCGATTCTCCATAACTAATATCTTCCAATCCCTTTCGATAGATGTCCCGATATCCCTCTGCTAAGAGCGATAGGATGGATTGTCCGATAATTTCTTCCGGCTGAAAGTTAAATATCGACTCGGCCGCTGGATTCCAGGAAACAATGGTGCCGTGGAGGTCGGCTGAAATAATTCCTTCGTGTGCCGAGTCGACCAACGAAGAATATTGCGATTGGAGTTCGGTCAACCGATTTCTGACGCGGACATGATTCGTAATGTCCAACCCATATCCTCGGACAAGTCCTTTTTCCTGTATGGGAGAAAACGTCCAATCAAAGTGATGGGTCTCAATGATGACCGTCAACCCGCGTTGCGGAACAAGCGATTTCAGGCATTCCCTCGCAATGTGTATGAGGGCGGGAGGCAAGACTTGTGGGACGCCATCTTCCCGGAAGCCATAGCTGTCTAATAACGCGATCATGGCTGGGTTGGCATAGGCCAGGCGTCCTTGAGGGTCCACTTCCACAATGGGATTGGGGCTTTCTTCAGGCATCGAAGCCAGGTGTTGGTGTTCCTCGTGTTGTTGGAGTTGCTGACTCAAATCGCGGAAAATTATTAAGGCTCCCGGATTATGAGGGTCGGTCAATTGGGTACATTGGAATTCCGCCCAACGCGTTTCCCCACTGGGTCTCCGAATGAGGAGTTTTGGAGTCCAAATGGATTTCCCGGTCTTCAGGACTTGGGTGATCGGGCAATCTTCTTCTTGGGTGATGGGGTCGACATAGAGACAGCCCGAATGTTCATGAAAGAGTTGCCCCAAACATGATTGCTCGGTTCGGTGAAGAAGACGCGCCCCTTCTAAATTCAGGGAGAGAATCTGCCCATGGGTGTTGACCTGGCAAATACCAATATGGATGGAATCCAAGAGCGTATGCACAAACGCTTGAGCCGACCGCAACGCTTGATTGAGGCTCGGGAGATCCATTTGATGGAGTTCTTGGAATGGATGATGTGGATTCATGTAGCGAATGTGCCAATATTAAATAATGAGGTCGTTCCTCTTACCACAACGAATCGAGAATTTTTCCCATATCCCATCCGGCTTCATGAGGGTCAATGGACTCTTGAATCGAGCGCAACGTCCCGTTTTTCGTTTGCGAGGCGAGGTCAATAATCTCCTGTTCGTCATATGGCTGTCCCGACGCATTTTTGAGCAATTTAATCGTCGGGGTCAGGCGGGAATGGCTATGGACCCAGACCACGACAGCTTGTTCACCGGTGTTCAGCCGGACGAGTGAGCCAATAGGATACACACCTAAGAGTTGAATGAGCCGTTGAACCAAAGACGTGGCATATTGACCTGCGACGGCTGCCCGATACAATTCAGACAAGGCGCGAGCAGGTGGAACAGGCGGCTGGCTACAGCGCCCACTGATCTGAGCGTCATACGTATCAGCAATACTTAGAATTTGCGTCAGCTCAGAAATGTCCTTTCCCTTTAAACCCTTCGGATACCCTGACCCATCAAGCCGTTCATGATGTTGCAGAACCATCCGTTTCGATTCTTGAGGAAAATCACGTAACTGATTCAGCATGGCTTCTCCCATGTCACAATGGGCCTGAATCAGTTTATAGTCCTTTGGGGAGTAGGGCTGAATTTTTCGCAACAGGTTCAGGGGTAAGCGCAATTGTCCAATATCGTGGACCATCGCGGCCAACCCCAGAAGCTTGAGCTGGGACGGTTCACAACCAAATTCTTGCCCCATGGCCATCGCCAGAACGCTGGTATCGACTCCATGCGTGGCCAGATCGGCATCAAACCGGCGCATTTGAATCAATGACACCATGGCTGCTTGATGCTCCAAGAGCCCATCTAACAGCGTGCTCACCACACTTCGAACTTCTATAAGATGTTCGGGCGACGGGGCTTCAATTTGACGGAAAAATAAATCCAGGGCCGAGATGGCTTCTGCACGAAGGAGACGAGCCGCTTCAATGTCTTCGGGGTTCGGGCCGGGGTCGAATCTTGGTGATGATGCCGTTTCCTCAGAGACAGCAGGTGCTGCTAAGGATTCCTGAGTATTGGAAGCCACAGACACATCACACCCTTTTTCGGTATCTATAAACACGCCTTGAATCCCATAGTTGCGTAATAAGTTGATTTCATCATCCCGTTTCACCAGCCATTTGTGACGGAGAAAGGGCGTTTGAAACCACGACTGGTCCATGCCAGCGATATACATGCCTGGTCGCAAATCTTGAATAGCAATGCGTTTTTTCATTGCAAAGGGAATCGCAAGAGGAGATTGAAACCGCACCTAAGACAACGACCCGATCAGATAGAGAAAAAAGTCGAAACGACCAAACCCATTCATTCATCAAGAAAATTTCAAATATCGTAAGGGAATCATGCGAAAAGAGCAATAGAGAGTGGGGGAAACTGTTTTTTGATCAACCGAGGGATGATGAGAAATCTTACAGGCAAAGCTCTACTTTTCTGTTGCGAGGGCCAGCTACTGACAATCAAGCGGGAGAAGTGATTAAGAAGGCGTCTGCTCAAGATGGGAGATGCGCCCTAGGATCTGTACGGCCTCTTCGTGGTGATCGTTCAGCATGAGTAAGAGATGATAGTGTTTCAGTGTTGGGAGCAGGTGGCGGCTCGAGGCTCCCCATGCTTTTTCCCGTATCGCGAGGGCTCGTTTGAGCAGGGGTAAGGCCACCTTCGGTTGGGCTTTGTGTTCATAGATTGTTGCCAGTTCGGTTAAGGGGTCAGCCATGCGCAGATGTTCAGGACCGAGGGATTGGGCAATGAGGGGTAACGCCTTCCAGTAGTATGATTCGGCTTGATTGATGTCCCCTTCCAGGCGGGCAATATCCCCCAGTTGGTAAATAATCTGAGCATATCGCGTATCTGAAGGACCATTTTCCCGAATGGATGGTAAGATATTCTGCAGTTGGGTTTGCGCGCGAGACAGGTTGCCCGCGCGAACGCTTTGTTGAATGATTTCCCATTGCCGGTCCCATTCGGAAGGTTCCGAACAACCGGAGGAAAAGACCAGTATGAGGACCGAGGCAACGAAAAATGAGATCATTGGTTGAATGATTGTCATGATTTAGGTTCACGCGTTACCGGAAAAACGTAGCACCATGAATCTGGATAAAGAAGGCCATTGACGCGAATCCTATTTTTTCAAGAGTCTGGTATGTTGTCTGGACATTTCTTTCGTCTCTTTGTAGGGTAGCCATGAGGAAAGACACTTCACATGATTGATCGAATTATACGCTTTTGCGAACATGATGTGTGGGTCATCAAGGTCCACGAACTGACTGGCGTTCGTCAGTTGGGCGTCAAGTTGTTGCGTCTGGGGTTAGTGGCGGCCGCAGAATTTCGCGAAAGTTTTCTGAGTATTCGCGCCACGAGCTTGGTGTATACGACGCTGCTATCCTTGGTGCCATTTTTAGCAGTCATGTTTTCAGTGCTTAAAGCCTTTGGGGTGCATCAACAAATTGAACCCATTCTTTCTCAAGCGCTCGATCCCTTAGGAGACAAGGGCGCAGAGATTACCACGAATATTATCCGGTTTGTCGATAACTTGAAAGTCGGGGTATTGGGAGCCGTCGGTGTGGCCGGACTTTTCTATACCACCTATTCCCTCATTGAAAAAATCGAGGAGG
>Ga0224497_10000593_pt1 | contig 24603 bp, 41 predicted proteins | sample SF_Jul11_sed_USG_4_FD_167970 | JGI IMG/M metagenome (GOLD analysis project Ga0224497, IMG submission 167970) | Sediment microbial communities from San Francisco Bay, California, United States - SF_Jul11_sed_USGS_13 | ecosystem: Environmental > Aquatic > Marine > Sediment | place: USA...
AGACTATCTTATTGCAGTAATTAACAAAAAAAGAGCTGTCGCATTTAGAAGATACAAAAATCAGGTAGGACACAAAGCAGATCCTGGAATGATGGCAGGGCGTTATCCACAAAAGACAGCAAAGGAATTCATTAAAGTTTTAGACAATTTAGAATCAAATGCAGAATACAAGGGAATGGATTTAGACAGATTAAGAATTGTTAATGCTACTGTTCACAAGGGCGTTATTGTAAAAAGATTTATTCCAAGGGCCATGGGAAGAGCAACTCCCAAAAACAACGTATTAACTCATGTAGAACTGGTGGCACAGGAGGTATAACATGTCAGCAGTCAAAAATGTAATCAAAGACAACTACAACATGATGCTTCTCAAAGATTATCTCAGAGAGGCAATTAAAGATGCAGGGTTTTCACATGCAGAAATTGCAAAGACACCAGTAGGGACAAGAGTTGCACTGCATGTTACCAGACCAGGTATTGTCATTGGAAGAAAAGGTTCTGGAATCAGAACGCTTACAGACAAACTTGCATCAGATTTTGGATTGAAAAATCCACAAATTTCAGTAGTTGAAATCGAAAAGCCAGAATTAGCTCCAAGCGTAATGTGCAATAGAATGGCAGCTCATCTTGAAAGAGGCACCGCGTTTAGAAGAGCGACGATGTGGACATTAAAACAAATCATGGAAAATGGAGCCATGGGAGTTCAAATTACTATCTCAGGCAAACTTAGAGGAGACAGATCCGCATTTGAAAAACATACTGCAGGAATATTGCCCAGAGCAGGTCACCATGCAGAAGTGATTGTTGCAGAAGACATTGCACATGTAAAAACAGCAATGGGGTTAATCGGAATCAGAATAAGAATAGCCAATAAAGCCAAACTCATCCCAGAATTTGAAATGAAGGTCAAAAAAGATACGAATACAAAACAAATCAAAGACAAGGAAACAGGAAAAATGAGAGATGAGACTGCAGCAGAGACTAAAGCAAGAACAGAATCAGAACAAATTGCACTTGAAGAAGAAAAGATGAAAGAACTTGAAACACTAGAAGAAGAAGAGGCTAGACTAAAATGACAAGAATAAGCATGAAGACAATTAATCAATTAAATGAAAAAGATTTGAAGAGTAAGATTCAAGAGGCACGCAGTGAACTAGCAAAACTCAGAGTTGACGCTTCAAAAGGCACACTAAGAAAAGAAAGTGGCAAACTAAAACCACTTCGTCATGACATTGCAAGAATGCTAACTAGAATAAATGAGATGAAAAAACAGAAATGATTACAGCAGACAACATAACATCACATGAATTCATTGGATTGAATACAGAAATTGTCAAATCTACCAATCCACAAGTAATAGGATTAAATGGAAGAATCATAAATGAAACAAAATCAATGTTTACAATAAATACAGAAGGTGGAGTCAAATCAATTGCCAAGTCCGCAAACAGATGGAAATTCTCAATTGGCAACAAAAATGTGGTTGTAGAAGGGACTAAAATCACCAAAAGATCATTTGACAGATTGGGAGCTAAGGTATGACACGTGATATCGGACTAAAAGTAAAAGAACCAAAAGAGCAATGTGCAGATAAGCATTGCCCATTCCACGGGAATCTGTCAATCAGAGGAAAACTCTTTGATGGCAAAGTAACAGGAAGTAAAGCAAAACAAACCATCACATTACAAAAAGATGCACCAATTTACTTTAGTAAGTTTAAGAGATATGCCAGAGGGACAAGCACCATTCATGCACACGTACCAGAGTGTATCGATGTTGAAACAGGAAACCATGTTTTGACTGCAGAATGCAGACCTATCTCAAAATCAGTATCATATGTTGTTGTAGAGGTTAAAGCATAATGGCAAAACAAGCAGGCAAAGGAGTAGAAGAATTCCGTCCATATGTCACAAGGTCAATTCCTGTAGGTGCAAATATTGTGTGTGCAGACAACTCTGGCGCTAAAATTTTAGAAATCATTAATGTTCCAAGACATAAGACAAGAGTTTCAAGACTTCCTGCAGCAGCAGTAGGAGATTTCTGTAACGTAGTAGTGAAAAAAGGGCCTGCAGAATTAAGAAAGCAAGTCTATGGGGCAGTAATTATAAGACAAAAATATGCTGTTCGCAGGTTAAATGGTGTAAGAGTTTGTTTTGAAGATAATGCAGCCGTGTTAATAACCCCTGAAGGAGAAACAAAAGGAACGGACATCAAAGGACCGGTAGCAGTAGAAGCTTCCGAAAAATGGCCAAGAGTAGCTAATTTGGCATCAATGGTGGTATAAGAAAATGAAACCAACAAAGATGCGCAACAATTTGATTTACCGCGCAACATTCCATACAAAAAGCAAGCAACTTGGAAGCACATTGTCAAAAGATCTTCGTAAAAAATATGGAAAAAGAAGTGTTCGAGTAATGGAAGGGGATAATGTAACCATCCTTAGAGGAGAATTCAAAGGAGTGGAAGGAAAAATATCCGAAGTATCTACTCAAAAAAGCAGTGTTGCAATTGAAGGAGTTAAGAAAGAAAAAACAAAAGGGGATAAATTTGATGTCTACATTCATACATCCAATCTGTTAGTAACTTCACTTAATACTGATGACAAGTGGAGGATTTCAAAACTAGAAGGAAAGAATCCCAGCAAACAGCCTAAAGAAACAAAAGAGGCAGAAAAAACTGAAAAAAAGGAAGATGAGAACTAATGGTAAGTATAGCAGGAAGTAAAAAACTCAAACGCCAAATGGCCCCACAGTTTTGGGGAATTAATAGAAAAAGTAAGAGGTTTGTAGTTACAGTAAAACCAGGCCCACATAAAAAAAGTCATGCAGTACCAACAGCGGTATTTCTAAGAGACATGCTAAACATAGTAACAAGCCTCAGAGAAGCAAAGACTGCGATTTATTCAGGCAAAATAAAAGTAGATGGAGTTGTAAGAAAATCACTTCACCATGCAATTGGATTGATGGATGTTGTCGAATTGGAAAATGTTTCAGATATTTATCGCCTAGTTCCTACGGAAGAAAAATTGCTACAACCAATAAAGATTAATGAATCAGAGAAATCAAAAAAATTAGTTAGAGTCACAAGTAAAACTACAATCAATAAAGGACAAACCCAAATAGGATTCCATGATGGACGATCAATTATTTCAGAGGATAAAGTAAATGTTGGAGATACTTGTTTAATTCAAATTCCAGATGTAAAAATTCTTGAAATAATAAAATTAGAAGAAGGCAGCCAAGGATTAGTAACACGTGGAAACAACACAGGCAGAATAGGAAAGATTGAAACGATAGAAGAAGGAACATTTATTCTTCCAAAAAGAGTCATCTTATCATTGGAAGACCGAAAAATTGAGATTCCAGCAGATATTATCATGTCAATTGGCAAAGGAGAGCCAGCAATTCAGATCAAGTGATCATATGTCGCAGACAACAGAACCAATAATGAAAAAAATCACTCTTGGGAAAGTGGTTCTCAATATGGGGGTTGGTAAATCCGGTGAGGTTATAGATATTGCAAAAAGAGCACTTGATCAGATTTCAGGAAAAAAATCATCCTCAAGAGCCGCAAAAGAAACACAAAGGGATTGGGGAATCAGAAAAGGCGAGCCAATAGGTGTAGCAGTTACAATCAGAGGTAATGATGCAAAAGAATTACTGAAAAGATTGTTAGAAGCAAAAGGAAACGTAGTTAACGGAAGATCATTTGACAATTTTGGAAATTATTCATTTGGAATTAAAGAACACATAGACATTCCAGGAGTAAAGTATGATCCACAGATAGGAATTTTAGGTTTAGGAATTTCTGTCACACTTACAAGGCCAGGATATGGAATTAGAACCAGAAGTAAACACAAAGCAAGTGTTGGAAAAAAACACATCATAAGCAGTCAAGAAGCAAAGGATTATCTAGTTAAAGAATTTGGAGTGACAGTAGCATAATGGCAAAAGACAGATCATATGAAACCACTGGAAGAAAAAAACATGACTTTGGCCGAGGATCACGATGGTGTAAAAGATGTGGGGACTATACAGCTGTTATTCAAAAATATGATTTAATGTTATGTAGGCGATGTTTCAGGGAAGTCGCAACATCTTTAGGGTTTAGGAAAAACAAGTGATATAATATGCCAGCAACAAACATTTTAGCAAATCTATTTGTCACACTTTACAACAACGAAACAAGAAGGAAGGGGGATTGTGTGATTCTTCCAACATCAAAATTAGGAATAGAGGTTCTAAAAACACTTCAAAAAGACGGTTACATCGGAGAGTTTGAACATATTGACGATAAAAGAGGAGGCAAATTCAAAATCAAATTATTGGCAAAGATTACAAAATGTGGAGCAATCTCACCTAGATTCAAAGTAAAAAATGACGAATACAATAATTGGGAACAGCAATACTTGCCCGCTTATGATAGAGGAATGTTACTAGTTACAACAAATCAAGGGGTAATGTCACATCATGATGCATCAGAAAAAGGAATTGGGGGATTTTTAATAGGATATGTCTACTAAGCAAATGGAAAAATTTCATGATGAGGTAATCATTCCAGAAGGGGTTAAAGTAACACTAAACAAGCACATGTTATCATTTGTAGGGCCACTAGGTAAAACATTCAAAAGTTTCCGAAGCATTCCAGTTAACATCGATATTGCAGAAAATAAAGTTGTTTTAAGTTCAATAGGAAGTAGAAAGAGAGATTATGCAATTTTACATACTGCAAGATCAGTTATTAGAAATATTTGTGAAGGTTTAGTTGAAGGATATACAATAAAAATGAAAATTGTGTATGCACACTTTCCAATCACATTAAAAGTGGAAGGTAAAAAGATTCTAATTGAAAATTTCCAAGGGGAAAGAGCGCCAAGAGTCACAAAAATTGTAGGCAACACAAAAGTAATTCCTAAAGGCGAAGATGTAATTCTAACGGGGGAAGTTTGGACAGACATCACACAGACTGCAGCAAACATCGAACTTAAAACCAAAGTAAAAAACAAAGACCACAGAGTTTTTCTTGATGGCATATATTCATTTGAGAAAAAGAAAGGTTTAGAAAAATAAAATCCCCAGTTTTTCTAATGACCCTTGATCCTGAATTTCTAAAACAAACAACTGATTTAATTGAGCAGACTCTCGAATTGTATAAAAAAGCAGACGCATCACCCAGGGTGGGTGAAACGTGGGATTGTGCAAATATTGGGGACTTCTTGTGTGGCTTTTTTGTTGGGGAGATGGTAGGTTCGGCACTTAGTGCTTTTCAGATTGTTCATAAAAGAGAACCCACGGCAGACGAGCATTTAGAAATTATTGAACTAGTTGAAAGTCATGCAAAAGAAATCAAAGAGTTTTTTGCCAAGTTCAATTAAATTTTCTAACGTGTTTTACTGCAAAGTCCAATAGTCGGAAAGATTAAATCACTTTTACCAAAGTACAAACTTGTGCCTCCCTAGCTCAGCGTGGTAGAGCATCCGACTGTTAATCGGATGGTCATCAGTTCAAGTCTGATGGGAGGCGCATATTATTTCTAAATTCGAATTTAGAAACATTGATCGGTTGATAGTAAATTGTTTAGACTATTAGACAACATAGATCTAATAGATGATCGCATATTTAGAATAATGCAGGAGGTTTACATTGGTCAGAACTAGAAGGGCCAATAGATATTGTGTGGATTGTGGTGCTAGACTAGTTTATTATCCAAGACTGTCAAATCCCAAAGCACCAAATGAACATAGAGTATTAGTTTATGCATGTCCTGATTGTACTGATAATTTTGAAAAACCAAAAATGTTTTCAATTAGAAGAAATCAAGTAGAGGATCCTCTAGAAACAGTTGAAATTGAGATTACACAATTACAGAAAAAATCAATAATGCAAAAGAATTAGAAAAATAATGGAATATCCCGGAAAACCTAGAAGTAATGCATGGTTTTTGTTACCGGTTTTCTTAGGGATGATTGGAGGAGTAATCGCATTTTTTATTTTGCGTCATGACGATCCCCGTAAAGCAAAGAATTGTTTGTATTTAGGTCTGGTTTTAATGGTAATCGGAATCATATTGAACATCTTGGTAGCTTCATGGATTCCACATATAGATTCAGGATTTAATGTGAATGTTTAGGTACAAACAATATTGTTTTCTAAGTAACAATTTTAAATATTTCTAAATTCGAATTTAGAAATATAAAAGATCTAGATTGCCAAACCAAATAATTTAGAATCATATAGAACTAATTTTGATTGTTTTACATGGGTGAATATAGGCTTAGAGATAGTGTTGAGAGATGGTTAATTCATGAAGGACTTTCTTTTGAAATAATCAAGAATACAGAAAATATTTTCCAAATTTTAATAAAACACGCAGGCCAGACAGGCCTTCCTGTAGAAATATTTGAGCCAAAAGGTCAACCCGGTATTCTAGTAATAGGGGCCAAAGTTGTAATGAAAAACAACCAAATGGCACGTTATTTGGGATTTAATCAGCAAGAAAAAGAGAGCTTTGAAAAGAAAGTTACTGATTTTTGTCACTCAATTCAAGCAATTAACAAAAATATCACAGAGGATGGAAAACAGAAAATTGGAGTGTACGTTGTTCTAGATGACAAAAAGAACATCAACCAACAAACAGTATTAGATGCAATAGAGATTGTATCTGAAAAACATGAAAAAACATCCAGGTTTTTATTAAAAACATTTTAAAAAAATAGATAATTTATCAGTTATACGCGGCTCTTATATCTAAAATTTACCATGATATGGTATGATAGCAACAAAATTTACAACAAAAGCAAGTTTGATGGAAAACCAGATGATCAAATTTAAAGCTGCAAAAAATAAAGTCTTTGTTTTGACAACAATTGCAACTTTAATGGAGTTTGTAAAATGAATTTTTATAGCATTCTATTCAGACATGCGACAAAGAACTTTGAGATTAGTGTTAGCATTAATTTCAGCAAACTCAAGCTTGAAGATGCAACTACAAAATGGGAGGCAATTTGAAATTGAATATCACCAAAATAATTGATGAAATTCTCGACGCATATGACAAGAAAGAGGTTCAATTACATGAATAATTTTTTCAAAGTGATTGGATTAGCATTGGCAGTGCATTTTATTGTAAAAACAGTTCAAAAGGAATTGAGACAACAATAAATGCAAATTTCAAGTATGTCCGGCAACATCAATTTCAGAAAAATTTTTAAAATAATCTATTTTTCAAAAACAAGCCTAGGTGTTAAACCCCCCCTAAAAATTAGTATGGTTAGTCACAATACGATAATTTGGAAAATGGATGTTTTGATGGGGGGTTTAACACTTGCGCCTAGATATAAAATGCAATTGTAAATCCACCATGGTCTCCCAGCTAAACAAGGTCAAAGTTTTATTGTCGTGCGTAAAAGCTCAACCCCCCTAAAATTAGACAAAAAATAAAGAAAAATAAGAAACATAGACTTCCATACACAATTCGATGGAATCGGAGATTTCACCAAACTACCAGTAAAACCGTGCTAAATTACCTACCCATTACTACCAGATTATGATACAAATATCCAAACAGAACTACAGTAAGCATGATCATCATAAATGACACATTTCTCTGTAAAAAATCCCCCACAATTCATTCATACAGGTCAGAATAGGTCCAAACTTAGAGTCAATGTATTGGATGATTTGATTCGGTAAATGTACTTGAAGGAGCAATAGAAAATACAGTTATAGTAAATTTACAATAACAAATTTTGTAAGAGTCACACTACAACCTAAAAAATAAAGGAGTAACTGAATATAACAGGTCCGTATTCTATTCTTTAATTGATTGTATTTTATCAAAATACCAGAGGGTGTTTTAGGTACAAATATCCCAAAAAACAGCAGTTTCAACTATATACCAAAATAATTCAGAAAACTCATGGCAGGACTTGGAGTTATAATCATAATTGGCGCAATAATAGTTTCAATTGGACTTTCAATGTTCATGTATACACAGTATACCACAAACTTCATTGAATCTGTAGTTGGAGAAAAAGTCACAATAGGCCCTGTTGAGTATGTGATTACATTTGAGGGAACACATGAAGGAAGTAAAGAAGTAAAGCCAGAAAACACGTTTGTAATTATAGGGATCACTGCAAAAAACACAAGTGATGAAGAAACAATCATTTCAGGAGGTCAATTTTACATTGTAGATGAAAAAGACCAAAAACATGAGGCAGTGTACGGAGAATTTTCTTCAAAAGATTTGTTTTTAGAAACTTTAGAGCCAAACAAACCAATTGAGAGAACAACACAATTTGACATTCCATTTGATGAAGAAAACCAATACAAAATAATTATTCGACCACAAAAAGAACAATCAACTGTTGATACGGCTGTTGTTTGCATAACAAATTGTTGATCGAAGAATAAAATGAATAAAATCTTTCTACGGTATGTAGTAATGTAGGATTTTCACCATACGCATGGTTTTTGCATAAAGTCATGGCAACATTCAAAGTCAAAAGATCTGAAGCAGTTAAGAAAACAATTCCAAAGAGAAAAGATAGCTAAACGTCGACGTTAACCCAGATTATACAATTTTTATTTGTTTTACATGTGTAATTTATGATATTTCTAAATTCGAATTTAGAAACATTTAAAATTGCTATTCATTAATCTTTATTTCAGGCAAAACAAAAACTTTGTTTGGTTTAATTTTTAAAATGATTCTTTTTTCATCATCACGTTTGAATGGATAATGTTTCCGTCCCATGTATTGTTGTGTAAGTTTATCTGCATGTTTGTACTCATAGTCTGGAATTAATTCCTCAATAGTTCCACGAATCGTCGTCATATCAAGAGGATTATCTTTTGACACAACAGAAACTGCAACACGAGGATCACGCAATACATTTTTGTGTTTAATTCTTCCTTCTGCAGTATTTACAAGAATGTAACCATCATCATAATTTGCCCAAACTGGAGATAGTTGAGGAGCGCCATCCTTCATTATAGTTGCTATGAAAACAAGGTTTTTTTCAGAAAATAATGCTATAACTTTTTCTGTAATCATTTTTTCATCACACCATGTATCTGAGATGAGTTTTGCAAAAATATCGACCCATCATATTTTTTATCAATTATTTCCAGAAAACGTTTAGAAAAATCAAATATGTATTTAATCGTATTTGTTGAATTGGAATTAAATTCCATATGATACCTATTTGTTGTTAGATTTTTCAAGTACATTAGTCATCGCTCTATTCATAATTTCCATCACTAAATACTGTGAATAGTCTTCAGATTTTTTTCCTTTTGATTTTGTTTTTGGCTCTAAACCTTTCAAAATTTTTTCAATTTTTGTGGATGTGTTGTCAATAATCTTTGAATATGCAGAATCAAAATCTGCGGGAGTTTGAAAATCTAGTAATTTAGTTGATGTGCTATAGTATTTTGTAATAGCTCCACGTGATTCCTCTATTTTCGCAATTTCAATTAATCCTGATTCTTTTAGAATTTCCAGATGATGACGTACAGTAGTCAGAGCTTTTTTGTATCCCGTTTTTTTGAGGGCTGTAGAGATTTGGTCAGCAGATAATGCTTGATGATATAAAATTTCCACAATTTTTGCTCGTACAGGGTCTTCAATTGCACGTGCGTGTCCAATACTGGTCGTAACAATACGATTAACTTTGATTTGCTTTTCTAATAATGTAGACATACAAAGTTACCTTCAAATCTGATCTAAAACATCCCTGTATCATATTTTTTTGTCTAATCGCACTAATTTTTGTATACTTTAATCAAAATTGTACCGCTATCAAATTTACTGTCATTACTACAAAAATTACTATAGCATATTAGAATGCATGATACCACTATAATCATAATGATATTGGTAGAAGAATTTTTGTAAAGGTTCTAAAATTTTTAAAAAACATCAAAAAAAGGCAAATCAAGAAAGATATGTCAAAAAATGTCCCTCAAGACATCGTTTTGGGAATAATGAAAAATGCAATTCAAGTTGAAAGAAATGTACTGTGCGTAAATTAGGAGTTTAATGCAGAAATAATTTCTTGTTTGATGTCTGCCAACCTATCGTTGAAAATTTCAGATATCAAATTCATCATTTGGAAAGTAGATTCAGCGTTAATCTCTTGTTTATTATCAGTAAGTTTGTCACTTAGATAATTAGTTGCTTTTGCAACAAAAGAGTGATACACCATTCCAAAAATACAATCATCCAAGTGAACATCCCAATGTTCAGAGTTTACCATATTGGTATAGGATGGGATTTGATTGACTACAATGTCCAATAAAGTTTGAATTTCTTTTTTATCCTCTACTGTTCCCATACTCTATCAATTTATTGAGGGTTAAAGAGTATTTCCAGTTAATTTCTCGTAGGCCGTCACATATCGCTCAGTCATTTTTTGAACAATATTATTTGGAATCTCTGGTGCCACAGGTTCTCGCCCTACATTACGTTCATCCTCAAATTGTTTTTGATATCCATTAGATGTCAACCAGTCTCGCAATAGTTGTTTGTCATATGCCTCTTGTGTTTTTCCTACACTGTAGGAATCTTTTGACCATAATCGATATTCGTCAGGCCCTATAGAATCACCCAATGTAATTTTTCCATCCAAAAGTCCAAACTCTAATTTTAAATCAGCCAAAATGAATCCGGCATCATCCGCAATGGAGGCCATTTTTTTATAAATTTCAATAGATGTTTTCTTCAGCCATTGGAATTGTTCCTCAGTAACCAAATTCATCTCCAATGCTTTTTCTTTGTTAATTGGAATATCGTGTTCTGATTTTGTGGTAGGATCAAAAATGGGTTCTGGGAGTTTTGCAGCAAGAGTTGTATCTGTGCCTTGAGGGACTATGACCTCACCTTTTTTCCATCTGTTTACTAGACTACCATAGAAATAACCTCGTACGACGCATTCCATTGGAAGCATTTTCATTTTTTTTACAATAATTTCAGTGTCAGATTTACGTTTGACAAAATGATTTGGTACAGGTAATTTATTAAACCAAAATTCAGCAAATTTACACAATATCTCTCCTTTTCTAGGAATATCTTGTTTGAATTTTACATCATATGCAGAAACTCTATCTGAGAACTTGAAGAGTAATGTACTTTCATTCACATTGTAAATATCCTTTACCTTGCCACTTGTTAGAAACTTCAAACAATCATCGTTAATTTTTATGGGATTTAACTGCTAGGAAATTCATGAGCCCATCATTCCCACCATTTTTGGCATTTCTCTATATACTTTGTTTACAAAAACATCATTGTCAGCAGTTATCATTACAAACTCCATGGGGTTATCAGAAGGAGGGGATATGATGATTTTTTCACCTACATCAATAGTTTCTAATTCCAATGTGTCACCTGCACCAAAATTCACATGAACATTGGTTAATGGTTGAGAACCCGTATTTTGAATCGTTATACGCCCCATAACAAACAGGCTTTGCTTGTCTAAAATTGGATCAACAAAAATATCATAATCTTGTGTAGATACAGACAATTTCAAAATATCCATTCCAAAAATTACTGCCATGATTACAATAGATCCAATTCCTGCACCGATAATTGCAGTATACTGATTCACGTTAATGTATGGTTTTTCTAATAATTAAGACTAACCAAAATAATTGCAAAATTTCTCTAAAATATTGGAAACCCCATGTCAAGTACATTTGAAATCAAAAGTTGTATCTTTTAAACAAGATGAGTGTAAAATAATGTCTCAATAAAAACCAAGAAACATGATACAATAAGTATCAATTAGAAAAAAACTACCTTACTCTGATACCGTTCCAAAATGCCACCATTCCCTTAATCTTCATGGCAGCATCATTTGGATCTTCATAATACCATGCACAGTCTTTGTTGGTTTTGCCATTTACTGTAACTGAATAATAATTTGCCATTCCTTTCCAACCACAAACCGATGTAAAGTCAGTCTTTTTAAAATATTCTTTTTTGATAGACTCAATTGGAAAATAGTGATTCCCTTCAACAACCACGGTGTCATCACTTTCAGCAATCACTACATCATTCCATATTGCTTGCATGTTTTTCAATTCAATTTACTATATTTAAAAAAATACCCTACTCTCCTTTCATTTCTTCTCTGCTTCGAAATTCAGGGGTGATTCCAAGCGATTCATAGTCACCTGAGGAACAGGTAAAACACATTGAATCTTTTGGAATTCCAACTGCTGCGGCAAGATTTTCAGCATCATTATACCCCAAAAAGTCAGCACCAATACTTTGTCTCACCATTTCAGTAATTGCTTCCGGAGTCATTTCTTTTCCATTAGAAAATGTTGCAAGTTCATCTTGAGAAGGAAAATCGATTCCAGCATAACAGGGAAATTTAATTGGAGGATATGTAATGACCATGCTGATTTTTCTTGCTCCTGCTCTACGCAGTGCCTTAATTATTGCCTTGGAGCTTGTACCTCTAACTAAACTATCATCAATTACAACAACATGTTTTCCCTCAATGATTTCTCTGATTGGGATAATCCATCGATTAATTTCTATTCTATCAGATTGGTGAGGTTCAATGAAACTTCGTAATGGGCCTTTCTTGCTATATCTGTCCTTTAGAAGACCCTCATCAAAAGAAACACCAAGTTCTTGTGCATATCCCAATGCAGCTGGTCTTGCTGAATCAGGTACAGGAATTACTAAATCAGCGTCATTTATTGGAAATTTTTTTGCCAAGAACTTTCCAATATTCTTTCTTGCAACGTAGATGTTTGTTCCTTCCATGTTACTTGACGGATGCGCAAAGTAAGTAAATTCAAAAGAGCAATGTGCCCGTGCAGGATCATCAGAAAAGCGTTCAGTTTCCAGCCCATTCTTACTTAATTTTATTAATTCACCAGGATTTACATTTCGTTGAAGTTTTGCACTAACGGCCGATACTGCAGAGGATTCGGATGCAACAATATAAGTATCATCAGATTCCTTGTACCCTAAAACCATTGGACGGAATCCTTTTGGATCACGTGCAGCATAAACAGAATTATCATCAGAGATGAATGTGAAACAATAAGAACCAACCATTTCATTTTTGAGAATTGAAAGTGCTTTTCCCATTTGACCATTCTCTGAAATTAATGAAACTAGTCGTTGAGCAGCAACTAATGTGTCACTAGCATTTTGTGGAGTAAATGAACATCCGCCAACTAGATTGGATAATTCTTGGACATTTGCAATTGTCCCATTATGTGCAATGCAAAGATCCTTTACTTTAAGAGGCTGTGCATTTTCCAATGAGCTTCTGCCCATGGTTGAATATCTAACATGGCCAATTACTGCAGGAGATGAATATTCTTCAGTGATTTTTTTAAATTCAGATGAGGCTCCAGATACCAAACCTAATCGCTTAAGTGGGGGTTTGTTTGGAATGGCAATACCCCATGCTTCTTGTCCTCTATGTTGAAGTGCTCTTAGTGCATCAATTGCCATTGGAACCACATTGGTTCCACTAAGACTAAAGATTCCAACAACGCCGCAATTTTCTTTAACCAAAACTATTTTCGCTCCTATGGCATGCATAAATCATTAATCGCAACATAGACACTGAAATTTCAGTAATCAACAAATTTTTTGTAGATCTTTCACAATAAAAACGCTAATTCTGAAGGCGATCACATTAAACAACTTGCCTATAGATTAAAACCATGTTCATGTAAGAAATTACTATTTTAACTATAGTCGTAAATGGTACATTTGAGAAAATGTGAATGACGAAAAAGGCTCATGTCTGTCCGTAATGCATTTCGTCTTATGTGAGATCTGGAGGTATATTTATCGATCTAGTGTAAATTTCTATTGGAGTAAACGAGTTTATCGACAAAGAGTAAAAATAGAAATCCCCCAGTTTGTGCGTAGAAATCCGATGCTGCTCGTAATGTTTAAAATTTGAACTTAGTTGGGATAAACTCATTATTTTGGTTCGACTCCACGGATTTGTCCCTCCATTTTGAAGTAAATCTGACGCAAATAAGCACGAATTAGGAAAATATTCATGAATAATTCTTCATTCAATATTTTCATGAATGATGAAGCAGTTAGAAACCACTATGGGATTAGTGGAATTTTGGACTCTATACTAAAAGGCCTTGAATCTTCTGGCAAAAACTTGCAATCATTAGTGCCAAATGATCTTGCTCCAATTGATGAGTTCCATACAAGAGGAAAAGAATCAACAATAGAAATTGCCAACCTTGCTCAACTTCAATCTCATCATGATGTTCTAGATGTCGGATGTGGACTAGGTGGTTCTGCAAGATACATTGCAAATGAATTTGGGTGTTCTGTGATGGGAGTTGATCTTACTGATGAATATGTTGATGTTGCAAACCAATTAACAGAGTTTGTTAATCTTTCAGATAAGGCATCATTCAAACAAGCAAGTGCATTGGGACTTCCCTTTTCTTCAGATAGTTTTGATGTTGTATGGATAGAACATACACAAATGAATATTTCAGATAAGGAGAAGTTTTATGGCGAATTAAGCCGAGTTCTCAAACCTAAGGGCAGACTAGTTTTTCATGACATATTTGGAACAAACAACGCACCACATTATCCAACACCATGGGCAGAACATGGTTCTTTGAGTTCATTGTGTACTCAAGAAGAAGCAAGAGAGACAATTGAGAAATCCAATCTAGTTGTTGATAAATGGATTGACAAAAGTAAACTATCGACGGAATTTTTCAAAGAGATGATAAACAAAGCAGAAACTTCTGGTCCTACACCTTTAGGATTTCGTTTACTTATGGGAAAAACTGCAAAAGAAAAATTGCTCAATCAGGCACGAAACCTTGAAGAAAACAGAGTAACTGTTGTTCAAGGAACTGCATTAAAGAATTGAATTTGAATTTAGTCGTTTAGCATTTGCTGTAATACAATGGCATGTATTGGATTAGGGTCTTTAGATGCATAAAGAAGAGTTATAGTTTTTTGATCACGTGTTGTTTTTTTTACTTCATTTAATGAGTCCGAGTTACCCTCAAGTTCAGCGATATATTTTTTCTGAAATTGTTTTGCTTTTTCTGAATTATGAGAATACCATTTTCGTAAATCATTACTTGGAGCAATCTTTTTTGGCCACAAATCTATCTTAGCACGTTCTTTTGATATTCCTCTTGGCCATAGCCTATCTACCAGTATTCTATATCCGTCAGTCTCTGAATAATCATCATAAATCCGTTTAATCTGAATCATTTTTTTCAAGTAAATTTAGTGTAGTACAGTAACAGGTCGTCTGAAAACCTGCTTGTAATTTCTCTTCTTTCCATCCTTGAATACTGTTTTTGGATAGTGTTTCATTGAAAATGCAGCCATCTGATCAACTATTCCCTGTAGATCCTTTCCTTTCTCAGTTAAGGTGTATTCAATCCTAATTGGAACCTCATCATACACGGTTCTTTTAATTATCTTAGATTCTTCTAATTCCTTTAGTCGCAATGAAAGAGTTTTTGCGTTAATATTTTCAATTGTTCCTAAAAATTCGTTGAATCTGGTTTGATTTCTCATAGCCATGTTTCTAACTATGTGAAATGCAAATCTTTTTCCTATTATTTTGAACGTATTATCTACAGGACAATTTTTTATCATATGTTCTAATGAAGGATTTGCCATAGACATCATGAACTGGAAAATATTATAAACTTACCTAAAGTTACCTACTAATAAAGAGTAACTAACGATATGGTTACAAGATAAAGATCTGTTCTCTTTCTGCTATAAATAAAGGATTGTTACTAAGTAACTTTAGGTAAGTTAGATGAGAACAACTCAAACAAACACAACAGAAAGAATTACAAAAATATGTAGAATTTCTGTTCCAAATATGGGTCCTTTTTCTCCTACAACTTTTGTTCTTACTCTAACTCCTTTTGAAATAATAGGAGGTGAAACATAGTATGGCATTATACGGAATATACGGAAGACATGGAATTGACGCTTGTCCAATTAATAATTCTAAGAATAGGTAGATGATGATAAAGATTGGAAAAAGAGACATGAAAGAAGTCTGCTCTAAACATAAAATCAACAAGATTGTTGGCAGATTCCATTCTGCATTAGAACACACATTTTTGTGGATAGTTGATGCAGAGGAACCTCATCTAATTCAAAAATTAGCAATGGAAGGAGGAGTGACAAGCTTCAATGAAGTCAAGATTGTACCACTCATAGAATTTGAGAACGTAGTACAAATGTTAGAAAAGATGGATAATTAGAAAAACTATCCTTTTTCTTCTTTTTCTGTAATACAGGTTCAACTCCACGGAGATTCAGTTCTCATTTTGAAGACAAATGGGCACAGATAGGTATGAAAATTAGATTATTCTAAGACAATCAAAGTACCTGTCATCATATTATGATCAGGATCACAATACAGTTTATCAGGATTATATGGCAGACCACAATAAAATGTGAAAACGCCTGGAGTATCCGCAACAAAAGTTACCGTGTCTGCTCCTTCCCTTGGTTCAAGAATTTTTGTATTTACATCAAAAGCAGGAATTGATAATGTATGTGCATGCTTTCTAGGATTAGTAATATCTAAAACTACAGTATCACCTTGGTTAACGATAATGGTATTTGGTTTCCATGTATGTAGTTCAACAAATGCTATTGCTTCTTCTCCCCCCTCATTTTCAACTTCAGCGTAGAATTCTACTTCTTCCATGCTAATTTGAAATGTTCTTGTTTGAGGTTCTTCATTTGTAGGAATTGTTTGTGAAGATTGTGAACTCATCATTCCTTGGTTCATCATTTCTGAACCCATCATATGACGTCCCATCATCATGTTCCCATCCATCATCATACCTCCCATCATCATGTTGTTTCCCATCCTGTTCATCATATCTTGATTGTTCATCATGGAGTTCATCATTCCTTGATGGTCCATCATGTGATTCATCATTTGCTGCTGCATTTCTGGATCATTCATCATGGTATTCATCATTGGGCCCATCATCTGATTCATGTGTTGGGAATTAAACATCATCATGTCATGCATTTGTTGCATAGTTTCTGGATCATTCATCATGTTTCCCATCCATTGATCCATTGTTTGTGGGTCTTGCATCATAGTATTCATCCATTGGTTCATCTGTTGAGGATCATTCATCATTTGCTGCATTTGTTGAGAATTCATCATTGGTGATGTAGGAGCAGATGATTGCAAAGCAACATAACCTATTCCTAATCCTGCAAAAAACACGCCAACTGCAACTCCAATTAGAATACCCTGACTAACCATACCTAAAATGGGTTAAATTTCTCTGTTATTATAGTAATTCCATATTTTCAAGTATAATTCTAAGTATGGAATTAGTTGTTAGGTTCGCAGACCAACAATCGTTTTGCAAATATTGGCTTGAATCTTTAGAGACTTGAACCGTTTCAGGCGTGTATTTATGACGCTTGTCGTAAAGTACTGTAACAACACGATGAAGCAGTATTTTCTTGAATTTTAAGAGGTATTCATAATCTTGTAGTCTACTTTTAATTCAAATTGTTTTTTGGTTAAAAGAAGTCCCACTAGTAAGGAAGATCCTCCGAACTGCGTCTTTTTCTACGGTATCAAGATGCTCAATCTTTCTATTCCCAAGATTGTCAATTCCTCGTTTCTTCCATTTTTCATTGAATTTGTAGAGTCCATTTTAAAATACATACACATCAGTTCCCGAGTTTTCATAGGCAAATCAATCTAATTAGACAGAATTCATGCATAGTTTCTACTTTAACAATCGTGCGAAATATTTGAAATCAGAAACAACGAGATAACATGGAAAACACTGATTCTAGGACGTTAACCTAACATGAAATGTTTTCCAATCCATTACCCTACGACGCAGAGAAATGGTTTTCTCGTCATACACTATACGTCAAAATAATATTTAAAATTGATCATGATTTTCATATTACTGCTAATAAGCCATATTTTCCAAAATGACATTTATACATAAAATTTTCTAATCTTTCTCTAGTGCTATAACAAGTCATTTCTTGTATATCATGTGCGGTATCAGACTTTGGAAGGTTAATTCCAGTATTGACCAATTTTTTGCAAGGGATTTGCTATCTCTAGAGCCATCACATAACACTTTCACAAATCCTTGCATATCAAAGAAATAGTTGATTTTATTGAATATCAAGATATAGATCGTAGTAATTATGTTAATAATATAGAAATCTGAGTGAGAAACAATATGAAAAGTTTTTTTAAAAAATTCACCGGTGATAGTACACGTGGTCGTCCCTGCAAAGAATGTGGACATGTAGAAATTTCTCATCATTTGAAAGTGTTAGAAGTGGAACATGACAAGCCTTACAATAACAAAGCCATCAGAGCAAACTGTAAAGAATGTGATTGTAAACAATTCCAATAATAACACTAATTGTTCTAATTCCATATTAAGAGTAAAGTACCAGACATACTTAGAATGTCAATAACAACCCCCTAATCGGAATTAATCAAAAAATAGTTTTTGCATGAGATCATGAATGTATGTGACATTATGAAGAGGACTTTAATTTCTCATTAAACAAAGTTATTGTAAAAATGCAATGGCGCCTCATGATGACTCCAATGATAGGGAAGTTTATGGTCTGGTCGGTAAACGATAAACTGACGCACTATTGCACAAATAAAATAAGATATTACTGAATATAACCAACACGGATAATTTGTTCATACCATATTTTTCACAGTAATTAAAATAATCTATTTCAAAAACCCAGTTAAGTGAAATCCCAGGAAATTTCAATACAAGAAATACTTTCTCACCTACCTGAAATGAGAATATCGATTAAATCATTGATTTCGTTTATCTTTTCATCTGATGATATGTTTAATGTCGATGATTCAGGATAACAAGAGACGTGCTCTAATCTATTAAAAATATCTGGTTTTACAGGGTATTTTCTGATCTCTCTAGACAATATTTTACATAATTCACTAATTTTAGCATCTTCTTGAGTTTGTATTGCATGTTTAAGTTCAGCCAAATCTTGTGCAATGATTCTTTCATTTTTTGCCATAATATTTCAAGACATCTAACAGTATTTGAATCCCTTTTTCTTCATTTAATGGAAATGATGTAAATGTTCTAACGAGTGTTTAAAAAACTAAAGTTTGTTTAAAAAAATATCCAGAGAGTAAGACGGTATCCTTTGAGAGTCACATTTGAATTTGGTGTGGGCATTCATAAAATGTAAATACAATTCACCAGGTTCTTCTGTAGTAAAAGAACATTCAATGCATTTACTTTTCATAAATTGGTATACTTCATCACAAATTAATTATCTATCTTTTATGAAATGTTGAGCTGTAGTTTAAACATCTCTAAAAACATCATTTGCTTATTACATATCCCAAAGGAGTGTCTATTTTAGATATCATAAGTGATTAAAATATTTCATTCTCAACTGATATTATTTAATTTCATGGGATTAAAAAAGAAAAGGTCTAGAGAGTAACAATCTTTGACTTTGCAGATATTGCAATTATCGATGTGATTGCAACAACTAATATCATTACTGCTATCGTGCCAAACTCTGGAACCACATTGAAATATAGTATCTCTCCTACAGGCCCATTCCAGTTTGCTTTATCGTCAGGCAATCCAAATCCTAACAATGTCACCTGAATATCCACTGGATCATTAGATTTCAACGGTGCTGTATTATGCATACCATGACCTTTATGCTCATGTGCCTTTTTAAATGAAAGTATTTCTTTTCCGTTTTGTGTTGCAATGATATCATAATTGGCATGTTGTTTTAGGCTTCCACCATTAGAGTCTCTGAATTTAATGTCAATTGACATTACTTCATTGATTTCTGGATTGCTAGAAATTATCTCTACACGAACCATTCCATCAGAAGACAATCCTGCAACCGTAGTTTCCTCTGTTGATGGACCCTCAATAACAAGCGCAGGGGCTTTGATTATAACTTGAGTGTCTTTTTGTATTTCAGAATCTTTAGTTGAAGAATCTTGAATAACATCGACACTTGCAATCGCATAATCTGAAGAGGGCATACTCAGAATAATGACCATTACAGAGATAGTCAATAGTAAAGATGGGATTTTTGTATCCATTATCATATAAACAAAATCTGGGAGTAAGGATAAAAAACATTGTGTTTGATACAGATTCAATATAGAATTTGTAGAAATTGTATTTTTAATTTAAAACCTCAGTAAAATGTTCTTGATGATTTAATTTTGATGGTGGAAATAGTTGTTTCAGGATAAGAGAGCATTCAACAGGCGTATCAGTCTAAATAGTTTTTCTGGAAATCAGTGAAAAATAACTTGTCAAAAAAGGCAGATGTTTTCTGTTCAAACAAATTATATCATGAAAAAACATGTTGTAGATAAATTCTAGACGCTAATGGGTTTATCGAGAACAAAAAATGACCCTCCCCTACTCATACAATTGAATCTATCTGCCTATTAACTGAGAATAGATCTATCCTTGAACTGCACAAAATTATTCATGCTGTTTGCACGATAGGTCTGGATTTCTTGCATTGCCTGTTGCATCTGCTGCGAGGACATGGTACCAAAGTTCACTGAGCCTGATATACTACTACCTTTGTAATTAAGGTCATCTAGGATAACAAGCAAGGATTTTTGGATCCACTACCATATGCAGTTTTTGAGAAAGTGATAGATTTCATGTTTTGATAATTTTCCCATAGGACTTTGCATTTGTAAAGTCTATGTATTAAGTATCCATTAGTAGTTATACACACATGTCATCTCAGGTATTAGCAAAAAAATCAATGGTACTGATCTCTTTTGCATTGTTTTCTCTAATCTTTATTGGCGTGATATTTTCCATTGAGACGTCCTCTGTGATAAACGGTCAGGAACACACTAGCTACCTGTCATGGCTTGTAATTGCATATGTTGCAGGCCTTTCGATGATTGTCTTACCTTGCACTCTTCCACTGGTTTTCATTATTGTCCCGTTAAGTATGGGCAAGGGATACAAGAAAGGACTTGCGATGGCACTGCTATTTAGTCTGGGCCTTGTGATCATGATTACATTATACGGAGTAGGCATTGCAGCAATAGGCCAAAGTGCATCACTTGATCAAGCATCCACTGTTATGTTTTTGATTGCAGGTGTTGCAGCCTTTGTTTTCGGATTGTCTCAACTTAAGATAATTACGTTGAAACTCCCATCTTATTCTGGAACTCCAAAATTCATACAAAAACGTGGAGATTATGCAAAATCATTTTTCATGGGAATTCTGTTGGGAAACGCGGGAGTTGGCTGCCCCAATCCGTTATTCTATTGGCTTTTAATTTACATTGCAGGTACTGGAACCCTTGAGATAGGAGCATCGCTAGGAGTAGTTCATGGTGTTGGAAGAGCAATTCCTCTAATACTGATGTCAGTACTTGCAGTTCTTGGAATCAATGCCACCAAAAGCCTGACAGTAAAGCGTAAATCAATTGAAAGAGCATCAGGATGGATGCTGATTGTTATTGGTTCATTTTTGATAATCAACGGACTTCCAGAAGGACATCAATGGTACGAGGAAACATTCATCCATCAGGGATGGAATCAATTAATTGAGTTGACTCCAATACCATCAGAGTTTGAGATGGATGAGCATGGACATGAGCATGGAACCGTGCAAAACTTTAGAATGTTTTACACTGCGCTGCTGGCAGTATTGATACTTAGTCCAATCTTTGTGAATTCTGTTCGCAAGATAAGGGAGGTGAGTGCATGAAAGATCCTGTATGTGGAATGGAAGTAGGAGAGAAAGGTGAAACACTATCTCACAATGGAAAAGAATATCAGTTTTGTTGTGCTAGTTGCAGATGGGCATTTGAAAATAATCCAGAGCAATTTGAAAATGATTCATAAGATAGAAATTCTGACAACTCCTTCTTGTGGAAATTGTAAAGTTGTAGAAGAGATGTTAGATAAGATGAACATACCTTATCAGGTAATAGATGTAACAGAAAAACCAGAATACTTGGAAAAATATCCCATCTTTACTGCACCTGGAGTTGTTATTGATGAGAAATTAGAGTTTACAGGCATTCCAAAAAGACAAGAGTTGGTAGAAAAATTATTAGACTAGGGATTAGAATTAATAATCAGGTCGCTTTTCAAGTGTCAAAACTATATCCATTATTTTCCCATCTCGTAAAATTTCAAGATTAATTTCATCTCCAACATTTTTCTCACGTTGCAGATGAATCAAAAGATCATCAATCTATCTAATTTCTTTTCCATCTGCAGATAGTATGATGTCTCCACCAATAGTGTATTCGATTTCATCAAAAGTGGCAGTTTCTGATGAACCTCTAAGACCTGTCTTGTCTGCAGGACTGTCTTTAACTACAGTCATGATTAAAACGCCTTTTGAATCATCTAGTTTCAACAGCTCTGCAAGATCAGTTGAAATGTTGACACTTGATATTCCAACCCAAGGTGGTGAAATTCCCCTTCTGTGATTGAAGTAGGCACAATTTTTAAGACCACATTGGATGGAACTGAAAATCCCACGCCTGAAAAACTACTATCACTAGAATAGATTGCAGTGTTGATTCCAACTATCTCCGCATTCATGTTTAGTAATGGACCTCCAGAATTTCCGGGATTTATTGCAGCGTCTGTCTGAATTACATCAGGAATTGAAAAGAAAGTTCCCTGTACTGGCAAAAGACGTCCCAATTGGCTTACGATTCCAGATGTCATGAAGCCTGAAAGACCAAATGGATTTCCAATGGCAGAAATTTGTTCCCCTACTTGGAGTTCTGATGAAGATCCAATTGGCAAAGGATATAGTTTTTCAGGATTGATGTCTAGTTTGATTACTACAATGTCTGCATAAGGGTCAGTTCCAACAAGTTCTGCATTCTAAGAAATTCCATCAACAAAAGTTACAGATATCTTTTTGGCATTTTCAATTACATGATTATTGGTAACAATGTGACCCTCTTTGTCAAACACAAATCCAGAACCAACTCCGTTTGAACCTCCAAGTTCAGATGATTTTGTAACCGATATGCTTACCACTCCAAATTCTGAACGCTCAAAAATTTCAGTCAATGAAAGGATATTTTCTGATAGTTTTGATTCATTTGCCATTTGAATCTCCGAGGAAGAACGGTCTTGTGCTAGTACGGGCGAAGGTAGTGCAATAAATGCAAATGACAGCAAAACAACACCAAAAATAACTCCTCCAAGCAAAAACTTTGATCTAACATTAAGTGAATAAGACAATCTGATACAAATTGATTGTAAATTATTAGATAAATAACAATGGTATCTTACATTTGTAAAGTCAGCCTTGTGCTTTTTCTATGATTGATTGTATCCTTCCCTTGTTTTTTTCCTTGTATTGAGTTTTACAAGTGTTACAGCAAAAGAACCTTTCAAAATTTGCAAATTTTAAGACGTGAGGCTTGTCTCCAATTTGACCATCACATAAATCACATTTCATTTTTACAGACATACCTGATTTCAAATTTGTATCATGGGATTCATTGCAATCACATAAATCACATTTCATTTTTACAGACATACCTGATTTCAAATTTGTATCATGGGATTCATTGCAATCACATGCTGCTAGTTTATTTTTTTGTTCATTTGCAAGATTAGCAGAATCAATAACAGGTGAGATTGACTTTATCAATCCAATATTGACCAGTCTCTGGTATCTTGCCTGTACTGTGGGAGTGCTAATGTTAAGTTCCCTGGAAATCTGTCTAAATGATTTTCTCCCATCCTGTTGCAGTGAAGTCACTATTGCTATGTCTGTATCATCTAGTTCATGAGGCATAAAGATCTTGTATCCCTTCTGTATTTATTATCTAGACTTTACAATTGTAAGGTACTTTGGTTTAATATGGAGGAATTGGCGATAGAATGAATCCCGATAAAAATGACAAACAAACTGTTGATAGTTATTCCAATCATCATAGTTGCATTGGCTGGTATTGCAGTATCTGCAACTACATCCATTCCTAATTCTGTAGATTCAGGGGTCATATCTGTAGGCGAATCCTCATTTCATTCCAACATGATTAAGATTGATGATGTTGTAGTTGACGTGCAAATTGCAGACACTGATGTAAAGAGAACCAGGGGTCTGATGTTTGAAGAACAGATGCCATATGATCAAGGCATGTTGTTTATCTACGAAGAATCTGGAAACTATTCTTTTTGGATGCATAATGTAGAATTTGCATTAGATATTATCTGGTTTGACGATAAAGGAAATGCAGTTCACATTGAACAAGACGTGCCTCCGTGCACTACCAAACCCCAATACTGCGAGGTGTATGATCCTGGAGCAGAAGCATTATACGTTTTTGAGGCAACTGCAGGATTTGTAGACAGATTTGACATTACTGAAGACTCAAAGTTTTTCTGGATTGCAGATGAAATAACTTAGCAAAATAAATTATTCTGAAAAAGTAATTTTAAGAATACAAATCCTTTACTTTGCAATTGTAAAATTATGTAGTTATTCATCTGATGTCAATAATTAGCACATGCAAGAAATTCCATATGGAAT
>Ga0224497_10000595_pt1 | contig 24590 bp, 25 predicted proteins | sample SF_Jul11_sed_USG_4_FD_167970 | JGI IMG/M metagenome (GOLD analysis project Ga0224497, IMG submission 167970) | Sediment microbial communities from San Francisco Bay, California, United States - SF_Jul11_sed_USGS_13 | ecosystem: Environmental > Aquatic > Marine > Sediment | place: USA...
CGATATACGCCGCTAATCCTTGTCCTTGACATTGCCGGTGGGGTGGGTGAACAACATGCGTTTGTTAATTTTTTTTTTCGTATGCGCGTTATCTCTGATTGCAACCGCGCGCGCGGAGGAGAACACTGTACGGGTCCAGGTGACAGACCCGTACATCGAGCTGCGGACCGGTCCCGGTCGCGGCTTTCCGGTTTTTTACACGGCCGACCGGGGAGAGTGGATCGAGATTCTCAAGCGCAAGACCGACTGGTACAAGGTGCGCCTGGATGCCGGCAAGGAAGGTTGGGTCAACCGCGCGCAGCTCGAGAATACCCTGACCGAGGCCGGCGCCCGGATCACCTTTCGGGATCTGATGCTGACGGATTATCTGCATCGGCGGCTCGAGGCCGGTTTTGCCTGGGGCCGGTTCGAGCAGGAACCCGTGCTCGTGATGCGCCTCGGTTATCGTCTCACGCCCAATTTTTTCGCCGAACTTTCGGCCTCTCAGGTAACCGCCACCTTTTCGAGCACATCACTGATACAGGCAAATCTCCTGGCATCGCCTTACCCGGACCGGCGGATTTCACCTTTCTTTACCCTGGGCGCCGGCCGCTACCGGCAAACTCCCAGGGCCACGCTCGTGAATGCGCCGGAAATTTCAGTGACGGCGGCCAATGCGGGGCTCGGGGTGCGAGTCTATCTCACGCGTAACTTTCTGGTGCGCGCCGATTTTCGCGAGTACATGGCGCCCGTCAACGACAACCGCGTCGACAGCTTCCGGGAATGGACCATCGGTTTGGGGATTTTCTTTTAATGACTATAACGAGGCGAGCAACAATGATAAACCGAAAACATGTCGCGCTGGCCCTCGGCGCTTGGCTGTTTCTTCCTCTCCTGTCGCTGGCCGCTGAAGGCGATGGAAAGAGCCTGCCCGCGCAGGAGCAGGTGATTCAACCGCAGCAGGAACGCCGTGAAGTGACCGTTCCGCGTATCAATGCCGATGATTTCGAAATCGGTATCTACACCGGAATTCTCAATATCGAGAATTTCAGCTCGGAAACAGTCATCGGGTTGCGTCTGGCGTATCACGTGACCGAGGATTTTTTTATTGAAGCGGCTGCCGCGAACTCCACCGTTTCGGATGAATTCTTCCGCAGCCGCGCCTTCCCCATCACCGGTTTCGACAAGCAGGAAGAGGACCTCACGTATTACAACGTATCTCTGGGATACAACGTATTGCCCGGGGAAATCTTTATCGGACAGCGGTGGGCGATGGCCAGCGCGTTTTACGTCATTGGCGGGATTGGGACGACCAAGTTCGCCAAGGAGAGTCACGCCACCCTGAATTTTGGGGGCGGCTACCGGATTCTGCTCAACGATTGGCTGGCGGTACATCTTGACATGCGCGATCACGTGTTCGATTCAGACCTGCTGGGGCAAAACAAGCGTACGCACAATTTTGAAACCCATGTCGGTTTGACGGTGTTCTTCTGACTGTGCTCGAGGGAACCAATTTATACATGCAAAAAACCATCACATATCTGATCCAAACACTTTGCGTGCTTCTGTTATCAGCAGGTTTTGCCGTGCAGGCCGCCGATATGAGGACCGGCGCCTTGGCACCCGCGTTCACCCTGAAAAGCCTGAATGACAGGAATCTGTCGTTACGTGAGTACCGGGGACGGGTGGTCATGATTAACTTTTGGGCCACCTGGTGCGGCCCGTGTCGCCAGGAAATGCCGGCGTTGAACGCACTTTATGAGAAATACCGCGATGCCGGTTTTGTGTTGTTCGGTATCAACGTGGACGCGGATCCGGCCAATGCCGCGCGCATGGTGGATCGGCTCAAGATCACCTATCCCATTCTTATTGACCAAGATAAAAAGGCAAGTTCGCTTTATCAAGTCAATGCCATGCCCATGACGATTCTCATCGATCGTGACGGAAAAATCCGCCATGTGCAGAAAGGCTATCACCCCGGTTATGAGGACAAATATCGGGAGCAAGTGCGGGGGTTGCTGACGGAATGAAAGAAAGACGCATGAAATATGTTTTCCGTGCATGGGTGATTTCGATCCTGGCTGGATTAGCCGGTTGTGCGACCGAGCCCTGGGTGAAACCTTACGAGCGCGAGTTTCTCGCTGACCCGATCATGAGCACGGCGCGTGATCCCGTGTCTGACAGGCATCGCCAACACGTGTTTGACACACGCGAAGCCGCACGCGGCGCAACATCTTCAGGGGGAGGGGGATGTGGTTGCAATTGATCGTGCCGGGCTACACCCGCGAGACCATAGTATTTCCCAGTCCCGAGTCTGGGCGAATCGTGTTTCGCGAATCTGCAGGATCGCTGTGCCCGGCCTGGTGTTATGCCTGTTGCACACACAGGGCCTTGCCGCAGTGCTGTCGGAGCAGCGTGTCGACGCCATGTATCATTATTATGATGGCGGTGGAGTCCGGGTGACGGGTCCGGCATTGCTGGTGAGGAAAAACCTGGCGGACACGGTATCGCTGTCTGGCTCCTATTATGCCGACACCGTGAGCAGTGCTTCGATTGATGTCGTCACCACGGCCAGTCCGTTCAAGGAAACACGCACCGAATTCGGCGCGGGTATTGATTACCTGCATGGCGACAGTCTCATGAATCTGTCGCTGACGAAGAGTGAAGAGCCCGATTACACCGCCGATACGCTCAATATGAGCTTTTCCCAGGATATTTTCGGTGGGATGACCACTGTTACCATGGCTTACAGCCGTGGTCGTGACACGGTGCTCGAAACCGGAGATTCCACCTTTTCCGATTACGTGAAACGCTATCAGTACCGTCTCGGGGTTTCACAAATATTGACCCGTACGCTGCGGGTCAGCCTGGACTATGAAGCCATTACCGACGAGGGTTTTCTCAACAGCCCTTACCGCGTCGCCCGCATTGCCGGTGCCGGGGTGGATGAGAAATATCCACGTACACGCGATAGCCAGGCCGTGAGCTTTCGGACATTCAAATACTTTCTGCCGCGTTCCTCGCTGCGCTTTGAATATCGTTATTTCACTGACACTTGGGAGATCGCCGCTGACACGGTTGAACTGGTCTACGCGAGGGATCTGAGCGAGCCGTGGTTAATGGAATTGCGTTATCGCTACTACTCTCAGAACAGCGCCTCGTTCTACAGCGACAACTTTTCGCAGTTGCAGAATTTCATGGCACGTGACAAGGAACTGAGTACGTTCAAAAGTCACGCGCTGGGCGGCAAGTTGACTTATGCATTGAAAGATCTTCCAGCGTTCCTGAACAAGTCCACCTTCAACGTCGCCTACGACCATGTCAGATTCGAATACGACGATTTCACTGATATCCGCACTCAAGCACCGTACTCGTTTAATGCCAATGTGGTACAGCTGTATTTATCAATGTGGTTTTAAACCGCCCCCTGTCCATGAATTTCGAGTGAATCATTCCATGAAAGATCTAAGCTCTCCACCGAGGTCCGGATTACTCCCGGCGGTCTTATTGTTCCTCACGTTCGTACTGGGCGCGCCGTTGACGGTATTTCCCGCCGAGACCACGGCACCCCCCGCCGGCAAATTCAAGAACTTGGATCAGCAGACACAATCGCTGAAGCAGGATGTGATGGAGCTGAACCGCGATCTGCTGGCTCTGGAAGAGGAGCTGCTGTTCCCTGCCAGCACGCAAGTGGCGGTGTTTGTATCCATGGACGTTGGAACGCTTTTTGCGCTCGATGCGGTTGAAGTGAAGCTGGATGACAAAGTGGTGGCGCATTATCTCTACACCGAACGCGAGTTGGCGGCCCTGCATCGCGGCGGGGTACATCGTATTTATCTCGGCAACTTGCGGACGGGCAAGCACGAGCTCGTAGCGTTTTTCATCGGCAAGGGACCGCACAACCGGGATTACCGTCGAGGTACCACGTTGGTGTTCGACAAACAAACGGAACCCAAGTACCTCGAGCTTCAGATCAAGGACGTGATGCGTAATCTGCAACCAGAGTTCCGCGTCAAGGAATGGCAGTAAAGCATCATGACGGATCCCCGCCCAATCCATCGGATACGACTCGTGGGACTGTTACTGCTCGGGCTGGCGTGCACTGTGCTTTCGATGGTCGCCAATGGCCAGCCGCACCGCGGTGAATCGCAGGATATCAAGGACCCGCATTTCGGCGAGGCGCTGTTTTATTTTTACCAGCAGCAATATTTTTCGGCCATCACGAATCTGATGACAGCGCGCCATTTTGAGCGCCTCCCCCATCACGCTGACGAGGCCGAGCTGCTGCTCGGGGGGATGTATCTGTCCTACGGTCTGCACCGCCAGGCCGGGGAGATCTTTCAGCGTCTGATTGACACTGGCGCGCCTCCGGCTATCCGCGACCGCGCCTGGTTCTATCTGGCGAAAATCCGCTATCAGCGCGGCTATTTGGCCGAGGCCGAAGCTGCCATGGCGCGCATCCATGGCACCCTGCCTGGGGAGCTGGAAGACGAGCGCCAATTGCTGCAGGCCTACTTGTTGATGCAACAACAAAACTATCGCGAGGCGGCCGAGGTACTGGCACGCATGCGCGGGAACTCAGTGTGGGCGGCTTATGGGCGGTATAACCTCGGTGTGGCACTTATCAAGGTCGGCGACAACGAAAATGGCGTGGCTTTCCTCGAGCGTATCGGCCGGGAATCGGTGAACATTGAGGAACTGAGATCCCTTAAGGACAAGGCCAACGTGGCGCTGGGTTATGCCTTGCTGCGCGACGGTGTGCCCTCGCGTGCCCAGTCCCACCTCGAACAGGTGCGTCTTAACGGGTTGTTGTCAAACAAGGCCTTGCTGGGAGTTGGGTGGGCGCACTCCGCGCAGAATCGGCATGAAGCATCACTGATCCCCTGGGCCGAACTGCTCAAGCGCAATGTCGTGGATCCGGCGGTGCAGGAATCGCTGCTGGCGGTGCCGTACGCCCTTACCCGCCTCGGTGCGTACAAGCAATCGCTCGAACAATATGAAAATGCCATGGCGGTATTCACGAATGAAATGTCGCGCATTGATGCGTCGGTGGCGGCCATCCGCTCGGGAAAAATGGTCGAAGGAATTCTCCAACACGATCCCTCCAACGAGATGGGATGGTTCTGGCGCATGCAAAAAATACCGGATGCCCCGGAATCCAGGTACCTCCTGCATCTGATGGCCGGTCATGATTTTCAAGAAGCGCTCAAAAACTATCGTGATTTGAGATTCTTGGCATACAACCTCGACCACTGGCAAAAGAATATCTCTATTTATACCGACATGCTGGCGACGCGTCGCCTCGGTTTTGAACAACGTTTGCCGCCGGTGCTGAATGCAGAGCGTTCGCGTGATTTTTCCAGACTCCCCGTGGAACGTGATCGTCTCGCCGTTGAGTTGGAGCGCATTGAAAAAGACGACGACGTCATGGCGTTGGCCCACGAGAAGGAATATCGGCTATTGCTGCGATTGAAAAAAGTGGAGCGGACCCTTGACGCTTCAGGGGGGGATGGCGACATGGCCGCCGCACGCGACAAGCATCGCCTACTACGCGGTTTGCTGGTCTGGGATGTTTCGTCTGACTTTCCAGGACGCTTGTGGGAAGCCAAAAAGAATCTGAAAAATCTGGAACGCGGCATCGCGGAGACCGGTACCCGGCGCGAGGCGCTGGTTCGCGCACAGCAGCAAGCGCCACAGATGTTCGAAGAATACGGATTACGCATTGCCCGTCTGCGTGGCCGCCTGTCACAGTTGCAGAACGGGGTTCTGACCATGTCGTCCTTGCACGGACGCTATCTTGAGGAGTTGGCGGCAGCCGAACTGACGGCACAAAAAGAACGCTTGTCAGCTTATCTCACCCAGGTGCGGTTTGCCGTGGCCCAGATGTATGACGAGGCCTCCAACATCCGGAAGGAGGCGGAATGAAGCCGTGGATGTTATTGCTGACGGCGTTGTTGACGCTTGGCGCTTGCTCTTTCAGCCGGAAAGATGACTCGCCGATCATCAAAAATCTGGAAGGGCGCGAAATTCCAATCGAGCGCGGCGTGCCGATTGAGGGAGGCCGGGAAAAGGCCGTTGCCGCTTACCGTGAATTCCTGAATGTGGCGCCGGATCACGAACAGCGTCCGGAGGCCATGCGTCGTCTCGGAGATCTGCAATTGGAAGGCGCCGAGGAACGCCAGCTCGCGGATACGGGTGAGGCCGCGCCCAAAATGGGAAAGAAGCCGGAAGTTCCCCGTGACGCGCTGAATGCATCTGACTATCGTCGCGCCATCAAATGGTATCAGGACATGTTGCGGGCTTACCCCCATCACCCGGGGAATGACCGCGTTTATTACCAATTGGCCAAGGCCTATGAACAAACTGGCGATCTGCAACAGTCGTTGCGGGTTCTGGATCAATTGGTCGCGGCTTATCCTCAAACGACCTACCGCGACGAGGCGCAGTTTCGACGGGGAGAGCTTTTGTTCACGCTGAGATCCTACGAAGCATCACAACAGGCCTACGAATCGATTTTGCAACAGGGCAATGCCTCGCCATTCTATGAACGTGCGCTCTTCATGCACGGCTGGTCGCACTACAAACAGTTGCGTTACGAACCCGCACTGCAATCGTTTTTCAGCGTGCTGGATCGCAAGCTGATCGGGCGGTTCAGCGGAAATTCGTTCAATGAGCTTACTTCATTGAGTCGCGCCGACCGCGAGCTGGTCGAGGATACCTTTCGGGTGGTCAGCCTGAGTCTGTCGAATATCAATGGTGTCGAATCGATATCCGGTTTCTTTCAATCTGGGTCTCGTCGCAATTATGAGTTTCTGGTTTACCAGCAACTGGGAGATCTTTATTTCAAACAGGAGCGCATCAAGGATGCCGCCGATACCTACAGCGCCTTCGGGCGTCGCTACCCGACACACCCTCAGGCACCGCTGCTCCAAGCCAAGGTGATCGAGTCTTTTCAGCAGACGGGTTTTGCCGGCCTCGCGCTCGAGGCGAAAAAGGAATTTGCCATCCGTTATGGCCGGCACAGTGATTATCGACGGGTCAGCTCATCCGAGGTCTATGCGCGCGTGCTGCCCGTGCTCAAATCCAACCTAGAGGATCTTGCGCGCCATTATCATGCAAGCGCGCAAAAGACCAAGACACCGGGCGATTATCTGGAAGCAGCGCGCTGGTACCGCGCTTTTCTCGAGGAATTCCCGGCGGATCCGCAGGCTCCGATGATGAATTTTCTGCTGGCGGAAATGTTGTTCGAGGACAAGCGCTTTGCCGAAGCCGCCTTGGAGTATGAAAAGACTGCCTATGATTATCCGCGGCATGAAAAGAGCGCAGATGCCGGCTATGCCGCCTTGCTGGCTTATGCCGGACAGGAAAAACAGCTTCCCCCGCCGGCCAAGACCGCCTGGCTGAGGCGTATCACCGATAGCGCATTACGTTTTGGCGACGCCAACCCTTTCGATGCGCGTACGCCCACGGTGCTCGCTAATGCCGCCGAAAGACTGTATGCCCTGCATGCCCCGGAGCGGGCTGCTACCGTGGCGCGGCGTGTGCTGGAGGCGAAACCGGAGCCGCCGCCCGCGTTGCGGCGCACGGCATGGACCGTCGTGGCGCACACGGATTTCGAGAAGGGCGCATTTGACCGCGCCGAGACGGGGTATCAACAGGCGCTGGCCCTGACGCCGGTGAAAGAGGCAAGCCACGGTTTGCTCGTCGAACGCCTGGCGGCGGCGGTGTACAAGCAAGGTGAACAAAGCCGTTCGGCCGGCAAGCAGCTGGAAGCCGCAGCACATTTTCTGCGCGTGGGCAATATCGCTCCCCTGTCGCCGATACGCGCCAACGCCGAGTACGACGCCGCCGCCGCGTATATCGCCATGAAGCAATGGCAAGCCGCGAGCCGGGTCCTGGAAAACTTTCGCAAGTCCCATCCTGGGCATCCATTGCAGGCAGACGTATCCCACAAGCTGGCCGTGGCATATTTGGAACAGGGGAAATGGTCTCACGCGGCGTTGGAATTCGAGGCGCTGGCTGCCGACAAGAATAAGGACGCCCAGGTTCGGCGCGAGGCCTTGTGGCAGGCCGCCGAGCTGCAGGAAAAAGCCGGCAATGACCCGCAAGCGCAAGCCGCGTACGAGCGCTACGTCGCCCAGTTCCCGGCCCCATTCGAGACGTCGATCGAGGCGCGACATCGTCTCGCCGGACTCAGCTTGAAACGGGGGCAGGGCATGTCACGTCACCGCTGGCTCAATGAGTTGGTAAAAGCCGAGCAGGGCGGGGGGTCGTCACGCACCGATCGCACGCGTTTCCTCGCGGCCACGGCCACCATGAGCCTTGCGGAACCCCATTACGAGGCGTTCCGCACTGCACGCCTGAAGGAACCGCTGAAGAAGAACCTGAAAATCAAAAAGGAAAAAATGCAGCTCGCGCTCAAGGCCTACAGCGCGGCGGCGGAATACGGCGTGGCCGAAGTAGCCACCGCCGCCACTTTCCACATCGCTGAAATCTATCGCGATTTCAGCCGTGATTTGCTGTCCTCCCAGCGACCCAAGGGGCTGTCGGCGGAGGAGCTGGAGCAGTACGTCGTGATGCTTGAAGAACAAGCTTACCCCTTCGAGGAAAAGTCGATTGAATTGCACGAAGTAAATGTGCGCCGTATCACCAATCGTCTTTACGACCAGTGGATTCGGCGCAGCCTCGATGCGCTTGGAAAACTGCGTCCGGTGCAGTATGCCAAGGTGGAGAAAAGCGAGGTGATTATCAATGCGCTGCGCTAGGTCCATGCTCCACGCCGGTCTGTTTTTGCTGGTTGCATGGCTTGCCGGCTGTGCGACCAACTTTGGTCCGAATTCTTCAAAAACGGTGCCTCCGTCTATTGCCGGGCTTCCATCCGAACCGGTCGTCTCTGCCGCCGTGCAAAATGAATATGTCGCTGCCTTGAGCGCCATGAAGCGCAGCCGCTATCAAGAAGCCGAGCAAACATTGCTCTCGTTGACACGCCGGTATCCGGATTTATCCGGTCCCTTCGCCAATCTGGGAATTATCTATCATCGCTTGGGGAAACTGCCCGAGGCCGCGGAATCGCTGAATAAAGCCATCGAGATCAATTCGAATCGTGCGGCCTATCACAATGAGCTCGGCATCGTGTACCGGGAGAGCGGACAGCTCGAGAAGGCACGCGAGAGCTATGCACGTGCTTTGCGTATCGATCCGCTTTATTTGAATTCACACCTCAATATCGGGATTCTGTATGACTTGTATCTGCAGGAGCCCGGCAAGGCGCTTCAGTACTACGAACGCTATCAGGCTTTGCTGCCGGCTGCGGATGCGCAGGTCAACAAGTGGATCGTTGACTTGAAACAAAGGCATCCGGCATCCGATAAAACCGCCTTCAGGAGCGACAAATGAAACACATTGTGACGGTTTTTGTGCTCATGCTTAGTCTTATCGGGATGAATGCGCGGGCGGAAGACCGTGCCGACCTTGAGGGCACATCCATCATCGGCAGTCGCGAGTTGCCCAAAGTGACCTATATCGTGCCTTGGAAGAAGCCGCTCCCGGCGGATCTTGTCGGCCGGCCGGTGGCGAGCCTGCTGGATGAGGCTCTGGCACCGCTCGACCGCGACGTGTTCCGGCGCGAGGTGGAATACCACGGAATGCTGCAAGGCGCGCGTGTCGGGAATCCGGCTCCCGCGGGCCGGAAGTGATCGCCGTTTATTTATTGTTAATGCTAAGGAGAAAACCATGAGTACCTATAGTGCAATTGTGCGCTTCTTTCAGGAAGGTGGGATGTTCATGTATCCCATCATGCTGGTGATGGCGGCCGGTCTGGCGATCGCGCTCGAGCGCTATCTTTACCTGAGCCGATCGCGGAGCATCAACCGGAAAATGTGGAATGAGCTCAAACCGGTGTTGCAGAACGGCAAATACCAGCAGGCCATGACGACCGTCTCCAAGTCGGACACGGCGATATGCAAGATATTGAGTTACGGCTTGTCCCGCATCCGTACCGCGCGCCGGCGCGAGGACATCGAGATGGCGATGGAGGAGGGACTGATGGAAATCATCCCGCGTCTGGAAAAACGCACCCACTACCTGGCATCGTTCGCCAACATCGCTACCCTGCTCGGCTTGCTTGGGACCATCATCGGCCTGATCCAGGCGTTCACGGCGGTGGCTAACGCTAACCCGGCGGAAAAGGCGGAGCTGCTGTCTTCCAGCATATCCGTGGCCATGAACACCACCGCCTTCGGGCTGATGGTCGCCATCCCCCTGCTGCTGGTTTATTCCCTGTTACAGTCACGAACGACGGAGATCGTCGACAGCCTCGAGATGGCGGCAGTGAAATTCCTGAACATGGTTACGGATCGTACGAAATCCGAGGCCGCCTGATGCGTTTCCGTCGACGCCTGCACAAGCGCCCGGAGGAAATGAACATCACGGCGTTCATGAACCTCATGGTGATCCTGGTCCCTTTCCTGCTGATCACAGCGGTGTTTTCCCGCATGACGATTCTGGAGCTGAATCTCCCGCCTGCTTCCACGATCAACAATGACTCAAAACAAGAATTGCAGCTGGAAATCATCATTCGCCGTGACGCGCTGGAGGTTGGCGACCGCCGTACCGGTCTGATCAAGCGCATCAACAATGCCAAGGGATACGATTATAAAACGCTGTCGGAAGTCATGAAGCAGATCAAGGCGCGTTTTCCCGACAAGCTGAATGCCACCATCTTGTCGGAACCAGAAACAACCTATGACGTGCTGGTGCAGGTCATGGATGCCGTGCGGGTTGCCGAAATCGTGCAGGCCGGCGCGGTCACGCAAGCGGAGCTGTTCCCAGACGTGTCAATCGGAGACGCACCCGTGACTGGCCCGAACAAGGTCGGAATGGGTGGTACGCCATGAAAATGTCGCGGCGTGCCAAGCGCATGGACCGGCACCACGCGCGATCGCGTTTGCTGACCGGGCTCAATATGGTTTCGTTGATGGACATCTTCACAATTCTGGTTTTCTTTTTACTGGTGAATTCCTCGGACGTCGAGATCCTGCCGAGTGTTAAAGCGGTCAAATTGCCCGAATCGGTGGCGGAGAAGCTGCCCAAACAGACGGTCGTCATTGTCGTCAACGATACGGATATCCTAGTGCAGGGGCGCAAGGTCGCGTCGGTATCCGAGATCCTGACGTCCGACGGTGAGCTTATTGGGTCGTTGAAGACAGAGCTTGATTATCAGTCGAGTCGTGACAAGACGGTTGGCAAAACAGGCGCTGCCGGGCATGCGATTACGATCATGGGTGACAAAGAGATCCCCTACCGACTGCTGAAAAAAATCATGGTGACCTGCGTGCGCGCGAAATACGACAATATTTCCCTTGCAGTGGTGAAAAAGATCCAGGCCAAGGGATAACAACGCATGCTAGCCTATTATTCCGCTGATCTGCCCTGGACCATCACCGAGGAGGAGCAGGAACGTTATCGCCGCATCCTCAAGCGAGTCTTTCTTGTCTTTCTGTTCTTCGGGCTGGTTCTGCCATTTCTGCCGGTCCCGACCATCGAGCGGGAGGCCATGGAAGAACTGCCGCCACGACTGGCCAAACTGATCCTCGAACGCCAGGAGGTAGCACCGCCGACAGCGCCCGTGAAGGCACCTGAACCGGAAGCGGTCCAGACCAAACCCGAGATAAAAAAGCCAATCCCCAAACCGGTCGTGAAAACGGCAGAGTCGGCACGAAAGAAGGCCGAGCGCTCCGGTTTGCTCGCGTTCAAGGATGATCTGGCCGATCTGCGCGACGATTCCGTGACGGCCAACCTTAAAAAAACCACGAAGTTGACAGCCAGCAGTGGATCCAGCGCCAGAACGCCGGAGCGATCGCTCGTGACCTCGAATATTTCCGGCGGCAGCGGTGGAATCAATACGGCGCGACTGAGCCGGGATACCGGCGGCGGTGGGTTGGCGGGACGATCGACCACACAGGTCAGCAGCCCGGTCGGTGGCGGAGGTGGAAACGGGAGTGTGCGTCGTGGCGGCAGCGGTCAGGCCTCGCGCTCGATAGAAGAGATTAAGTTGATCTTCGACAAGAACAAGGCCGCCATTTACGCCTTGTATAATCGCGCGTTGCGCGTGGATCCCACCTTGCAGGGCAAGGTGCTCCTCAAGCTCACGATTGCCCCTTCAGGCCGTGTTACGGCCTGTGAGGTGGTTTCGAGCGAACTGCGCGTTCCGGATCTTGAACGTAAACTGGTCGCCCGGGTGCGGCTCTTTGATTTTGGGGCCAAAGACGTGGATGTGATGGTGGTGACCTACCCTATCGATTTTCTACCGTCCTAGCGGCTGTGCATGACGGCAAAGCGGGTGATCAGCTTTTTTATCAGCTGTTCCTGTTCTTCGATGCTGGCCGTCAGACGGAACTGCACCTGTGCCCGGTGCAGGTTCTGACCGGGATGGTCGATTTTAAAGTAGTGATCTCCTTCCAAGTGGTCGGTGAGGAAACGCAAGCCCAACTCGAAGGGAATGAGCCGGATCGCGTCATAGAAATACTCGAAATCTGCTCGTGTCAGGAATTCCCTGGTTTCTGCAAAATAATGCTCCAGAATTGCACGCCCGATATCGAGATCAAAGCATACCGAGGCAATGTCTTCAGGTGATTCACCGGCAGGGTTGGCACAAGAACGCAGGCAGTCGCCGATATCGAAATGAATCAATCCGGGCTGCACGGTATCCAGATCGATCAGGCTGACCGCCTTACCCGTGTTTTTATTGAAAAGAAAATTATTGAGTTTCGTGTCGCCATGGATCGGTCGGATCATGAGCTTGCCGTCGCGCCGGGCCTGATCCAGGACACGCGTGAGGCCCCAGCGGTTCTCCACGAATGACAGTCCTTGCAGCAGATTTCGCTCGACTAAGACATGTCGTGGCCGGGCGGAGGCCCGGAGGAAGCGGGTAAAGTATCCCGGCGCGTCATGAAAACCGGGGAGTGTTTGATGCAGCCGCGCGGGATCGAGATTATGGATCAGGGTATGGAACCGGCCGAGAGCAACTCCCACTTCTTCGGCCTGCCTGATTTCTTTGATTGATTCGATGGTTTGTGAATCTTCGATATATTCCAGCGCACGCCAACATCCACCCTCGGCATCGATGACATAATCCCGGCCGTCTTGGGTTTTCAATATTTCCGGCAAACGAATTTCATCACCTGCGGCATTACCGGAAACAGCACGTCCGCGAACATGCGCCGCAAGCACACGCAGGTTTTCCATGATCAGCTCGGGCTTCGGAAAGACATGACGGTTGATTCGTTGCAGCACGGCCCAAGGTCCGGATTTCGTGGTCACTAAGAAGCTGTCGTTGATCAGCCCGTGTCTGAGTGGAACGATGGTGACGGCTTCCCCGTCAGGAACAAATAGCCTGGCGATGTCGTGCTCAAGGGGCATTACGGATTTGACGGGCAAGCCGGAGTGGCATTAGGCTGAGTCTAGCCTCTCGGCCATTTCTGTAAAATGTCCCGGGCATATTTCCGGGAAACTGCCAAAATAAAAGGAGACAGGTCATGCGGAGAATCATATTTTCAGTTCTGACGATTTTCATCGGCCTGGCATCGGCCCAGGCGGCGATCAAGGGAGAACCAGTCGAATACAAGTCAAATGGCACCGTTCACCAGGGTTACTTGGTGTATGACGACGCCATCAAAGCCAAGCGCCCGGGCGTGCTGGTGGTGCATGAGTGGTGGGGCCACAACCAGCACGCGCGCAATAGCGCGCGCAAACTTGCGGAGGCAGGCTACGTAGCGCTGGCACTCGATATGTATGGTGGTGGCAAACAGGCGCACCATCCTGACGATGCCGGAAAATTCTCCGGCGAGGTGCGCAAGAACTTTCCTCTGATGAAATCGCGCTTCGAAGCGGGCATGAAGCTGCTCCAGAAACAATCGCGCGTGGACGCCAAGCGTGTGGCCGCGATCGGCTATTGTTTTGGCGGCAGTGTTGTGCTGGAAATGGCGCGGGCCGGTGAGAATTTGCGCGGCGTGGCGAGTTTCCACGGGAGTTTGGGGACTGGGAATCCGGCCAAGCCAAGCAAAGTCAAAGTGCTGGTGATGAACGGGGCAGAAGACCCTTTCGTGCCAGCGGAACAGATTTCGGCATTTAAAAAGGAAATGGAGGCTGCCAAAATCGATTACAAGTTCGTGAATTATCCCGGCGCCAAACACAGTTTTACCAATCCTGATGCTGATGCCAATGGCGCCAAGTTCAATTTGCCTCTTGCTTACAATGCCAAGGTCGACAAGGAATCGTGGGACGAGCTGCAATCGTTCCTCAAGCTTGTCTTTAAGTGAAATAATTGATGCGTTTCTCGACGGATCTGATTTGCTGGAAATGCGGCGCGTCCTTGGCCACGCTCCCTTTGCCCTTGAGCCGTGAGGCGGAATGCCCTAAATGCCGCGCCTATCTGCACTGCTGCCGGTTATGCCGATTTTTCAATCCGAACGTGGCGGAGCAGTGCGACGAAGACCGCGCCGAAGAGGTGCGGAACAAGGAAGGCGCGAATTTCTGTGACTGGTTCAGGCCTCGTCCTGATGCCCACCACCCGCCTGGCACAGGCAAATCGAGTGCAGCCAAGGCCAAGTTTGATGACCTGTTCAGCGGCGCGTCGGCTCCCGATGACAAAGCGGCGACGGCACGGGACAAACTCAGTGATCTCTTCGCTCCCGGAAAAAAGACCGAAAAATAATGCCGATCCGCCTCTGCTTCAGACCGGAGAATGCCGCGATTGTGAGGTTTTAAATGCGGTGATGCGCGTCCGAGTCGAGCGGCTGACGGATCAGGCCGTTGTCCGGCGGAATCATTATTTGGGAGGACGCTATGAAAACATATATGTCTCGCTCGAGTCGATTCCGGAGCTGCGGGTAATTCTTGATCTGGCGACGGCCCTGGCGGCGCACATTCTGATGCGTCCGAAGAATCATTTGGCCCTGGGATGGTGGCTCAACATCATGCAACCGGGCGAGCGCACCTTTCCCCACATGCACGATGACGCGGATGAACTGCTTTCGGGCGCTTACTATATTGACGTGCCGCCCGGCTCCGGAAAATTGTTGTTGGTCCGCGATAACCGGCGAATCGAAGTCGAAACGCACACGGGAATGTTCGTTTTTTTCTCTCCCGGGGTATTGCACCAGGTGACGCGCAATGAGTCAGATCGTGCGCGGATTTCGGTCGGTTTTAATGTCGGATTGGCGTCGACTTGAGATTTCCGGATGGGAACCGGCCGCCGGCTGGTATAATAAGCTCCGGAGTTGGCCAGACAGCCGCTGCCCGACCACGTTCGCGTGGGCGAGGGGAGGAAAGTCCGGGCTCCATAGGGCAGGGTGCCAGGTAACACCTGGGCGGCGCGAGCCGATGGAAAGCGCCACAGAAAATATACCGCCGAAGCCCGCAAGGGCTGGTAAGGGTGAAATGGTGCGGTAAGAGCGCACCGCGCGGATGGCAACATCCCGTGGCAGGGCAAGCCCCACCCGGAGTAAGGCCAAATAGGGGAACGATAGTGCGGCCCGCACTGTTCCCGGGTAGGCCGCATGAGGCGCCTGGCGACAGGCGTCCCAGATGAATGGCTGTCTACGACAGAACCCGGCTTACCGGCCAACTCCTTTTTTTACATTAACATATGTATTTAATTTTCTGTTTTTCCATGAGTTTTTAGTATCACTTTCGTTATCAAATGATATCGCTTTGAGTCAGAAAAGCGATTCGTCTTGTGTTCTCCCCCTGTCGATTCATCTTCCTTCACTAACTCACTGTCCTGCAAAGAAGAAATTATTCATTTATGACAGTTTTGTCTTGACACTTCCTCACCCCCGTATCTATAGTGTCAATAAGTGGATAAATGTGGTTTTTTGTGGACTGAAGCGGGAAATAGCGGGGAAAAATGTTTCGCGGTGTCAACACATTGTCGCTCGACAGCAAAGGCCGCATGGCCATCCCGACGCGCTATCGCGATCAACTCGCGCGTGCGTGCAACGGACTGATGGTGCTCACCATCAATGCCTTCGACAGCGACCACTGCCTGCTTTTGTATCCGCAACCGGAGTGGGAAGAGATCGAACGCAAGATCATGAAACTTTCAAGTTTCAACAAGCAGACGCGGAAGCTTCAGCGCATGCTCGTGGGTCATGCCACCGAATGTGAAATGGACGGGAACGGCCGCATTCTGCTGGTTCCGCCACTGCGTGAATTTTCGGGGCTCAACAAGGAAGTGGTGCTGATTGGGCAGGGGAACAAATTTGAAATCTGGGACGAAGCGAAATGGAATGCGCGTCGGAGTGAATGGCTCGAAGGCGAAGGCAAGGAGGATGACAAGCTTCCGCCCGATCTCGAGTCGCTTTCGCTTTAGATAATAACGCGTGAATGGACATCACCATGTCCCGGTACTGCTGGAGGAGGCATTGCAGGCACTACAGGTGAAGGAAGACGGAGTGTATGTGGATGCCACTTATGGACGGGGTGGGCACGCGCAGAAAATATTAGAAAAACTCGGCGGACAGGGACGACTGCTGGTGTTTGACCGGGATCCGCTTGCCTGCGAGGATGCGCGCCGCCGTTTCAGTAACGATGCACGCGTGAACATCTCCCAAGGATCGTTTTCCATGCTCGGACGGATGTGCAACGAGCTTGGGCTCCAGGGGAATATCAACGGCATTCTTTTCGATCTCGGTGTTTCTTCACCCCAGTTAGAAGATCCCCATCGTGGTTTCAGCTTTCGCACTGATGGACCGCTCGATATGCGCATGGATCCACTTACCGGTGAATCCGCGGCTGACTGGATAAATCGAGCGGACGAGAATGAAATTGTCCATGTCCTGCGCGACTACGGCGAAGAGCGATTTGCCCGGCGCATTGCGCGCGTCATTTTGCGTGAACGCTCCCTCGCGCCCATCATGACCACGCGCCGTCTGGCCGAAATTGTCGCGCAGGCAGTTCCCACGCGCGAACGGAATAAGGACCCGGCGACGCGCACCTTTCAGGCCATCCGGATCCACGTCAATCAGGAACTTGATGCCTTGAATGCGGCACTGCCACAAGCCATATGTGCGCTGGCGACCGGAGGAAGACTGGTGGTAATAAGTTTTCATTCTCTCGAGGATCGAGCAGTGAAGCGTTTCATGCGTCAGGAAGCGAAAGGCCGCGAATTGCCGCCGGGATTGCCAGTGCGCCATGACCCGACCCGTTCGCGCCTGAAAATCATCGGCAAGGCAATCCGCGCCAGTGAAAAGGAAGTCCGGCAAAACCCGCGTGCCCGCAGCGCCATATTGCGCGTAGCTGAACGCACTATTGGAAGTACGAAAGATGCCTAGGCGCATCATTGTTCTATTTGCTGCAGTAGTCTTGGTTTCGATTATCGTGGTGCAACTCCGGCATGAAAGTCGACAGCGTTTTTCCGAGTTGCAGGCACAACAGGCGGAACGGGATGCCTTGAATGTCGAGTGGGGAAAGTTGCTTCTCGAGGAAGGTGCATGGTCGCAACATCGCCGCATCGAAATGATGGCACGCAAGCGTCTAGACATGGATACGCCCGATGCATCCAGTATCCGTGTCGTTCGCATGAAACCGGATTCTGCTTTATGACGCGCCGTGCCAAAACCCGCCATCCGGTACGCAATGCCATCGTATTGTTTTTCTTATTGGGCGGTATCATTCTGCTGGCGGCGCGTGCTGTCTATCTGCAGGTGTTCAATTCCGATTTTCTCCAGAACCAGGGGAATCAGCGTCACTCACGCCTGGTCAAGGACAACTCGCATCGGGGCATGATCCTCGACCGCCATGGCTCGCCACTTGCAGTCAGCACGCCGGTGGATTCGGTATGGGCGCATCCTTCATCTCTTTCCAAGGGACGTCGGCATTGGTCACGACTAGCCGCCATGCTTGAGATGCATCCGCGCGAACTCGCCCAACTGGTCCGAAAATACGAGGACCGCGAGTTCATGTATCTCAAGCGTCACGTGCCGCCGCCGCAGGCGGAACGCGTGATGGCGCTCCAAATTTCGGGTGTCGCCCTGCAGCGCGAATACCGTCGCTACTACCCGCTCGGTTCCGTGGCCGGTCACGTCATTGGATTCACCAATATCGACGATCAGGGCCAGGAAGGAGTGGAACTGGCGTATAACACGACCTTGCGCGCCGTGCCGGGCGCCAAGCGATTGTTGCGGGATCTGCAAGGAAAGGCGGTGGAAGTCGCCGAAAGCGTCGTACTGCCAAAACCGGGAAGGGATCTGGTGCTTTCCATCGACCGGCGCATTCAGTATCTCGCCTATCGCGAGTTGAAAGCGGCCGTTAGCGAACATGGTGCGCGCGCCGGGAGTGCGATCGTACTGGACGCGCGTACCGGAGAAGTACTCGCGCTGGTAAACGAGCCAGATTTTAATCCTAATAACCGGGCCGGGCTGCGCAGTGGATTGTTCCGCAATCGCGCCGTCACGGATCTTTTCGAACCAGGTTCCACGCTCAAGCCTTTCACGATAGCGAGCGCCTTGGAAAGCGGGAAATATTCTCCTGGCAGCATCATCGATACCACCCCGGGGACGTTGCAAGTGGGAGACCGGCTGTTCCGGGATATTCATAACTACGGTGTGCTGACAGTTGCAGGCATTATTGAAAAATCGAGCAACGTCGGGATTTCCAAAATCGCACTGTCGCTGAACAAGAAGAACATCTGGGAAATGCTGCACAGCGCCGGATTCGGACAAGCCACCGGCATCCAGTTGCCGGGTGAGGTTGTGGGACTCCTCAACCCCTATTCAAAATGGGTACCGGTAGATCAGGCGAGTATTTCCTTCGGTTACGGTATCTCCGTCACTCCTTTGCAACTCGCACGCGCCTATCTGGCACTGGCGAATAACGGGATCGCGCTCCCCCTGACATTGCAACATTCGGATGCAATTCCGAAGGGTGAACGCATCATGTCCACTGATACGGCGCGTCGTATCCAGTCCATGCTGGAACTGGCCGTGGGGGATATCGGCACCGGGCGGGCGGCGCAGGTGGCGGATTACCGCGTGGCCGGCAAGACCGGCACCGTGCGCAAGCTGACGCCGGAAGGCTATTCGGATGACAAATACGTTGCCTGGTTCGCCGGATTTGCCCCAGTTGTTTCGCCACGGTTGGTGATGGTGGTGACGGTGGATGAGCCGGTGCGTGGCGGTTATTACGGCGGCGTGGTGGCGGCTCCTGTATTTGGACGCGTAATGACCGGGGCGCTACGACTGCTTGATGTTCCACCGGATGCCCCGCGCCCGGAAACTCGCCTCATCACGGTCAAGAGCGAACGGGTGGTTGAATGATGCAGCAACCCATCACCCTGCGCGATCTGCTCGAAGGAATGGCGCGCGTGCCCGGCGTGGCCAATTGCGAAGTGCGCGGCCTGCAAACCGACAGCCGGCGCGTGCAAGGTGGGGATCTATTTCTGGCGGTGCCGGGCATGCTGACCGATGGACGGGATTTCATCGGCGATGCCGTGGCTTCGGGCGCCTGTGCTATCGCATATGAAAAGGGCGACGATTTTGCATTCCGCGGCGCGCCAGTGCCAGCCTTCGGTGTGGAAGGTCTTAATCAGAAAATTGGGATTATCGCAGATCGCTTTTATGGGTCACCGTCGCGACGCCTGGTGGTGGTGGGGGTTACCGGCACGAATGGGAAGACGACCTGTACTCAGCTGCTCGCGCAGGCCCTCGACCAGCCGCCCCGGCGCTGTGCTGTGATCGGCACGCTCGGCTGTGGATTCCCGGGAACGCTCAACGCCTCGATGCATACCACGCCCGATGCCATGACGTTGCAGCGCCTGATGGCGGATTATCTACGTCAGGGGGCGGCCCAGGTATCGATGGAAGTTTCTTCGCACGCGCTTGAACAGGGGCGTGTGAACGGCGTGCAATTCGATGTCGCGGTTTTTACCAACCTGTCGCGCGACCATCTCGATTATCACCGCGACATGACAGCTTATGGCCAGGCCAAGGCCAGATTGTTTGCGATGGAGGGATTGAAATTTGCTGTGATCAATCATGACGATGACTACGGGCGTCAGCTGCTGCTCGGACTCGGCACGCAGGTGAATTCTCTGAGCTATGGCATTGAAGGCGGTGATGTGCGTGCACAGGAAGTTCGGCCTTCATCCGACGGGTTGTGGATGCGGGTGCGGACACCTGACGGCGAAACTGAAATTCGCAGTCCGCTCATAGGTCGATTTAATGTCTTCAACCTGTTAGCGGTTCTGGCAACGTTGCTGGCCCTAGGCGTGGAGTTGTACGAGGCGACCGCACGGTTATCCCGGGCGCATCCCCCGGCAGGACGCGTTGAGCGCTTTGGCGGAACGAATGGATTGCCACTCGTGGTGGTGGATTACGCACATACCCCGGATGCGCTTGAGAAAATCTTGTTGGCCCTGCGCGAGCATACGCGAGGAAAACTCTGGTGTGTCTTCGGTTGCGGCGGCGACCGTGATCGCGGCAAACGCCCGGTGATGGGCGAAATAGCCGAGCGGCTGGCAGACGTCGTGGTGCTCACCGACGACAATCCGCGTCATGAATCAGGCGATGCCATCATCGCCGATATTGTCGGTGGGATGCGCGCCACCCCGCAAGTGATGCGCAACCGCCGGTCCGCTACCGCCACGGCCATCCAAGACGCTGGCGAAGATGACATCGTTCTCATCGCCGGAAAGGGACACGAAGACTATCAGCAAGTCGGCAACGAACGACTGCCCTACAGTGACCGGGATACCGTACGAGCGCTCCTGGAGGTGGCGGCGTGATGTCCCTCGCGATACTCGCCGATGTTCTGAAATGCCCGCTCAAGGGGGCGGATGCTGTATTCACCGGTGTCAGTCATGACACGCGCAGCCTGCAGTCCGGCGATCTCTATATCGCGATCAAGGGCGAACGCTACGACGGCCACAACTTCCTGGCCGAAGCCATCAATGCCGGCGCGGCGGGGGCGATGCTGGCGCGAGACATGGATACACCGCTTCCTTACGTGCAGGTTCCCAACACACGACTGGGACTCGGCAACCTGGGTGCGTTCTGGCGCAATCAGTTCGGGTTTCCCGTCATTGCCATCACCGGCAGCAACGGCAAGACCACGGTGAAGGAAATTCTCGGCGCCATTCTGGGCGAGATCGGACCGGGATGCATCACGCGCGGGAATCTCAATAACGATATCGGTGTGCCGCTCACGCTGGCGCGCATGCGCGCCAGTGACCGTTTTGCCGTGATTGAGCTGGGCATGAACCATTTTGGTGAGATCGAATATCTCTCGCGGATGACGCGGCCGACCGTCGCGCTCATTACTAACGCAGGTGAGGCACATCTGGCCGGTGTCGGCGGTACAGTCGAGGGCGTAGCCCGCGCCAAGGGAGAGATTTTCTCTGGTTTGAGAACGGCTGGAACGGCCTTGCTAAATGCCGATGATGAATATTTTTCTTATTGGAAAACGCTAATCGGCAAGCACAAATGTCTGACCTTCGGGTTGGACCGGCCGGCCGACGTCACCGCTGAATACCGACTCACCGAGTCCGGCAGTGTCATCCATCTTAAAACTACCATCCAAGGAGACATCGAAATGCGCGTACCCCTGTTAGGAAGACATAATGTCTTGAACACGCTCGCGGGTGCGGGTGCGGCGATCGCCGCCGGCGCTTCGCTCGAGCAGGTGAAAATCGGGATTGCGAAACTCAAGACGGTTTCGGGCCGTCTTGAGGTGAAACGTGGCATCAGCAACGCCCGCATCATCGATGATACCTATAATGCCAATCCCACTTCGGTCGCCGCGGGATTGCAGGTGCTCAGGGAATTTTCCGGTGAACGCGTGCTGGTACTGGGTGATATGGGCGAACTCGGTTCTTCGTCCGCTGACATTCATTTCCGTGTCGGGGAGCTGGCAACCCGCATCGGCATCCAAAGGCTGTTCGCCATCGGTGAATTTTCCCGCATCGCCGTGGGCGCGTTCGGTAAGGGCGCGCGCCATTTTGAGACCCACGAGTCCCTGATCGAAGCTCTTCTAAACTGCCTGCATGCCGACATGACGGTGCTGGTCAAGGGTTCGCGCATCATGCGCATGGAGCGGATCGTCGCCGGCATCACGAAAAAATCACCGGTCGCAGCGTCCACCGAAGGAGGACGCTAGGTGTTGTTCTACCTCTTCGAGATGCTGACGCCGGAATTTTCGTTCTTGAACGTGTTTCGCTACATCACGTTGCGCAGCATCTTGGGGGTACTGACGGCTCTCCTGATCAGCTTCTGGATCGGGCCTGCCATGATTCGCCGCCTGGACGTGCGCCAGATCGGACAGACCGTGCGCAAAGATGGTCCCCAGAGCCATCTTGCCAAGGCTGGCACCCCGACCATGGGGGGCGCACTGATTCTCGTCTCCATCGCCATCACTACCCTGCTGTGGGCTGACCTGACCAACCGTTTTGTGTTAGCTGTGCTGTTCGCCACCGCGTCCTTCGGGGCGATTGGCTGGATCGATGACTACAAGAAAATTGTCAATAAAGACCCGCGTGGTATCGGTGCCAAAGCCAAGTTTTTCTGGCAGTCGGTGTCCGGTCTCGCACTGGCGCTGTTCCTGTATTACACCGCCAAGAGTCCGGCGGATACAGCGCTCATCGTTCCGCTATTCAAGAACATCATTATCGACCTGGGGCCGGCTTATATCTTGCTCGCCTACTTGGTAATCGTCGGCAGCAGCAACGCGGTGAACCTGACAGACGGCCTCGATGGTCTGGCAATTATGCCGACCGTCATGGTAGCGGCGGGATTGGGCATCTTTGCCTATGTCATGGGGCATCTCAAGTTTTCCGCCTACCTCGGATTTCCTTACATCGCCGGCTCCGGCGAGATGTTAATTTTCTGCGGCGCCATCGTGGGCGCTGGCCTTGGCTTCCTGTGGTTCAACACTTATCCCGCCATGGTGTTCATGGGCGATATCGGCGCGCTGGCACTTGGGGCGGCCATCGGCACGATAGCAGTCGTGGTACGCCAGGAAATCGTGCTCTTCATCATGGGAGGCATTTTCGTAATGGAGACGTTGTCGGTGATGCTGCAGGTGGTGTCGTTCAAGCTCACGGGCAAGCGCATTTTTCGCATGGCGCCGCTGCACCATCATTTTGAGTTGAAGGGCTGGCCCGAGCCGCGGGTGATCGTGCGCTTTTGGATCATCTCCCTGATACTCGTGCTCATTGGCTTGGCGACGCTGAAGATTCGCTGAATCATGAATGCGACACTAATGGCCAAAACGGAGACAAAACGCGCGCTGGTGGTGGGTCTCGGTCTCACGGGATTTTCCTGCGTGCGCCATCTGACGATACGCGGCTTTGACGTCACCGTGGTGGATACGCGTGAACAGCCGCCGAAACTCGATGAACTCCGGCGCGAGTTTCCACAGGTGGCGGTATATACCGGAGGTTTGACACCCGCGCTATTTGATAACCCCGGCCTGCTCGTGGTGAGCCCCGGCGTCTCCGTTAAGGAACCGGAAATTTCGCGCGTGCTTGAACAAGGCGTGGAAGTGATTGGCGACATTGAACTGTTTGCACGCGAGGCGACCGCGCCGGTTATCGCCGTGACCGGCACCAATGGAAAAAGCACCGTAACCGCGCTGACCGGCGACATCTGCCGGCAGGCGGGTCTCAAGACCGCCGTCGGGGGCAACATCGGCGTGCCCGTGCTGGCATTGCTCTCGGATGACGAACCGGATGTCTACGTGCTGGAGCTTTCGAGTTTTCAGCTGGAGACAACGACCAGTCTCAACGCACGTGCCGCGGTTGTGCTTAACCTTACGCCTGATCACATGGACCGTTACCACGACCTGGATGAGTACGCCGGAGCCAAGGCGCGTATCTTCCGCGGCAACGGCACCATGGTCATCAATGCCGACGACCCTCACGTGATGCGCATGCGCCAGTCGGGGCGGCGTGTGGTCTGTTTCGGACTGGGCCGGCCTCTCGCCGCGCAAGACTACGGTCTCGATGAAATACACGGCGAGGAATGGCTCGTGCACGGTAAACAGGCGCTGTTGCCAACACGTGAAGTGTCCCTTGCCGGACGGTATAACTTGGCGAACGTGCTCGCGGCCCTGGCGCTGTCCGAAACCGCTGGTGTGGCACCCGCCGCGGCCATCGTGGCTGTGCGGGAATTCAAGGGACTCAAGCATCGCACCGAATTTGTCGCGGAGGGAAACGGTGTGCGCTGGTATGACGATTCGAAAGGAACGAATGTCGGCGCCACGGTGGCGGCGCTGAAAGGCATGACCTCGCCAGTGGTCCTCATCGCCGGGGGCGACGGAAAAGGTCAGGATTTCAGCGGCCTAAAACCTGTTTGTGCCCAGCATGCGCGCGCGGTAGTGCTTATCGGGCGCGATGCGCCGCGCATCGAGGCAGCACTCGAGCGAGTCGTGCCGGTGCATCACGCTCAGGACATGCACGCGGCCGTGCGCATGGCCAAAAGTCTGGCACAGCCCGGCGACGTGGTGCTCCTTTCCCCGGCGTGTGCGAGCTTAGACATGTTTCGCAATTACGAGCATCGCGCGGAAGTGTTCCGCCAGGCCGTAATTGAGGTGGTGCAATGAGCGCCATCATTATGCCC
>Ga0224497_10000599_pt1 | contig 24493 bp, 18 predicted proteins | sample SF_Jul11_sed_USG_4_FD_167970 | JGI IMG/M metagenome (GOLD analysis project Ga0224497, IMG submission 167970) | Sediment microbial communities from San Francisco Bay, California, United States - SF_Jul11_sed_USGS_13 | ecosystem: Environmental > Aquatic > Marine > Sediment | place: USA...
GAGCTCGGCGAGTGCAAAGTGCGCAGGGTTCGGTGCGGCTCGGGCGATCAGGCTGCGCCGCCACTCATACCAATCCCAGACGAGCGTCGGGTTTTCGGTAAACGCTCGAGGTGTCGCAAGCGATTCGGCATCGTACTTCGCCCAGAGCCCGGTCTGCGCGTCCCTGAACGTCGGCACACCGCTGGCTGCGGAAACGCCCGATCCCGTCAGGACGAGCCAGCGTTGAGCCGAGACGAGGCGCTCGGTGAGGCTGGCAGATAGGGATGCGGGCGTGGGGCCTCTCGTCAAGCGCCGCCGTCGCCAACAGCGAGTTGGCGCAGGACGTACTGCAAAATTCCGCCGTGCACGAAGTACTCCTGCTCTTTCGGCGTGTCGATGCGCACGCGCGCATCGAAGCGTACCTGCTCGCCGCTGTCGCGGGTGGCCGTGACGTTGACGGTCTTACTACGGCCTTGGTCGGCTCCGTTGATAGCGTAGGTCTCGGTGCCGTCGAGTCCGAGCGAGGCAGCGTTCTGACCCTCGACGAACTGCAAGGGTAGTACGCCCATGCCAATCAGATTCGACCGATGGATACGCTCGTAGCTCTCGACGAGGACTGCCGCGATGCCGAGCAGCTTCGTGCCTTTCGCGGCCCAGTCGCGCGAGGAGCCCGAGCCGTACTCTTTGCCGCCGATCACGATTAACGGCGTGCTCTCAGCTTTGTACCGTTCCGATGCGTCGAAAATCGTCATGAGCTCACCGCTCGGAATGTGCTTAGTCCAGCCGCCTTCCTTGCCGTCTGCGAGCTGATTGCGCAGGCGGATATTGGCGAACGTGCCGCGCATCATAACTTCGTGATTGCCGCGCCGGGAGCCGAAGGAGTTGAAGTCCGCCTGTGCCACGCCTTGATCTCGTAAATAGTTCGCGGCTGGGCCGTCGGCCGCAATCGAGCCGGCGGGCGAGATGTGATCGGTCGTGACCGAATCGCCGAGCACCGCGAGCACACGTGCGCCGGTGATGTCCGACGTCGGCTCCGGCTCGAGTGTCATCCCTTCGAAGTAGGGCGGATTCTTGACGTAGGTCGAGGCGTCGTCCCAGGCGTAGGTTTGACCCTCAGGCACATCCAGACCGTTCCAGTTCGCGTCGCCATCGAAAACGCTGCCGTAGCTGCGTTGGAACATGGCGGCATCGATATTGGCGGCCATGACATCCTGAATCTCTCGCGATGTTGGCCAAATGTCGCGCAGATAGACAGGGTTGCCATCTGCATCCTCGCCGAGCGGGTCGTTGTAGAGATCGACATGCATGTTGCCGGCCAGGGCGTAGGCGACGACGAGCGGCGGCGAGGCAAGGAAATTCATGCGCACGAGCGGGTGAATGCGCCCCTCGAAATTGCGGTTGCCGGAGACGACCGAGCAGCCAATGAGGCTGTGTTGCTGCACGGCCTCGGCAATCTCCTTGGGCAGCGGCCCGGAGTTGCCGATGCATGTCGTGCAACCGTAGCCGACGACGTTGAAGCCTAGCCCCTCGAGATCATCCAACAGCTTCGATTTCTCCAGATAGTCCGTGACGACTTTCGAGCCTGGCGCTAGCGAGGTCTTGACCCAGGGTTTGGACTTGAGGCCACGAGCCATCGCGTTGCGCGCGAGTATGCCGGCGCCCACCATAACGGCCGGATTGGATGTGTTCGTGCAGCTCGTGATCGCGGCAATCAGAACGGCGCCGTCGGTCACGTCAAACGTCTCCGCCCCGATAGTCACATCCGTCGCAACGGACGTCCCGCGTTCCTTCGTCGCCTCGGCCATCAAGCCCGTGACGCTGGCTGCGGCGCTACGCAGCGGAATACGGTCCTGCGGCCGCTTCGGACCGGCCAGGCTCGGCACGACGTCGTCGAGGTCCAGGGAAAGCGTATCGCTATAGCGGGCGTCGAGATCGCTGCGCCACAGGCCCTGCTCCTTGGCATAGGCCTCGACAAGGCGGACCTGATCGGGTGAGCGGCCCGAGAGCTCTAAATAGCGTAGTGTCTCGCCATCGATGGGCACGACGGCACAGGTGCTGCCGAATTCCGGCGACATATTGCCGAGCGTCGCACGGTCGGCAAGCGGCAGGTGCTCCAGCCCGTCGCCGTAAAACTCGACGAACTTGCCGACCACGCCGCGCTCTCTGAGCATCTCAGTGACGGTCAGCACCAGATCGGTTGCTGTCGCGCCCTCGGCGAGTCTTCCCTTGAGCTCGAAGCCGATGACCTGAGGAATCAGCATCGTGATGGGCTGACCGAGCATCGCGGCTTCCGCTTCGATGCCACCGACACCCCAACCGAGGATGCCGAGGCCGTTGATCATCGTTGTATGCGAGTCGGTGCCCACGAGCGTGTCGGGGTAAGCCAGCCGCCGACCGTCCCTCGTCGCGTCGAAGACGACGCGGCTGAGGTATTCGAGATTGACCTGATGGACGATGCCGGTATTCGGCGGCACGACCTTGAAGTTGTCGAATGCGTTCTGGCCCCAGCGCAAGAAAGCATAGCGTTCCTGATTACGTTGAAACTCGATCGCATTGTTTGCGGCCAGCGAATCGCGCGTGCCGAAGTTGTCGACTTGCACGGAGTGATCGATGACGAGCTCAGCCGGCGACAACGGGTTGATCGAGGACGGTGAGCCACCTAGCTTGACCACGGCGTCGCGCATCGCCGCAAGGTCTACGATAGCGGGAACGCCCGTAAAGTCCTGCAAGATGACGCGCGCCGGCGTGAAGGCAATCTCCTGATCGGGCTGAGCCGAAGGATCCCAGGCCGCGAGCGCTTTGATGTCGTCGGCCGTGATGTTCTCGCCGTCCTCGTGTCGCAGCAGGTTCTCGAGCAGGATCTTCAGAGAATACGGTAACCGTGCTACGCCGCTGTCGCCGATCGCATCGAGCCTGAAAATGTCGAATTCAGCGTCGCCGACAGTGAGAGGCTGGCGCGCCCCAAAGCTGTTGATCATGAGGAAACCTCGTACTGTTTGGATGCCGGAGCCCGGCGTGCGGGCGCGGATTATAGCAAGGTCGCGAGCACCTATCTCGCCTAGCCGACTGCCTCGAGCCGCGCATGGCGCATTTCGGCCGCGCGGATCGTCGCGCCGCCCAGGCAGCGGTCTCCAGAGTAGAAAACCACGTACTGCCCGGGCGTAACGGCGCGCTGGGGGCTCTCGAAGACGACCTCGAGTGTGTCCGGCCCCGTCCTTACCGCGGAGCAACGCTGATCCGGCTGGCGATATCGGGTCTTCGCGCGGCATTGCAGCACGACGCCGCCATCCCAGCCCGCGGGCGGGTCGTTGATCCAGTGCACAGCGTCCGCCGCGAGCCAATCCTTATAGAGCAGGGGGTGCTCTGCGCCTTGTACGACAAGCAAGCTGTTCGTCGCGGTCTGCTTCTCAGCGACGTACCAGGGCTCATCGCCGAAGCCACGCAGGCCGCCGATAGCCAGACCGTGCCGCTGGCCGAGTGTGTAGAACGCTAGGCCGCAATGTTCTCCTATCGTTCGCCCGCCTGGCTCCTTGATCGGGCCCGGCTCGGTTGGCAGGTAGCGTTGGAGGAATTCGCCGAACCGCCGCTCACCGATGAAACAAATTCCCGTACTGTCCTTCTTGTGCGCGCTCGCGAGATTCGCGGCGCGTGCTCGAGCGCGAACCTCGCTTTTGAGCATTCCGCCGAGCGGGAAGACGACGTCGGCGAGCGCGGCTGCATCGACAGCGTGCAGGAAATAGCTCTGATCCTTGTTCGGGTCGGCACCTTTGAGTAGCTGAGGCTGGCCGCCGTCGGCGGCGAGACGCGCGTAGTGGCCCGTGGCTACCGAGGTTCCGTCGAGCCGCCTAGCGTACGCGCGCAGCGTGCCGAACTTGATTTCGCGGTTGCAGAGCACGTCGGGATTCGGTGTGCGCCCGGCCCGGCACTCGGCGAGAAAATGCTCGAAGACGCGCTCGCGATATTCATCGCTGAAGTTGACGCGATGCAGGGGCAAGCCGAGCTGGCGTGCGATCTTGCGCGCGTCCTGGAAGTCGGCCGCCGACTCACAATGGCCGTCGTCCTCCCAGTTCGTCATATGCAGGCATTCGACGTCGTGCCCGGCATCGCGCAGCAACAGTGCAGCGACGGCGGAGTCGACGCCGCCGGACAGAGCTACGATGACTCGCTCGGACGTTTTCACGGCGCGATATTAGCAGACCAGCGACCGTGTCCTAACCGAGTCCGGGATTATCCTGAGGTCGCCGCGGGAATTTTCGAACGGCCGTTCGGTTTGGTTGCCCGGCTAGACTCACTAAGCCGCACGATCGTGCGAATTTGCCGTTATCGACTCAATTGCCGGCTTGGCGGAGGCGATCCTCCAGGCACGCTTCGGCCAGGCACGACAAGGGGAAGCGCGTCCCGCTGCGATAATCGTCGATACAACGCAGCACCATCGGACTGCGCAGGCGGTTTTGCTGGCCCAGCAGTTGCTCACGGGTCAGCCAGTGCGTCGTGATGATGACCGGATCGAGCTCGGGTGTAGAGTTCGGCGCCTGGGCCTCACCGCAAAATGCGACGCGCAGGAAAGTGGCGTCGTCCGGTTCGCTGTACCAATGGTAGAGCCCCAGCACTGCCGTTGGCTCGAACCCGTAGCCGGTCTCTTCGAGGGTCTCGCGCACGACCGCCTGGATGAGTGTCTCACCAGCCTCTAGATGGCCAGCAGGCTGATTGAAGACGGCCCGTCCGCCTGCGTGTTCCTCGACCAGCAGGAAACGTCCCCCGTCCTCGATCAGTGCGGCGACCGTGATATCGGCGTTGCGTACGGTCGTTGGTATCGTGAAAGTCGTCGGATCGGCCACGGGGCAAACATGTAGCCTATAAGTGCAGCTGGCGCAGCTCAGGCTCGTGCTCGCAGGCCTGCCAGAGCTGATCGAAGCGTTCGAGATACGTCTGAGCTAGCTCGGGCTCCAGCGCCAGCATGCCGTCCCAGCAGTGTGCGTCGGGTCGGTACATGATCGCGCGATCATCTGCGAGACAAAACGCATCGCGGCAATCGCGGTACTCCGGCTTGGCGTGGCGGATCTCGATGTAGCTGTTCAGCCGTCGTCCCATCGTCACGAATTGGTTGCCGAGCTTCATGGTCCGCTCGGGATGAACGATGAGGACCCGCACGCGGGCGAAGCTTCGCGCGAGGATGAATTTTTTGAGCTTTTCGAGAAAGATATCGTGATCGTAGATCTCGGGCTCGAGATCCTGCGTCAGGATCGCCAGGCCGCGTTCCGCGTGCCCGATGAGCTCCGCCACGGCCGCACGAACCTCTTCGCGGCTCGCCAATACTCGGCGGCTGGGCTCATTGTCTCTGCGTACGATCATGCTTGTCCCGTTGCCGTGCCCCGCTCAGCCGCGGCGGCCGATGACAAGCCTTGTCGTCGATGGTGGCGGCTGGGCTCTTTTTCGAGCCTCTGACGGCGATTTTGCATAAGTGTCAACAACTTGCTGTGCCGCAGGTCACGTTTCACGGTCCCGGAGGGAGGCCGAGTCGCTCAAATCTCGCGCGCGAGCTCGGCGGCGAGGCCGATATAGTCGGTGGGCGTCAGACCAGCTAGACGTTCGCGCTCGGCTGCGGGGATATCGAGGGTGGCTACGAAGCGCGCGAGCGCCTGTTTCGTGATGGCCTGACCTCGCGTGAGGTCTTTGAGCTGCTCATAGGCGTCCGCAATCCCGTATCGGCGCATGACCGTCTGCACGGCCTCGGCCAGGACCTCTGTGCTCGCGTCGAGGTCGCTTGCAATACGCTCGGGGTCCGCCTCGAGCTTGTCGAGGCCCTTCTGACAAGAGTCGATCGCGAGCAGGCTGTGACCCAGCCCCACACCGAGGTTGCGCAGCACGGTCGAATCGGTTAGATCTCGCTGCCAACGCGAGATCGGCAATTTCGCCGCGAGAAAGCTCAGCACGGCATTGCCCATGCCCAGATTGCCTTCGGCATTCTCGAAATCGATCGGGTTGACCTTGTGCGGCATGGTCGATGAGCCGACCTCGCCGGCGACCGTACGCGAGCGCAGATAGCCGAGGCTGATATAGCCCCAGACGTCCTGACAGAGGTCGATGAGTACGGTGTTGTAGCGGGTCACTGCCTGAGCGTACTCGGCGATCCAATCATGTGGCTCGATTTGCGTCGTATACGCCGTGTTCTCGAGGCCGAGCGAGCTGAGGAAGCGGGCGCTGATGTCGCGCCAGTCGAGATCGGGGTAGGCAATCGCATGAGCATTGAAGTTGCCCACGGCACCGTTGAACTTGCCGACGACAGTGACGGATGCAAAACGGCTGGCCTGAGTCTCGAGTCGGGCGACGAAGTTGGCGAACTCCTTGCCCAACGTGGTCGGTGAGGCCGCCTGGCCATGCGTGCGCGCCAACATCGCCAGTTGCGCATGGTTATGGGCCAGCTCTCGCAGGGAGCCGGCCAGCGCCCGCATGCGTGGCAACAGGATGCGCTGGCGAGCGTCCCGGAGCATGAGCGCATAGGCGAGATTATTGATGTCTTCGGACGTGCAGGCGAAATGCAGGAAGGGGTCGAGTTGGTTCGCGGCGCTCGAAATACCCTCGAGCCTCGCACGCAGGAAGTACTCGACGGCTTTGACGTCATGATTGGTTTCGCGCTCTATGGCCTTGGCTTGCTCGGCATCCTTGATGCTGAAGTTGTCGACGAGCCGATTGAGCACGTCGTTGACGGGGCGCTCGAGCGGGGGTAGGTCCTCGATGCCGCTTTCGTCGGCAAGGAACTGCAGCCAGCGGACTTCGACTAGCGTCCGGTAGCGAATCAGCGCGTATTCCGACAGGTACTCGCGCAGCGGCGCCGTCTTGGAAGCATAGCGGCCGTCCAGCGGCGAAAGGGCGGTGAGCGAGGCAGTCTCCACGGAAGCGCCCGGTATCTCTATACAAGCAACGGAGGAGTGCGCATCATACACGCTTTCACCGCCAAGCTGCGGTCCGGCCGGCCGGCGGGACCCGTCTCTACGCGGCCCCAAACGGCTTCGAAGGAGCACCTATGACAGGCGATTTTCGGATTGAGCGCGACAGCATGGGTGAGCTGGAAGTGCCGGCTGACGTCCGCTGGGGCGCGCAGACGCAACGCGCCGTGAACAACTTTCCCTTGAGCGGCCTCACGATGCCGGTGCCTTTCATTCGTGCGCTAGGGTTGATCAAATGGGCTGCGGCCGGCGTCAATCGCGATCTCGGGTTGCTCACAGCCGATGTCGCCGAAGCCGTGCAGGTTGCGGCATTGGCCGTGGCCAATGGCGAGCACGCTACGGCGTTTCCCGTCGATGTGTTTCAGACGGGCTCGGGCACGAGCTCGAACATGAATGCCAACGAGGTCATCGCAAACCTCGCAAGTGAAGCGCTCGGCAGCCCCGTGCATCCGAACGACCACGTCAATATGAGCCAGAGCAGTAACGACGTGATCCCATCGGCTATCCACGTCAGCGCTGCCCTGACCGTGACCCAACACTTATTGCCGGCGCTCGATCACCTCGCGATCGTCACCGAACGCAAGGCGCACCTGCTGGCCGATATCGTCAAGACTGGACGCACGCACCTCATGGACGCGATGCCTGTGCGGTTCGACCAGGAGCTCACGGGCTGGGCTACGCAGATCCGAGCCGGTTACCAGCGCATTGCCGGCACGCTAGGGCGGCTCAGCGGCCTCGCCCAAGGCGGCACGGCCGTCGGCACCGGCATCAATGCGCATCCCGAGTTCGGCGTGCGCGTCGCTGCCGCCCTCGCGGCCAAAACGGGTATCGCCTTCCGGCCGCCGGATAACTACTTCGAGGCCTTGAGTTGCCAGGACACGGCCGTGGAGCTCTCCGGCCAGCTCAAAACCACGGCCGTGAGCCTAATGAAAATCGCCAATGATCTGCGCTGGATGAACAGCGGGCCCCTAGCGGGGCTTGCCGAGATCGAGCTGCCGGCATTGCAGCCAGGCAGCAGCATCATGCCGGGTAAGGTGAACCCCGTCATTCCAGAAGCCGTCGCCATGGTCGCGGCACAGGTCATCGGTAATGACGCAACGATTACCGTTGCGGGTCAGTCCGGCAATTTCCAGCTCAACGTCATGTTGCCGGTTGTGGCCTATAACCTGCTGCAGAGCATCGAGCTGCTTGCGAGCGCAAGCCGGGTCCTGGCTGATTCCGCTGTTGAGGGATTCGCGGTCAACGAATCTCGTTTGCAGGAGGCACTGGACCGCAATCCGATACTCGTGACTGCGCTGAACCCCGTCATCGGCTACGAGAAAGGGGCCGAGATCGCCAAACAGGCTTATCGGGAGGGCTTGCCCGTACGCGAAGTCGCCGCAAGAGAGACGGATCTCGACGAGGCCCAGCTCGAGACCCTGCTCGATCCGGTCGAGCTCACGAAGGGCGGCATCAGGGACTAAGCGAACGCCTATGCGCACGCTCATACAAAGCCGCCTCACGCAATTTCGACCGGCAGCGGACCCACTCGCGCGAACGTTGGCCAGCGTCGAGGGTGAGGCGCCGGTCGAACTTCGCGACCGGCTGCGCGGCGCCGCGCCGGCAGCGGTGCTGCTCGGTCTCATCGAGCGTGCTCATGGGCTGGGGGTGCTATTGACGCAGCGCGGCGCACATCTGAGCGTGCACGCAGGCCAGATCAGCTTTCCAGGTGGGCGGCTCGAGAAGCAGGACAGCGGTCCGATCGATGCCGCACTCAGAGAAGCGGAGGAAGAGATTGGTCTCACGCCTTCGCTCGTGCAGGTCGCCGGGTGCCTGGACGATTTTCTGACGCCCACGGGATTCCTCATTACGCCTGTCGTCGGTTTCGTCGATTCGGGGTTCGAGCCGAAGGCCGACGCGAACGAGGTCGACGACGTCTTCGAGGTCCCGCTCGACTTTCTGCTCGACGAGGCTAACGTCGGCATCAGTTTTCGCGAACGCATGGGTGCGACGTTTCGGATGTACGAGTACCGCTACGGGAATCGTCATATCTGGGGCGCAACAGCGGCGATTCTGATGAATTTCAGAGACGTTATTAGCTAAAAAAACAATGATCTATGAGTGATATCCAGAAGTTACTGGAGATAATGGCCCGGCTGCGCTCAGCGGATGGTGGCTGCCCGTGGGATCTCGCGCAGACGTTCGAGACAATTGCCCCGTACACGATCGAGGAGGCTTACGAGGTCGCCGAGGCCATCGCTAATGGCGACATGCGCGAGCTCGAGCAGGAACTCGGTGATCTGCTCCTGCAAGTCGTTTATCACGCCCGCCTGGCGCAGGAGGCTGAGCAGTTCGAATTCGGCGACGTCGTCGAGGCAATCTGCTCGAAGATGATTCGACGTCATCCGCATGTGTTCGGCGATACGCCAATGACGGATGCGAAGGCGCAATCGGCCGCCTGGGAGGATATCAAGGCCCAGGAGACACGCAGCGACCGCGTCCTCAGCGACGTACCCATTGGTCTGCCGGCATTGACGCGCGCGGCGAAGCTTGGCCGGCGCGCTTCCCGAGTCGGCTTCGATTGGCCGGACGTGGTGGGCGCACGCGCTAAAGTCGGCGAAGAGCTTGCTGAGCTCGATGAAGCGGTCTGCTCGGGCGATCGAGACGCGATCGAAGCGGAGATGGGCGATGTATTGTTCGCGCTCGTCAACGTCTGCCGGCACCTCGAGCTCGACCCCGAGACCTGTGCGCGAATGGCGAACAGGCGCTTTCAAGCGCGGTTCGAGCAACTCGAGCAAGCGGTCGAGGCGAGTGGGCGTGAGTGGCGCTCGTTCGAGCTCGAAGAGCTCGAGGCGTATTGGCTGGCAGCAAAAAAAGCGCTAGGAGATAGCGCTTAGCGGGTGCAGCTGGTGATTCGCGAGAGAGAGCGGGGAGCGGCTTCTGGGTCTTGAATCGACCCCGGGGGGTTGAAACCGCTCCCCGGTTAGGCTCGTCGCTACTGTGTCGGGGTCATGTGCACGAACACCTTGCGCGCGGCAAGCGTCAGGGTGGTCTCGTCGAACGTGCCGTAGGCTGCCAGCGACTGGGCATTCGCGCCCGCGCCGAGCCGATTGACAAGCTCATCGTGGAAGTCGGCAAAGTCGGCGAATTGCTCGATATGACCCGGCTCCCAGATACCGTACAGTCCGCGCGTGCCGGCAGGCGCAATCGTTGCCGGCCCCGTAAGATCGAACAGGTTCACGAGCTCGCGACCGAGCAGCAGATGATGGCGTGTGCCGATCTGTGGGTTGGCCATATCGAGCACGAGCCCCGTCATTGGGTTCATGCTCGAGAAAGGCACGGCTGTGCCGCCCAGGCCCCAGCCGATGCCGAGCGCTGCCGGGATATCGCGGTGATCAACGACTGTGCGACCAGTGAAATCGGGCGGCGCCTCGCCGAACGGCGTCACGAAGCCGAACACGCGCACTGATTTGTCGACTTCGAGCGCATCGAGCTGCAGGGATCCCGTGTGCACCTCGTAATCGAGCGGGTCGGCATCGCTCATGGCGTTGACGCCTGTGCCCGTGAAATCGAACAGGTCGATTCCAAGACGATCGATTCCGCGCAGGCGCATATTGAGCTGGCCGGCAACGACGCTATTGACCGTGCCGTGCAAGTGCGTGACCAGCATACGCACGCGGCCCTGCGTCGCATCCAGAATGAGCGCAATGTCGGGGCCGAGAGGGTCGTTGCTCGCGACCTGCGGATTCGTGAACTGGCCGAAAGCGACAATTCGTTGCCCGACCGAGATGTCGCCCTTGTCGAGCATGGCTTGAGAATCGCCGACTTTGCTTACGCGCGTGCCGTCGCCAATCTCGACAATGACCGTGCGCCGATAGTGGGCGGGCCGGTCGCGATGCACGGCAAGTGCACCTTTGACCGTCAGCGTGTCGCCGTTGCGCGCGACGACGTTGCCGTGCACCGCGGAGAATCGATCCCCGCCGACACTGTCGCCGGCGTGCACGATCTCGGCTGTGAATTGTCGACTCGATACGTCGAGCGTACCGAAAGCGACAGTCAACGCGCCGGCGCCGAGGTCTTCGAGCGCCGCGAGGCCCGGTGCACCCGTGTAACTGGCGTCACCGATCTCGAACTCCGTTGTCGAGGTCGTAAAGACGGTCAACGTGCCGAAATCGCCATCACGCCGGTGCCAAGGCCGCACGCGAATATCATAAGTACCGGCAGCCGTGTCGACGTCGATGAGCACACCGCGCACACGTAGCTCTTTTTCGTCGAGCGGGCGTACTTCGGCAGACAGATATGGCCGAGTCATCACGCGGGCTGGGGCAAACGTCAGATCGACCTCGTGGGATGCCGACAAGTCGAAATCGATGCTGAGCAACGCCGTCCTGCCGCGCGTGATCACCAATCGCTCGCGGTCGTCGAGCTGGATCTCGAGATCCACGACGCCGAGCTTCGCACCGGTGTCATCGACAGCCTCTGCAAGCACCACGCCGCCGGCCGATTCGACGAATATCTCGGCATTGCTGTAATCGACCCGAATCGAGCCGCCGGCGATGTCGCCTGGCGCGACCAGGGCCGAGGTCAGTAACTCGGACAACGTGCTGAGCTCGGCAAAGTCGATGCGTGTCGCTGCGGGTAGCATCTCGACCGACGCGCCGTTCCGACGCTGCAGGGAGACTGATAAAACATCGACGGTATAACTGACGAAATCGGCGTCGGCGTCCGTGACCGCGACGAGCAATTCGCCGCATTCACTCGCCGTCGTAGGGTCGGCGGGATTGCACGAGGCGGCGGTCGGGCCGGAGCCACCAGAGCCGCTCCCGGAACTGCTGCAGGCGGCAAGTACGGCGGCGGCAACGAGCAGGCTGATTAGGCGCTGCAGTCGGCCGAGGCCGGCGAGGTAAACATTCATAACCATCTCCCTGGTAATCGACTGAATCTGCCCCTTACAACGCGCAGGCTGTCGATTTGGTTGACGAGTCCAGGGTTATGTCGAGTGGGGGGGCGCGTTCGACCTGTCCGCGGCGGGTTAGCGGCCTCGCAGATCGAGCGCGGCTGAAGGAACGGCCTATTTCAGCAGGGACCCGAGGAGGCCGCGCACGAGCTGTCTGCCCAGAGAGCTTCCGACGGAGCGAGCTGCGCTCTTGAGTAATGCCTCGCCGACACCTTGACGCCGGCTCCCCGTGGAGCGCTGGGCGGCTTTCGCGGCTTTCGTTGCCGCCTCCTCTTCTGCCTCCAGTTTCGCGATCTCTGCCTGCCGCGCTGCAGCGGTTGCGGCCCGCTCTGCGAGCAGCTCGTAAGCCGAGCTGCGGTCCATGGTCTGCTCGTACTTGCCTTTCAGTGGCGAGCGTCCGAGCAGGGCAACGCGCGTGTCGGCGTCGACCGGTCCGATTTGCGATTCCGGCGGCCGGATCAGCGTGCGCCGCACCGGTGTCGGCGCGCCGTCATCGTCGAGTGTCGAGACGAGTGCTTCGCCAACGCCCATCGACGTAATCACCTCATTGACGTCGAAGGCTCCGTCGCTGCGAAATCCTTTCGCGACTGCGCGCACGGATTTCTGATCGGCTGGCGTAAACGCGCGCAGCGTATGTTGCACCTTCATACCGAGCTGGCCGAGCACGGTCTCAGGCAGGTCCAACGGGCTCTGAGTCACGAAGAACACGCCCACGCCCTTTGATCGGACGAGCCGGACGACCTGTTCGATCTTCTCGAGCAGTGACTTCGGCATGCTTTTGAATAACAGGTGCGCTTCGTCGAAGAACAACACGAGCTTCGGCGCGGGCAAGTCGCCACATTCGGGTAGCTCTTCGAACAGCTCGCTGAGCAACCACATCAGAAAGGCTGCATAGAGCCGCGGCGACTCTCGGATCAGCCGTTCTGCGGACAACAGACTGATGACACCGTTGCCGCCGAAGTCGCGTTGCATGAGATCGGTGATCTGCAGCGCCGGCTCGCCGAAGAAACGATCGGCGCCTTGCTCCTCGAGCACGAGTAGGCGCCGCTGGATCGCGCCGATGGAGGCCGGCGCGATGTTGCCATAGGTCGCCTGAAGATCAGCGCGATGTTCGCTCATCCACGTTAGCATCGAGCGCAGATCCTTGAGATCCAGCAGCAACAATCCTTCGTCGTCGGCGATGGCGAAGCAGGCATAGAGCACGCCTGTCTGCGTGTCGTTGAGCTCGAGCAGACTCGATAAGATCAGCGGGCCCATCTCGGAGATCGTCGTGCGCACGGGATGGCCGTCCTCGGCGTAGATATCGAGAAATAGTGTCGGGTAGCCGCGTTGCTGATAGCCCTCGATCGGAATCGCTGCAAGTCGCCGGTCAATTTCCTTGTGCGGCTTGCCGTTTTGCGAGATGCCGGACAGATCGCCCTTGATGTCTGCGGCAAAGACCGGCACGCCCAGGCGGGAGAAGCCCTCGGCCAGGATCTGCAGCGTTACGGTCTTGCCCGTACCCGTCGCACCTGCAACGAGACCGTGCCGGTTGCTCATGCCACCGAGCTGCGTCACGAGTTGGCCGTCACTACCGCCGATGATGATGGGGTCAGTCATGGTTCAGTCTCTCATGCATTAGAACAAATTCGTCAACGGGTTGCTGCGCAGCGCCGGGAGCAGGTCGCCGAGCCATGCTGCGGGCCACGGGACGCGTAGCACGTGGTGAAACAGGAGATACCACGCGGCCGAGGTCAGTACGGCAACGGCGACAGCGACAGGCCAGCGCTCCCGGCCCTCGGTCAACGTGAAGCCGAGGAGGAAGACGAACAAGGCCGGAAGCAGGCCGATAACGGTCGCCGCGACCACCACGAACGAGCACCAAGCGAAATAGCGAAACGCGCGCCGGCGAACGTCGCTTGCCGAAAGATCAGCGAAATCGGCTTGAAGGTCCATCGAGGCCTTTGCTGACTCGCTCGGCTGCGGCGTCGGACGAATGAGCATCGATGTCGTCAACTGCAGTCCGACGAAAATCAAGCCAGCGCTACCGACGACGAAGGGCACGAGGCGTGCGCCGAGCTCCCAGTCGGCCGCAGCGAGAATGCACACGATGAGAAATACGCAGATGCCGAGCGTAAAGACGAAGTCCTTGTTCATAAACTCGGAGTTGAAGCGCGCCACGAATGGTTGCCGCTCGCGTTTTAGCATGCTGAGGAGTCGACCCAGCAACGGCTTGCTGATTCCGTAGAGCGTGATCGCGAATACCGTGAGCACGATCGGCCGCGACAACCAGTCGGTGTCATAGCGCTGGAAAGAAATGAACAGGTAACGCTCGATGAGTCCGCCGAGCACGAAGCCGAGTAGTAGCGGCGGGCGTGGCCATTTGACGCGCTTCATGGTCCAGCCGAGCGCGCCGAACGCGAAGAGCACGACGATATCACCCCACTGTCGGCTGCCCTGGAATGCACCGATGAACGTCACGGACAGGACGATCGGCGCGAGCAGCCCAACGCGGACCTTGGCGATGCTGGCGAGTTGATTGGCGAATAGGAAACAGATGCCCGAGCCGAGTATGTTCGCCAGTGCGACCGTCCAAACGAGCGTGTAGGTCACGTCGAGGCGCGTCGACAGCATGTCGGGGCCCGGTGTGATGCCGTGGATCAGAAATGCGCCGAGCAGGAGCGCCATCGCTGCCGTTGCCGGAACACCAAAGGCGATTGTCGAGACGAGTGCGCCACCTTCCTTGGCGTTGTTCGAGCTCTCCGAGGCGATCACGCCTCGAACGTCGCCTTTGCCGAACGTCTCATTCGCGCCTTTCTCCGAGCGCAGCGCGTGACCATAGGCTATCCAGTCGATCACTGCCGCGCCGATGCCGGGCACTGCACCGAGGACCGAGCCTATCGCCGAGCAACGAATCATGAGCCAGAAATTTTTGAGTGTGTCCTTGACGCCTTCGAGCTGACCCTGCCGGCTCGCGTGTTGTGCATCGATCGGTACGACGCGGCGGGCGATGGCCATGTCGGCGAGCTCCGGTATCGCGAATAGCCCGAGGGCAAGCGGCACGAGCGGAATGCCATCGATCAGATACAAGGTCCCGAACGTCCAACGCTCGATGGCCGTGTTGGGCTCCTCTCCCGTCGTCGCGATCATGACGCCGATCGTTGCGGCCGCAAGACCTTTGAGTCGTGCACCGCCACTGAGCACGCCGACGAGTGAGAGGCCGAACACGCAAAACGCGAGCAGCTCGGGTGAGCCGAACGTCAGAATGACGGGCCTCAGAATCGGCACGCTCAGCGCGAGGAAAAGGGCGCCAAACAACCCGCCAAGCACGGACGCTGAGAACGATGCCCCGAAGGCACGTGCCGCAAGACCTTTTTTGGCCATCGGATGGCCGTCGAGAATTGTCGCGGCCGAGCCGACGGTGCCTGGTACGCCGAACAGGACCGCCGGGATCGTATCCGAGGTCACAACCACCGCCTGCAGGCCGACGAGAAACGCGAGCGCCGTCAACGGGTCCATGTCGAACGTGAACGGCAGGAGCAACGACAGGCCCACGACGCCGCCGAGACCGGGGATTACACCGAGCGCGAGTCCGATGAGGACGCCGAGTGCGACGAACGTCAGGCGTTCGGGATCGAGGACGATCGCGCCGGCGCTGAGCGCCATATCCAGCATCGAAACGTCCACGGTTCCTATCGCTCCCCCCTCCCAAGGAGCGAAAATCTCAACACGTTTCGCGCCGAGTTACCACTGCGACGCAAATGCGACACTCGAGGCGGCCCGGCGCACGCGGCGTTGCTCAGTCGATGCCGAGAATCGTTTTGGCTGCATCGAGCGTTGACGCTGGCGTGTTTAGCGAGCGTTCGACGAACGCCGTGAGATCAGCGCCATTCGTCGGATTGAGCCGGGCTTTGACGGTGGACTCGAAATCGGCCTCGAACTCGGGGTCTTCCATAAGCCGCGCGAAGGCCTCGCGCAGCGCCTCGACGCGCGCTTGCGGCACGCCCGGCGGTGCGAACAGGGGCCAGCCGAGGCGCGAGCCGATCTCGATGAAGTCCACGAGTTCGCGATCCTCCGGTTCGGTGACGAGGTCGCCGAGGTAGGGGACACCGGGCGTGCCCAAGGGATCGGGCGGGCCGACGTAAAGCAAATGCGAGATGCGCCCGTCCGCGAGCCAATCGGGTCGCGAGATCGCCCAGTATTGCAGGCTGCTCGATTGACCGTGCACCTCGCCGCGCTCCATCGCGAGCACCACATCGTTGCTGCTCTGATAGCCTGCAATGAGTTGAAATTTCAGATTGAGCAACGCTTGGACGATAGCCGGGAACTGATGGGCCGGGGACCCTCGACCGGTCGTGCCGATGAAAATCTCGGTTTCTTTGGCCTCATCGAGCGTCGTTGCAGGCGCCGTGCTGAGCACCGAGATGATGCCCGTGTATTTGATCGCCGAGCCGATCCAGTTGATCTCCCGTCCGTCGTAGCGTGCGCGCCGAGGCTCGAGTAGTTGCGAGGTCACGATGCCCGGCAACGAGTAGCCCAGCGTCGTGCCGTCTTTTGGTGCCGATCGATAGAGGTGATTGCTCATCGTGACGCTACCACCGCCGGGCATGTTGACGACGACGACGGTCGGGTTGCCGGGGATGTGGCGGCCGAGGTGCTGGCCGATCGAGCGTGCTGAGATATCGGTCGTGCCGCCTGCACCCGAGCCGACTAGAATCGTTACAGTGCGACCGGCATAGAACTCCGCTGCCGGCTGCGCAACGACGACGCCATGTGCGCACATCAGAAAGAGCAGAACGCGCTCGATGAGTTTGGGCATGCAGAGAACCGCTGCGGCTTTGGCTTGTTCGCCTAGAGGTCTGGAAGGATAATCGACCTCAATCCGCAGTCAACTGAAGGCAACCGAGCGCGTGCAAACGCCCGGTGGCCTCGAGTTTCGCCTAGATAGATAGAGAGAGAATCGAACCGGCTTGGATATCTCCGGACAGTACCGAATAGCGATGCCGCGCGAAGCCGTCTGGGCGGCGCTCATGGATGCCGACGTCTTGCGCCGCTGCGTGCCCGGCTGTCAGTCGCTCGAGGAGACCGCGCCGAATGAGTATGCCGGGAAAGTCGCGCTCGCCATCGGCCCCGTCAAGGCAAGTTTCGACACGGCCCTCAAGCTCACGGACCTCGATGCGCCTGCGTCCTACAAGCTCACGGGTTCCGGGCAGGGCGGGGCCGTCGGATTCGGCGAAGGTTTCGCCGCCGTAAAATTAATCGATGAGGATGGCGACGAGACAGTGCTGCGCTACACGGCGGGTTTTCAAGTCGGCGGGCGTCTCGCTCAACTCGGTTCGCGCCTCGTGCTGGGCTCGACGCGCAAGCTCGTGGACGAGTTCTTCGACAATTTCGTTAGCGAACTCGATGGGCGCGCAGAGCGCGTCGTGCCGCCCGCGGCAATTCAAGCCAAGCCGACAGTCGGTCATCGCACGCTCGTGTTGATCTCGGTCGGCGTGCTAATGCTGGCGTGGTTGGCCTGGTGGCTGCTCGGGCCGGGTACGGCCGAGTGATCCCACTGCAGCTCAAGGTCAACGGCGAGCCTGTTGCCGCCGAGATCGAGCCAGCCACGTTGCTCGTGGAGCTATTGCGCGATCAGCTCGGCCTGACGGGCACGCACGTCGGTTGCGACACGAGCCAATGCGGCTGCTGCGTTGTGCATGTAGACGGGGTTGCGCTCAAGAGCTGCACCCTGCTGGCGATTTCCGCACAGGGGTCTGATGTGGTAACGATCGAAGGCCTCGCTACGGGCGCTACGCTCCATCCGATGCAGAAGGCTTTTCACGAATGCCATGCGCTGCAGTGCGGTTACTGTACGCCAGGCATGATCATGAGTGCGGTGGCCTTGCTCGAGCGCAATCCGGATCCGAACGAGGCCGAGGTTCGGGAGGGCCTGGAGGGCAACCTCTGTCGGTGCACGGGCTATCACAATATCGTCAGGGCCGTGCTCGCGGCCGCCGCCGAGATGCGAGGAGGTTAGTTGTACCCGTTCGAGTACGTACGCCCCGCGTCTGTGGAGGAAGCGATCGGCCTGAGGCGAGCGGATGCGGGGGCGCAGTGGCTTGCGGGCGGCATGACGCTGCTACCGTCGATGAAGCTTCGCCTGGCAGCCCCGAGCCAGCTCATCGATCTCACGGATGTCGAAGGACTCGATGAGTGGTCGATCGGTGACGAGCACATCGTGCTCGGTAGCATGTCGTCACATCGACGGGTCGCCGAGGCCGACGAAGTCCGTACGAGGATTCAGGCCTTGAGCACGGTCGCAGCGGGTATCGGCGATCCGCAGGTTCGCAATCGTGGCACGCTCGGCGGCTCGATAGCCAACAACGATCCGGCTGCGGATTATCCGGCTGCCTTGCTCGGTCTTGGCGCGACGATTCGAACCTCGCAACGAGAGATCAGCGCCGATGAATTTTTCAAGGATTTCTTCGAGACGGTGCTCGAGGACGATGAGCTCGTCGTGGCCGTGAGCTTTCCGGTGCCGCGGCGCGCCGCCTACTTGAAGTTTCGCACCCCGGGCTCGCGTTACGCGCTCGTCGGCGTCATGGTCGCCGAGACTCGCGACGGCGTGCGCGTTGCCGTGACCGGAGCGGGACCGGGCGTCTACCGAGCGACGCAGCTCGAGACCGCGCTCGCTGAGGATTTCCGTCCCGAGGCGTTGGTCGGACTCGACATGAGCCCTGATGGACTCAACGCCGACATGCACGGCAGTCCCGAGTATCGCGCACATCTGACCGGCGTGCTGGCACGCCGGGCGACGGCGCAAGCCATTGCTTGCGAAAACTGAAGGGCTCGAGCGATGACGACAAGCTATCCGGATTTTCAGGAACATCTAGCGAATCTCGAGGCGCACGGCCTGCTCACACGCATCGACCGACCGATCAACAAGGACACGGAGCTGCATCCACTCGTGCGTTGGCAGTTTCAAGGCGGCCTCGCGGAATCGCAGCGCAAGGCGTTTCTGTTTACGAATGTCGTTGACGGTTCTGGGCGTCGCTACGATATCTCCGTTGCTGTCGGGGCGTTCGCGGCGAGCGCCGAGATCTATGCGCTCGGCATGGGCGCCACCGTCGAGAACATCGGCGCGAAATGGATCGAGTGCATGGCGAACCCGATCGCACCCGTGCGGGCGGACGCGGCGCCGTGCCAGGAGGTCGTTATCGCGGGCGATACCTTGCGCGAGCCCGGCAACGGTATCGACCGTTTTCCCGTCCCGGTCTCGACGCCCGGCTACGATGCCTCACCTTACCTGGCGGCGACCGTCGTAACGACGACAGATCCCGAGACCGGCGTTCGCAACATGGGTACGTATCGCGCCGCGCTCAAGGCGCCGGATCGCTTAGGTGTGCGTATGGCCACTCGCGTGGGCGGTGCCGGCGGTTACCTGCACTGGCAGAAGTACCGCGAACGCGGTGAGGCGATGCCGTGTGCGATCGTCGTCGGTGCGCCGCCGGCCGTCCTCTTTACGGGCCCGCAAAAGCTTCCAGTCGGGCAGGACGAAATGGGAGTCGCTGGTGCGATTGCCGGTGCGCCGATTCGTATCGTTGCCGCCAAGACCGTTGATCTGGAGGTGCCCGCCGATGCGGAAATTGTCGTCGAGGGACTCATCGACACCGAGCTGCTCGAGCCCGAGGGACCGTTCGGGGAAAGTCACGGGCACGTTGCACTCGAGGACTTCAATATGTCCATGCAGATCACGGCGATCACGTGCAAACGAGAACCCGTGTTCGCCTCGATCATGAGCCAGGTCACGCCGAGCGAGTCGAGTGTGCTCAAGCGTGTCGCCTATGAGCCGCTGTTTCTCGCACACCTGCGGGATGAACTGAAGATCAAAGGCATCCTCGGTGTCACGATGCACGAGGCTTTGTCGAACATTCGGCCGGTGATTTTTCTGCGGTTCGCCGACGGTACAGCGCGCGATGAGGTCTGGAGAGGGCTGCACGGCGCAGCGACACTGCAGGCGCAATGCGGCAGAATCGTCATCGCAGTCAGCGAAGACATCGACCCACACAATCTCGATGCGATCTTCTGGTCGCTGGCCTATCGCTCGCGCCCGGCCGAGGACCTCGAGATCGTTCGCGACCGCAAGATCGGTCACGGCCCGAAGTCAGGGCGCGGCAAGAGCGATTCGGGCTTCCTCGTCGACGCGACACGCAAACATGCTATGCCGCCGCTGGCTTTGCCGGGCAAGATCTACATGGAGCGCGCGCGGGAGATCTGGAACGAGCTGGGCCTTCCCGAGTTGCAGGTGCGCTCACCGTGGCACGGCTATTCACTCGGTGACTGGAACGAGACTTGGGAGCGCTTCGCGCAGCAAGCTGTCGCGGGGCGCTGGGTGGAGAATGGGGCAGAGACCTATGCGCGTCGGCGCGCAGGGATAACGCCGGAAACGCCGGTGCGTGAGATCGAGGGCGATGACTGACGAGCTCGAGCTCAAGTTCGACGCGCTAGCGGTCGGGGCGTTCAAGTCCGTCGGCCGACCGGTAGCACGACGCGAAGACCTGCGACTCATTACGGGCAAAGGGCGCTTCACGGACGACTTCAACGAGCCGGGGCAGGTGGTTGCCGTCCTCGTGCGCTCACCCTACCCACATGCGCGCATCAATCGGATCGATAGCGACACCGCGAAACAGATGCCCGGTGTGCTCGCCATTTACACGGGTGAGGACTGCCGCGCCGACGGGCTCGGCATCATTTCGCACAGTCCGGTGCCGTCAACGCGCTCGGATTTGAAACTCACGGCACCCGGTGGCGGCGCGATTTTCGAGGGCCCGCACGCGCTGTTGCCGGTGGACAAGGCGCGCCACGTCGGCGAAGGCATCGCGATGGTCGTGGCCGAGTCGCATCGGCAAGCGCTCGATGCGGCCGAGCACGTGCGCGTCGATTACGAGCCGTTGCCGTGGGTTGCCGATAGCGCCGTGGCCATTCGTGACGGTGCGCCGACCGTTTGGGACGAGGTTCCAAACAATGTCTGTGTCGATACGCGCTTCGGCGATACCGCTGCCACTGACGCAGCTTTCGCCAGTGCGGCGCACGTCATCGAGATGGAGTTTCCGATCCAGCGTGTCACGGCGACACCGCTCGAGCCGCGTGCGGCCCTCGGTCAGTACGATGAAGCTAGCGGGCGTTATACGCTCAATGCGGGCAGCAACGGTGCCGTGACTCACAAGCGGCAGATCGCAGGCGCCTTGAACGTGGATCCCGAGAACATTCGCGTGCTGTGCTTCGACGTCGGCGGCAATTTCGGGACCAAGAATCGTGTCTATGTGGAGTTCGGTCTCGTGCTCTGGGCTGCGAGGAAGATCGGTCGGCCCGTAAAATTCCTCGCGACGCGTTCGGAGTCGTTCTTGAGCGACTACCAGGGACGTGATTTGTTGACGAGAGTCGAGCTTGCGCTCGATGCCGACGGTACCTTTCTTGCGTATCGCGCCTCGAACCTCAGCAACGTCGGTGCGCGCATCGTTTCACTGTCGCCGCTCGGTAAGGGCGCGCCACTCGTTACGGGAAGCTATCGGATTCCTGCCGCAGAGGTGCGCGCATGGGCAGCGTTCACGACGACGACGCCGACGCAGGCGTATAGAAGCTCCGGGCGTCCCGAGGTGATTCACGCACTCGAGCGGATCATAGACACGGCTGCACACAGGCTCGGCTTCGATCCCATTGCGTTGCGTCGCAAGAACCTCGTTTCCAGCGAAGAGATGCCCTACACGAATGCGTTTGGCATCACGTACGACAGTGGCGACTACATCAAGAGTATGGATATCGCACTTCGTCTGGCGGATTGGGACGGGTTCGAGGCGCGCGCACTGGCTGTCCGAGAGCGAGGATTGCGGCTCGGCCGCGGTTTTGCGAACTACGTCGAATCGTCAATCGGTGCGCCACGTGAGCGCGTCGATATGACGATATCGCCCGCAGGCCGAGTGGAGGTCGTCGTCGGCACGCAGCCGACGGGGCAGGGCCACGAGACGAGCTTTGCGCAGGTCACCGCCGACCTGCTGGGTATCGATGCCAATGCAGTCGACATCGTCTATGGGGATACCGACATCGTGGCTGAAGGCGGTGGCTCGCATTCCGGGCGCTCGATGCGTCATGCGAGTACGGCGATTTACGGCGCGATCGAAAAGCTCAAGGTCTACGCGATTGAGCTCGCGGCCGATGTCTGGGGCATCGAGACGCAGGCCATCGGTTACGGTGACGGCCGGTTCGTCGAGACGGGCGGCGCGCGGCGCTTCGACTGGTTCGAGCTTGCGGCCTTGGAGGCCGAGCGTGCGGGCGGCGGAGACCAACGCGGTCTGCGCATTTCGCATTCACATGAAATGCATACGCCAGTGTTTCCCAATGGTTGCGCTGCGTGCGAGGTCGAGGTCGATACCGAAACGGGCTTCGTACGCATCACCAAGTACGTGGCCGTCGATGATGTCGGACGCGTGATCAATCCACTGATCGTCGACGGGCAAACGCACGGCTCGATTGCGACAGGCGCCGGCCAGGCGCTCTGGGAACAGTGTTATACCGACCCCGACTCCGGACAACCGCTCAGCGGCTCCTTCATGGACTACGGAATTCCCCGCGCAGACGAGATGCCGTCTTTCATTACAGCCTTCAACGAAGTTCCGTCGCCGACGAACCCGCTCGGCGTCAAATCGGGCGGCGAGGGGCCGACGACCGCAGCGCTCGCCGTCATCATCAATGCAATCGTCGATGCGCTTCGCGATCTCGGTGTAGACGACATTCCGATGCCGGCGACACCATTCCAGGTCTGGCAATCGATCCGCGACGCGCAGGGATAAGACGATGGTGCAGAAAAATAATCGAGCCGAGCTCAGGCTCATCGCGTTTCCGGGTGCACCGAATCTGCCGATTTTCGCCGGACTCGAGCACGGTTTTTTCGAGGCTGCCGGTCTCGATCTCGAGATCGAGACGACGCCGAGCTCGAAATATCAGATCGAGGCGCTCGTCACGGGCCGTTACGACATCGCCGCGACGGCATTCGATAACGTTGTGGCTTACCGCGAAGGTCAAGGCGCGATCGAGCTGCCGACGCCGCCGGATCTTTTCGTCTTCATGGGCGCAACCCGCATCGAGCTCTCGCTCGTCGTCGCACCCGAGATTCGCGAGTTCGCCGACCTGCGCGGTAAGCCGCTCGCGTTGGACGCGCTCGCGACGGGCTTTGCCTTCGTGCTGTACCACATGCTCGAGCAGGCAGGCCTCGCGCTCGAGGACTGCGAGCTCGTGCCCGTGGGTGCGACGCCGCAGCGCTGGCAAGCCGTGCGCGACGGCGCAGCTGCGGGAACGTTGACGATCGAGCCGTTCACGAGCGTCGCCGAGGCGCAGGGGTTTCACGTATTGCAGTCGAGCCGCGAGTGTTTGCCGGACTACCAAGGCGGTATTTTTACGGCGAGCCGTGCGTGGGCCGAGGCGCACGAGACCGAGCTGGCTGCATTCATGCGCGGTTACCTCGACGGGCTGGCCTGGACGCTCGATCCTGCGAACTACGAGGCCGCGACTGCTTTGCTGCTCGAGCGTATGCCGGCGATCAAGCCACGGGTCGCGCCCGCTGTCATGGCGAAGCTCCTCGATCCGGCGACGGGTTTGACGCCGGGCGGTGCGGTGGACGAGGCGGGCATGCGTACCGTGCTCGAGTTGCGCAGCCGCTACGCAAAGCCGAACAAGCAGCTCGAGTCCACCGAGCCTTATTTGGATCTATCGAGCTACGCCAACGTGACAGGCAACGTGCCGATCTGAGACCGGCCCGCTCGCTGGAATTCGCTACGCGCAGCCTCTATGCTCGATGCGCAACGGCATCGGCGCGTGAGAGGGGAACGGCATGAGCTCCAAACGACAATCCGACGGTTTGAACCGGCGCGAATTCATCGCGGGCGCAACCGGGGCGGGTCTCGCAGCGACGAGCCTGACAAAGCCCGAGCAAGCCCAGGCGCAGGAACCCGGTGAGGCGCTTGTCGCAGCCGCGCCGCCGAATGCCGACGCGATGGCGATGGAGGGCGACATCCCCGCGGGCTACAGCAGCGCCGAGGCCGGCGAGTATTTCGTCAAGCGACCGGGCTCGGACTTCATGGTCGACGTCATCAAGAGTCTGAACCTCGAGTACATCACGACCAATCCCGGCTCGAGCTTTCGCGGTATCCATGAGTCGATCGTCAACTATGGCGGCAACAGCCAACCCGAGCTTCTGACTTGCCCGCACGAAGAGCAGGCTGTCGCGATCGCGCACGGTTATGCGAAGGTTGCGGGTAAGCCGCTCGGCGTGCTTTGCCACGGCACAGTCGGCCTGCAGCACGCAGCGATGGCGGTCTATAACGCATGGTGCGATCGCGTGCCGATGGTCATCCTCGGTGGCAATCACCTCGACGTGACGCATCGGCGCACGGGTGCAGAGTGGTCGCATTCGGCGCAGGATGCTGCACGCGTCTTGCGCGATTACATCAAGTGGGACGACACGCCCGTGTCGCTGCCGCACTTCTCCGAGTCGATGGCGCGCGCGTATAAGATCGCGACGACGCCACCGATGGGTCCGGTCGCGATTACGCTCGACGGGCACCTGCAGGAATACGAGATGGCCGGCGAGTCGCCGACGATCGCGCGCATGTCGCCT
>Ga0224497_10000600_pt1 | contig 24487 bp, 20 predicted proteins | sample SF_Jul11_sed_USG_4_FD_167970 | JGI IMG/M metagenome (GOLD analysis project Ga0224497, IMG submission 167970) | Sediment microbial communities from San Francisco Bay, California, United States - SF_Jul11_sed_USGS_13 | ecosystem: Environmental > Aquatic > Marine > Sediment | place: USA...
GCTTCCAAACATTCCTGAAAACTCATGGGTGGCAGAATTCCGGTGAGCCGTTGGGCTAACATGGTTTTCCCTGACCCTGGTGGGCCGACCATTAAGAGATTATGTCCACCAGCTGCGGCGACTTCGAGTGCGCGCTTGGCTTGGAACTGGCCCACGACATCTGCAAAGTCTTCATCGATGCTAGGGGCTTGTGGTTGAAAGGTTTCCGGGTCGGAGGTCACTGGAGACAATGAAAGGGATCCCTGAAGAAATTCCACGACTTGCGGGAGCGTATGGACACCATAAATAGTGGCATGGTCGACCACACTGGCTTGTAACGCATTATCGTGTGGAAGAATGAGTGCCTGTGGGGCATGGATCGCCATAGCCATAGAAAGCGCACCTGGGACCTCTTTAATCCGTCCGTCCAGGGCCAATTCTCCCACGAATAAATAGGGCGCGACACATTCCTGGGTGAGGACGCCTTCGGCAATCAGGATACCGATGGCAATGCCCAGTTCCAGGCCGGCGCCTTCTTTTTTGATCCCGGCTGGCGCCAAATTGACCGTGATTTTTTTGGGAGGAAACCGGAATCCGGTATTTTTCAGAGCTGACCGCACACGATCACGGCTCTCGCGCACGGTCGCATCAGGCAGTCCCACAATGGAAAATTGTGGGAGCCCCCCGCCAAGGTCGACTTCAATTTCAATAGGATTGGCCTCCAATCCAACTAACCCTAAGCTATGGACTTTGGCTAACACGTGTGGCTGGGTTCGCGAGACATATAATACGCCTTCTCAGAATTTTCTCAAGCAATTATAAGAGATGCGGGGAAGTGGGACAACGCGATGGAGATTTTCGATCCACAAGTAGGTTGATCATGAACATGAAAGAGCCTGTCAATCTTCGTGTATCTGTCAATGCGGTCGTCAATGGCTCATGAAGGATTAGGGCGCGGTGAGCGGGGGAGGGTCAGTGACGGGGGCGTCGAGGGCTTGGAGAAGCTCTTCAATCTCCTTGTCAGTCGGTTCCTGTGGAATTTTTTCCGTTAAGGGAGGCGATGCAGCGGGTACTTTCTGTTGCCTAATAGGGTTTTGGGATTGATCTTGCGGGGCCAAATCAGAACCTGGTGCTATTTTGAGAGTTTGTGGGTCTGGGGCAGGGGAGATGGCTGGAACTGTTGGTTTGATTCCATCGGGTTGTTTTTCTAAAGGGGGAGAAGTTTGGATTGAAGCAGATGGGTTTATTGTAGGGACAACGGTCGCTTCTCGTTCAGCTTTGGGGGTATGGAGTGTTGTTGGGTCGGCGGCTTTGTTGGGTTGTACCCCAGATTTCTGAGAAAGCGGAGTAGTCTTTGCCGAAGGAGCAATAGCTTTTGGTGCTGGTGCAATCAACGTTGGTGGATCAGTTTGAGGAGGGTTGTCTGTGCTGGTTTGGGGCTCCTGAAGATCCGGGGTATTTTGAACGGGAGGGATTGAAATATCAGCTTCGACTGGTGGCATGGTCTGTGGCAAACTGGTTTCTTGTGGTGGGATCTCTGGCTGTGTTTGGAGGACGGAGATATGCGGTTCTAGGAGATCGCGATACCAATATCCCATTGCTCCAGCAACGCCTAACAAAATGAAAAGGCCCATCGTGATTCCAATTTTGCGGGAAATCCCGGTATGATTGCCCTTATTATAGTTTATGCGCTTCTGAGGACTTTGAATAGGTGATGCTTTTTTGAGCGACAACTCCGCTGAGTTGGAATCCTGTGGTTGAGTAGGGTTTAATGCCGATTTTTCCATGGCTTCTGCCGGTTCGGTGGGAGCGGGAGCTTGGACTTGAGGAGCCGCAGAAGGGAAAAATGCGCTTTTTTTATTCAACGGGAGTTTGGATAATTGTTGGTTGATAATGGTGAGGACATGCGTCGCATCTTGTAAGCGTTCTTGAGTCTTATTTCGAGTCATTTGGCGGATAAGGTCGCAAATGGCTTCCGGAACTGTATCAAGAAAATTAAGCTCTGGGTCAGCTTGGTCAAACGCCAATTTCCCCATAATGGAGGTTTTTGGCAGCCCGGCATAGGGCACGGTGCCGGTGAGCATTTCGTACATCATGAATCCCAGAGAATATAAATCGCTACTGACATTGAGGAGCTCCCCCTTGGCAATTTCTGGGGGAAAATACGGCAAGGGCCTCAGCAGCTCCTCGTCACAATTGGACACAATATTCATGAGTATCCATGATAAACCCAGGTCCATGACCTTAATCTGACCTTGCGGCCCGACCAGGACATGGCCGGGATGAAGGGTTCCGTGGATGATGCCTTGGAAATGGATATGGACCAGGACTTCCGCCATCTCCCGAGCGAGCATGAGCATGTCCTGGACGGATAGCGAGCCTTTGTCATGAATAATCTGTTGGAGGCTGGGCGCATCGAAGAATTCCATGAAAATGACTGGGGTATCGTCTTCTTCCTCAACTTTAAAAATCTTAATGAGGTTCGGGTGATCGATGAGGAGAAGAGGCTTGGATTTTTCGATGAATGCCTTTCCCTGAATCAAACGACCGTTGATATGGGAATGATAGATCTTAATGGCGACTTCTTGGCGAAGCCCCATATCATACCCGTAATAAATCGTGCCGGTTTGCCCCTTGGAAATTTCTCCTTGAACTTCAAACTTTCCGGCGAATAATTCTTTTTTCTTGAGAGATTGCATGATGAAGTGTTGCCTTGTGAGCGGTAGAAATGGGTGATTCTCACCTTCGTGAGACGCAATGTTCTCCAGCATTGACAGTAGGCCTATGGCCTTCCTGCTCATCTTGTCGGAATGGGGTAGGATTTTCTTGAATGCCGGGAATTTCTTGGCGTTACACCCTGGTCAAGTGAAAGCCAGAACGGCAGGAAATCCTGTTGAGAGGGGAAAATCTAGGACTTAGAGGATTTTGAGAGATTGTCCAACCTGTTGAATGGCTTCAAGTGCTGAATGGATCTGTTCAAGGGAATGATCGGCCGTCACGGTGACTCGAAGACGGCTGGTGCCTTTGGGGACGGTGGGTGGTCTGATAGCTGGGATGAAAATGCTTTTTTCCCGTAGCTGTTGGGACATCTCCAGAGCGAGTTCAGGATCCTTCACAATGATGGGAAGAATGGGGCTTTGTGTGTTGGTCAGATGGCAGCCCATGGCCATGAGTCCTTGATGCATGTATTCACGATTCTGCCAAAGTCGGTCACGCCGCTCCGGTTCCTGCTGAATAAGCTGGAGGGCTGTTTGGGCGGCGGCAGCCAAAGCCGGTGGAGGCGCGGTGCTATAGATAAATGATCGTGCCGTATTGATCACATAGGCGATGAAGTCTTTCTTCCCAGTTATGAACCCGCCGCTTGTGCCCAAGGCCTTGCTCAGGGTCCCCATATGAAGAATGTTGGCCGATTCCACTCCAAAATGCTCAATGGTTCCACGCCCTGTGGGGCCCGTCACTCCTGTCCCGTGGGCGTCATCCACCAACAGGATGGCCTCGTAATCCTCAGCCAGACGTGCTAGCTCACGGAGGGGGGCAAGGTCTCCGTCCATACTAAACACGCCTTCGGTTACGATGAGAGTCGGACGGTTCGACAACCGTTTAGCCAATAATGTTTGCAGGTGATCCATATCGTTGTGATGGAAGACTCGTAGCGTGGCTCGGCTTAAGCGGCAACCATCAATAAGACTGGCATGGCACAAGCGGTCGGCCAAAATGAGGCCCTCGGGGGCAATCAGGTTAGGAATGATGCCGATATTCGTGGCATAGCCGGAGTTCAATACCAGGGCGGCATCTTCCTGAAAAAAATGGGCAAGAGTGAGCTCAAGGTCATGGTGAGGAGTGAGCGTTCCAGAAACTAGCCGGGAAGCTCCGGCTCCCACCCCAAATTGCTCAATGGCCTTGCAGGCGGCATGTTTCAAGTGGGGGTGATTGGCCAGTCCTAAATAATCATTTGAAGCAAACAGGAGGATGTCCTGCCCATTCAACGACATGATTGGGCCGCAAGAGGAGTCGATGACCGGTAATTCTCGCAAGAGATGTCCTTGGCTTAATTGTTGAAGAATGGCCTTCCACATTAAAAAATGGTCCATTTTGGGATTTTGGTGGGTTCGAGGATCTCTTTCTGTAATATTTCGTAATCGCACAAATCCTGTTACAATACGTGTTGACTTAAAAAAACGGCAAGGTTTACCATTACGTAATTATTTTTCAGGGATTCCGTCTATTTTAGGGATGTGCTTCTTCTGGGGTAGGTCCTCGAGATAAAACTGGGCGGATCAAAAACATTCGTATTCGCGGAGTATCTTTCAACAGTCTTTTAATCAAAAGGTGAGTATCATGCAACTGTCTGGGGCAGAAATTCTTCTCGAATCATTAAAATGTGAAGGCGTGGATACGCTTTTTGCCTTGCCGGGTGGGGTGGTCTTGAAAATTTTTGATGTGTTGCACCAGCAAAAGGATATTCGGGTCATTTTGACTCGTCACGAGCAAGGGGCGGGACATATGGCGGAAGGGTATGCCAAAGCGACGGGGAAACCTGGGGTGGCTTTGATCACGTCTGGACCAGGGATGACTAATGTGATCACGGCGTTGGCTGATGCCTATATGGATTCAGTGCCGGTTGTCTGTTTTTCTGGACAAGTCCCTTCTGCGATGATTGGAAACGATGCCTTTCAGGAAGCGGACAATGTTGGCTTGAGTCGTCCTTGTACCAAGTACAATTTTTTAGTCAAAGACGTCAACGATTTGGCTCAGACCATTAAGGAGGCGTTTTATATCGCCACAACGGGTAGGCCTGGTCCGGTGTTAGTGGATATTCCCAAAGATATTTCCATGGATATGGGAGAGTTTCATTATCCTAAATCCGTTTCGATTCGTGGCTATAATCCGACCTATGATGGGAGTAAATGGAAGATCAAACAGGCGGCTGAGGCGATTATGAAATCGAAAAGGCCGATTCTGTATATTGGCGGAGGGGTGCAACATTCTGGGGCATCTGCTGAAGTGAAAGAGCTGGCGGAAATGACGCATATTCCCGTGGATATGACGTTGATGGCTTTAGGGGCATTCCCGGGAAATCATCCGTTATCGCTAGGGATGTTAGGGATGCATGGGACCTATGTGGCGAATATGGCCATGCATTACTCGGATCTGGTGATTGCCGTTGGTGCGCGGTTTGATGATCGGGTGACGGGGAAAGTTTCTGAATTTTGCCCGAAAGCAAAAATTATCCATATTGATATTGATCCCACGTCCATTCGGAAAAATATTCATGTGGACATTCCGATTGTTGGTGATTGTAAACGGGTGTTGATTGAACTTAATAATATTCTTCGGGCCACCGTGAATGGCAATCAAAAGGATCAGCGAAAGCCTTGGTGGGATCAACTGGCGGCCTGGCAGCAGGAGCATCCACTGTCCTATATCCAAGAGCCTAATGCACAAATTAAACCCCAGTATCTTATTGACCGGTTGTATGAATTGACTGCCGACCGTGATCCGATCGTGGCCACGGATGTTGGCCAGCATCAAATGTGGGCAGCGCAATATTTTAAGCTTAAAAATCCACAAACCTGGTTGACGTCCGGGGGCTTGGGGACGATGGGATTTGGTTTTCCCGCCGCAATGGGTGCTCAAGCGGCCTTCCCTAATCGGTTAGTGTTATGTATTGCCGGAGATGGCAGTATTCAAATGAATACGCAAGAATTAGCGACCGCCGTGATTGAAAAATTGCCAGTGAAGGTATTTGTGATCAATAACCGCTTTCATGGGATGGTTCGCCAGTGGCAAGACCTATTTTATGAAGGAAGATATGCCTGCAGTTATCTGGATAATGTGCCGGATTTTGTGAAATTAGCCGAAGCCTATGGTGCGGCGGGTGTTCGCATTGAAAAAGTTGGGGATGTCGATGCCGGCATCCAAGAAGCTCTAGCCATTGATCGACCTGTATTTATTGATGTTCCGGTCTATCAATATGAAAATTGCTATCCCATGATTCCTGCTGGTGGGTGTAATCATGAAATGCTGTTAGAAGATCCTCCAGATTTAAAGAAACCAAAATCCACGCATAAGAATGCTACTCATGCGGATTCTGATACCGTGCTCACAGCCTAATACATAGGAATTATGGAACACATTATATCTTTAACGGTAGAAAATAAATTCGGCTCATTATCTCGTGTGGCTGGTCTGTTCAGTGGACGAGGGTTCAACATTGAAAGCCTTTCTGTGGCTCCGTCGTTAGATCCCTCGGTCTCAATGATGACGCTTGTCACCAGTGGAGATGACCGTATTATTGAACAAATTATGAAGCAGTTGAATAAAGTCATTGATGTCATCAAGGTGGTAGATATTAGCGAAAGCGAGTTTGTGGAACGTGAGACAGCGTTGATTAAAGTGCATACTCGTCCCGAAGATCGTGCTGAAGCGTTGCGTATTGCGGATATTTTTCGAGCCAATGTTTTGGATTCCTCTCCGACGAGCTATACCATTGAAGTGACGGGGGATGTGAGAAAGGTCCAAGCCATTATTAACTTACTTCAACCGCTTGGTATCAAAGAATTAGTGCGGACCGGCCGGATTGCGATCGGCCGAGAGCCTACACGTCCCGCGCAAGCCCAACCCCGATCGCTTGCGAAAGCGAACTAATCAGACCGACCCAATCTGGCTTGATAAACAAAGGCGTTCCGGCCACGAGAGGTGGTTGGGCCTATAACAGTATTTTCTAAATTTCCATCGAGGAGTGCATTATGAAAATTTTTTATGAAAAAGATGCGGATCCACAAAGTTTGGCAAAAAAAACCGTGGCGGTTATCGGGTTTGGGAGTCAGGGCCATGCCCATGCCCTCAATATGCGAGATAGCGGGATACATGTAGTTGTCGGCTGTCGGGAGGGTTCCTCTTGGAATAAAGCTGAGGCTGCCGGTTTGAAGGTGATGCCTGTGGCTGATGCCGTGAAAGGGGCCGATGTGGTGATGATTCTCGCGCCGGATGAACGGCAAGCGGCTATTTTTAATGCTGATATTGCTCCTAACCTCAAGCGCGGGGCCTATCTCGCATTCGGTCACGGGTTCAATATCCACTTTGGGCAAATTCAACCTGATTCTCATGTCAATGTGTTAATGGTTGCTCCGAAGGGGCCAGGTCATCTGGTTCGTTCCGAATATATCAAAGGAACTGGGGTGCCATGCTTGCTCGCGATTCATCAAGACCCCAGTGGTAATACGGCGAAAGTTGGCCTGGCCTATGCGAGTGCCATTGGTGGAGCTCGAGCCGGGGTGATTGAAACCTCGTTCCGCGAAGAAACCGAAACCGATTTATTTGGTGAACAGGCTGTTCTATGCGGAGGGCTCACCTCTCTTATCCAGGCAGGCTTTGAAACATTAGTTGAAGCTGGATATTCACCAGAGATGGCCTATTTTGAATGTTTGCACGAGGTGAAACTGATTGTGGACCTGATCTACCAAGGCGGCATTGCCAACATGCGTTATTCCATTAGTACGACCGCGAAATATGGAGATGTGACACGTGGGCCGCGAGTGGTGACAAGCGAAACCAAGAGAGCGATGAAACGAATTTTACACGAAATCCAAAGCGGTCGATTCGCCCGTGAATGGGTGCTGGAAAATCAAGCCAATCGCCCGGTGTACAATGCGCTCTTGAAAAAGGGAGAAGAACATCCGATTGAAGAAGTTGGAGCACGTTTGCGCGGCATGATGCCATGGTTGCAAAAAGACCAACTCGTGGATAAGCAAAAAAATTGATGAGAAATTGCACGCATGGCTGATCGGGCCCAAGGCATTCCCGTCGCCAAAGAAGGTCTTCCCTTTATTCTCATAGGGGGCATTCTTACCCTAGGTGCCTGGACAATGGGAGGAGTTTGGTCGACCTGTTTTTTAGGATTCCTTGCTCTTTTTACGATATGGTTTTTTCGAAACCCTGCCCGTGAGATTCCTCCGGGTGAGCATGTGATCGTCTCTCCCGGGGATGGGACGGTCGTGGCGGTCGAATCGGAATTTGAGCATCGGTATTTGAAAGAACAAAGTATTCGCATTAGTATTTTTCTGAATGTGTTTAACGTTCATATCAATAGAATGCCCATCGGTGGAAGTGTGGAAGATGTGGTCTACCAACCCGGAAAATTTATGAAGGCTAATCATCCCGACGCTTCCAGTGGAAATGAACAAAATGCGTTGATGCTGCGGCGATCTGATGGTGTCAAAGTGTTGTGTGTGCAAATCGCTGGGTTGGTTGCGAGACGCATCGTGTCTTGGGTCGTGCCTGGTGAGCAGGTCGAAAAAGGCGAACGATTTGGGCTCATTCGATTTGGATCACGGATGGATGTGTACCTTCCTCAATCGAGCACGATTCGAGTCCAGGTTGGATCAAAAGTGAAAGGTGGATCCTCAATATTAGCGGAGGTGCCATGCGCGGAACCTTCATGAAGCAACCACGAAGACGACGGGTAGTCTCCCTTATTCCTAATATCTTGACCACTGGGAATTTGTTTAGTGGCCTCGCTGCGATTCTTTTTGTGCTCGGAGAAAACTTTGAGGCCGCCGCGATTGCCATTCTTGTGGCCATTGTCTTTGATGTGCTGGATGGGACGACGGCTCGCCTCATGAAAAGTACTAGTGATTTTGGTTTGCAATATGATTCATTAGGTGATGTGGTGTCCTTCGGCGTGGCACCAGGCTTGTTGATGTATGTCTGGGCACTGAGCACACCAAAAATGCTGGGTGCGGCTGTCATGTTTGCGTTCGTGGCCTGTGGCGCACTTCGCTTGGCGCGGCACAATGTCCTCGCCACCACGAATAATAATGGGAAACCGTTTACGGGGCTTCCGATTCCTGGCGCGGCCGGCGTCATTGCTACGTTGGTGATCTTTGATCACCATGTCGTGGCGTTGGGTGAAAGCGTCAAGCCGATTCTCGGAATTATCCTCACGCTTTCGTTGGCCTTTTTGATGGTGAGTACGTTTCGGTATCGAAGCCTGAAGGAATTAAAAGCCCAGGAGCATCACCATTTTAATTATTTAGTGTATGCCGTGCTCATTCTCATGGCCGTGTTGGCGTATCCTCAGGCCATGTTGTTTGTGGTTTTTGCAGTCTATGCTCTTTCTGGAGTCGTCGAGCAGGGATGGAAATTTGTTGCTGGTCTGACGGGAGAGAAAACCGAAACTGACGTCACATCGGATGAGTTTCCCAAATAATGGGCATGAAAAAGAGAACAATGGAACAACGTAGGAGACCTCAGCGAGGAGGGCCCCAATCATGACACGAATGATTCGGATCTTTGATACGACGTTGCGGGATGGAGAGCAGTCTCCAGGAGCCAGCATGAATATCGAAGAAAAACTCCTCGTAGCGAAGCAATTGGCCCGCTTGAATGTGGATATTATTGAAGCGGGGTTTGCCTTCAGCTCTCAAGGGGATTTTGAAGCGATTCATCGCATTGCCCAAGAAGTCGAAGGCCCCGTGATCTGTAGCTTGGCCCGGGCCAAGCCTGAAGATATTGACCGGGCCTGGGAAGCACTCAAGGGCGCGCCTAAATGTCGTATCCATACCTTTTTGTCGTCTTCAGACATTCACCTGAAACATCAGTTTCGGATGACTCGCGACGAAGCGCTGAAGCGAGCCGTCGAGATGGTCCGCCATGCACGAAGCTATGTGGCCGATGTGGAATATTCTCCCATGGATGCCACGCGTTCTGATCTTTCCTATCTTTGCGAGGTAGTTGAGGCGGTTGTGGAAGCGGGAGCCGGCACGGTCAATATTCCTGATACGGTGGGGTATACCACTCCACAAGAATTTGGAGAGCTCATTCGGACATTGCGCCAACGGGTTCGAGGTATGGATGAAGCGATCATCTCAGTTCATTGTCACAATGATTTGGGGTTAGCTGTGGCCAATTCCATGGCCGCCATTCATGCCGGTGCAGGGCAAGTGGAATGCACCATCAACGGCATTGGGGAACGGGCTGGAAATGCCTCCTTGGAAGAAATTGCTATGGGATTGCGTACACGCAAGGATTTCTACCAAGCCGATACGCAGATTCACACGGAGGAGATATCGAAGTCCAGTCGCTTGGTGAGTCAAATCACTGGAATGCTCGTGCAGCCGAATAAGGCCATTGTGGGTGCCAATGCGTTTGCCCATACTTCTGGGATTCATCAAGACGGCTTGCTCAAAGATAAAAATACCTATGAAATTATTCGCCCTGAAACGATCGGGTTAACGCAAAGCCGTTCAGTGATGGGGAAATTGTCGGGCCGCCATGCTTTTCGTGAGGAACTGGCAAAGTTAGGCTACACGCTATCCGATCAGGAACTACAGGAAGCGTTTGGACGATTCAAGCGATTAGCCGATCAGAAAAAAGAATTATTTGAAGAAGATTTGGAATCCATTGTCAATAAAGCGGTGACCAAAGTTCCTGAACGTTATTCCTTAAAAGGATTACATGTGGAAAGTGGGTTGAGCGAACGCCCATCTGCCAAGGTAGAATTGCTTATGAATGGCCGGTTGGCCAGTCAAACTGGCATAGGAGATGGGCCGGTGGATGCCGTCTATCGTACGATTGCCGCCTTAACAGAAACCAAAAGCCACTTGCGGGCCTATATCGTGAAAGCCATTACGGGTGGCACCGATGCGCAAGGAGAAGTCTCTGTACGGGTCGAAGAAAATGAGGAAGTCGTGACGGGTCATGGTTCGGATACGGATATTATCATTGCGTCTGCACAAGCCTACCTCAATGCGCTCAATAAATTAGCCGATTTAGTGGAACGTCATGCCAGGGCTGAGCAAAAAATCGGGTTGTGTTAACGCGGAAAATCAGTTCTACGACATTGCCAGTAAAGCACAGGTCCTGCCGTTATCTTCATTTCTACAATCGGATTGTTCTGTATGAAATACAAAGAGATCGTTTGTCGCGATCTTGCAATTATTATTGAATTTTTTTTGGTGGAGGAGTGATGAGTACACGAATTGCGGTGTTGCCTGGCGATGGCATCGGCCCAGAAATTATGCCACAAGCGGTTCGGGTTCTTGAGACAATTGGGCAGGCCTGTGGACGTACATTTGAACTGACCACGGCACAGGTTGGTGGTGCGGCCATTGATGCAACCGGAGTTCCCTTGCCAGGGGAAACCTTGGATTTGGCTAAGTCCAGCGATGCGGTGCTTTTAGGGGCTGTGGGTGGACCAAAATGGGAAGGGTTGGAATATGAGCGACGACCAGAACGAGCCCTATTAGGGTTACGTGAGCAACTCGGTCTCTTTGCCAATCTTCGGCCGGCCAAAATATATTCCGCTTTGATCCAGGCATCCAGCTTAAAGCCAGAGATTATTGATGGCATTGATATCCTCGTTGTCCGTGAGTTGACTGGCGGGATTTATTTCGGACAACCGAAAGGAATCGAAGCAACTCCGACTGGGCATCGAGGGTTTAATACAGAGGTGTATACGACTGAAGAAATTCGCCGGATTGCCAAAGTCGCGTTTGAGGCCGCGAAAAAACGACGAGGGTTGGTGCATTCGATTGACAAAGCCAATGTCTTGGAATCTTCAGAACTGTGGCGGCAAGAAGTCATCAAGGTGCATGAGGATTTTCCAGGTGTCGAATTGCGCCACATGTATGTGGACAACTGCGCGATGCAATTGGTCCGCTATCCGAAGCAGTTCGATGTGATTGTCACGACCAATTTATTTGGGGATATCTTAAGCGATGAGGCGGCCATGCTCACCGGTTCAATTGGGATGCTTCCCTCAGCCAGCGTGGGTGCGACGGTTGGGATGTTTGAGCCTATTCATGGTAGTGCCCCCGATATTGCAGGGAAGAATCTTGCCAATCCTATTGGGATGATAGCTTCCGTGGCGATGATGTTGACCTATGCCTGCAATTTACCCAACGAAGCGCAATTAATTGAAACGGCGATCCAGAAGACGCTGGAACAAGGATATCGAACAAAAGATATTGAAGGCCCTGGAACCACACTCTTGGGCACTCGAGAAATGGGCGACCAAATTGTGAAACAGTTGAAAGAGCTCGTTGCATGATGGATCAATGCCCAAAGGGAATGTTGTCCACGGTGGCTGGGAGCGGAGAGCCGGGTTACCTTGGGGATGGGACCCTGGCCATCACGGCTTGTTTGAATGAACCTAAAAACCTCTGCTTCGATGCTGAGGGGAATTTATATATTGCCGATTCAGAAAATCATGCGATTCGTCGTGTCATGCGCTCGACGGGGCTGATTGAAACTCTGGCTGGCTCCATTTCTCACCAATCAGTTCGTGCCGAAAGTAGTCTCCCCCCCGTGGTGAGTGAGGAGCCCGCTGAAGAGGTCGATCCTCTGGCCGATGTCGACGATAGCCCAGACCGAGCGTACACCCAAACACCAGATCTAAGCGGGACGGTTCGGTATGTGGTCGGACAAGGGATGGGAAGAGATCGCTTTGCGGGAGATGGTGGATTGGCCACCCGGGCCTTATTGAATTTTCCGTCGGCGGTTGCGGTTGATCCTACCGGGGCATTATTTATTGCGGATACGCTGAATCACCGTGTTCGTCGAGTTGATCCTCAGACCGGAACGATCCAAACGGTCGTCGGAACAGGACAGACCAAATGGAGTGGTGATGGTGGACTAGGCATCGCCACGACTATGAATGAGCCCGTGGCGTTGGCCATCGATGGGACACATCTGTACATTGCCGATCAAAGCAATAATCGTATCCGCATGCTAGATCTTGAAACACAGGTCATGACCACGGTTGCTGGAACAGGTGATTCGGGCTACAACGGCGATGGGATACCTGCCATCGATGCGGGGTTAGCTGGCCCGAGTGGGTTGGCCCTTGATGCCGATGGGAATCTTTACGTGGCCGATACCTTTAACGGGCGCATTCGAAAGATTGACAAGGAAACGGGAATGATTTCAACCTTTGCAGGGAACGGTGAAGAGTTCCGCTATGAACGGGGCACCAATGAACGGGCAATTGCGTTATCACGGCCGTATGGGATTGCCATCACGTCAGAAGGTTGTGTGCTCATTACCGATTCAGATAACCATCTTCTCAGGCAATGGGATCCGCAGAAAAAAGAAATGAGTCTGGTCGCTGGAACTGGCCAAGCGACCTTTTCTGGTGATGGAACGGTCCCTTCCGAGAGCGCACTGAACTTTCCCTTTGGCGTGGCCGTTGATTCATTGGGAAATGTGGCCATTGCGGATACGTTTAATCATCGCATTCGATATATCCGGGCATAAGAGTGAGACCATGAACAGGAAAAAAACAACCTATACCGTTGCGGTTGTTGGGGCCACTGGAGCCGTAGGAACCGAAATGATTCAGGTGTTAGAAGAGCGCGGGTTCCCTGTGGGAGAATTGATTCCGTTGGCCTCAGTTCGATCGGAAGGGAGCGAGGTGGCCTTTCGCGGCCAGGATATATCTGTGAAGGTTCTTGAATCTGATTCATTCAAGGGCGTTGATCTGGCCTTGTTTTCGGCGGGAGCGAGTGTCAGTAAAGAATTTGGGCCGATCGCGGTCAAAGCTGGAGCCATCGTTGTCGATAATAGCTCGGCATGGCGAATGGATCCTTTTGTGCCGCTGGTCGTCCCTGAAGTAAATGCGTTGGCCCTCGACAAGCATCAGGGATTGATTGCGAATCCCAACTGTTCGACTATTCAAATGGTTGTGGCCCTGAAGCCCTTGCATGATGCCGTGAAAATCAAACGGATTGTGGTGACCACATTCCAGTCTGTGTCCGGAACCGGTAAAGAGGCCATGGAAGAATTGGCGGAACAATCTCGAAAGTTGTTGAGTTTTGGTGAAGTGCATACGGAAGTGTATCCTCATCAGATTGCCTTTAATTGTTTGCCCCATATCGATGAATTTTTGCCCAGCGGATATACAAAAGAAGAAATGAAAATGGTTCATGAAACACAAAAGATTTTCGGCGATTCCTCCATGCAGGTGACGGCCACTACGGTTCGGGTGCCGGTCTTTGTGTGTCATGCAGAGTCCGTCAACATTGAAACCGATGGAAAACTGAGTGCGAACGAGGCAAGAGCTCTCTTGTCCGTAGCCCCTGGCGTGAAAGTCTATGACGATCCCACTCGCAATATCTATCCACTGCCGATTGATGTGGTTGGCACGGATGACGTTTACGTCGGACGCGTTCGGGAAGATGAGTCGATCCTCAACGGGTTAAATTTATGGATTGTCGCTGATAATTTACGAAAGGGTGCCGCCTTAAATGCGGTGCAGATCGCTGAAGTTCTCCTGCGGTGATAAGATAGAAGGGATAGGGCAAAGGTGAAAAACGTGCTCTTGGCCTGTGAACGATGTCCTCAGTATCTAACCTGTCGTGCCTTTTCGGTACCTTTATCATGCCTAGTATGGGGCAACGGTCAACACCTGTGAAGGCCTTGTTGCCTATCGTTTGTGGTTCGGCCTTCTTCTTCTTTTCTTCTGTCTTATTTCCAGTTGTGAGTTTTGGCAACGGTGAACATGCCATACGGCTTGGGTTAACCGATTCGGCCAGTATTCTGTCCGTTCATTCTTCATCTCCTTTTATTCTGAAGCTGCCCTCCGGCAAACGGTTCAGGATTTCAGATAGGGTAACGATCCAGCAGCAAGGAGAAACACTGCTCCTGAACAATCGAGCGGTCTTGGCCTCAACCGTATTCGTGCAAGGCGGGGATGGGGTCTTTCACGTCAAGGTTCTTGCTAGTGCTACCAATATTTCAGCGAAGAATTCTAAGCAAGAATGGACGGTTCGCGGACCGCTAGACATTCAACTTGTCCCATCTGGGTTAGCCGTCATCAATCGAATTAATCTTGAAACCTATGTGGCAGGTGTGGTTTCAGGGGAAGTCAGCCCCAAGTGGCCGCTTGAAGCATTGAAAGCGCAAGCGGTAGCCGCTCGAACCTATGTGCTGTATAAGCAGGCTGAGAATCAACTCCAACCCTTTGATGTGTTCAGCAGTGTCCAAGATCAAGTGTACCATGGCCATGCTCTGCGCCAGGATTCAGTGCTACAAGCCGTTGCAGATACCAAAGGGCAAGTAGTGACGTATGATCGTCGTCCCATCTATGCCGCCTATTCTTCAACGGCTGCCGGTCCGACAGAAGATGCGCTCTATGTGTGGGCGTTAGATTTGCCATACTTAAAAGGAGTGGATTGTCCGTTTGATGACCAAGCCCCACGCTACGATTGGCGGACGGCATTTACGTTTGATTATCTTGAACAGCAGTTGAGGCAAGAAGGCTATTCGGTTGGAACGGTGGCCACGCTCACGCCGTATACGTTTACCCCATCGGGTCGTGTGGATCGAGTGCGTCTGTTGCATTCACGAGGAGAAATAATTTTACGTGGACAGGATTTGCGGCGGATCGTCGGATACTCCAAAATTTTCAGTACCAATTTTTCCATCAAATCAGTGGGAGCCGAAGTCGAGGTGGTTGGCCATGGCGCAGGTCATGCGGTCGGTATGTGTCAGTGGGGGATGCGGGAGATGGCCGAATTGGGGTACGACTATCAATCCATCTTACGGCACTACTATCCTGGCACGACGCTTCTTCCGTTAAGTCGGGTCAATCTCACTCCTTCAGACCAACCTTGATTGGCTTTTGGCTGAGTTGGCCATGAATCTCTCCGATTTTCATTTCCCGTTTGATCCTACCCTGGTTGCGAAGCATCCGATTTATCCCAGAGACCATGCGCGTCTGTTAGTGCTCAATCGGCATCAAGGGCAGATCGTGGATCGTCAGGTGAAGGATCTTCCTGAGATTCTTCAACCTGGAGATTTGTTGGTGGTGAATGACACGAAAGTCATTCCGGCCCGTCTGCTGGGGAAAAAAGTCCCAAGCGGAGGGCGCATTGAAATGCTGTTCGTCAAAGCCCTCGATGCCACGCATGCTGAAGTCCTCATGAATGGGCGGGTAGGGATAGGGCAACGCGTCGAATTTCCAGGTGCAGGGCAGGCACAGGTAGTTGAAAAACAACCGGAACGAACGGTCATTCATTGGCTTGGTCAAGATAGTTTGGAAACCTATTTGCAGGAATATGGGGCGCTGCCCTTACCGCCATATCTCAAGCGAGAACCAGAGTTACGTGACAACGAAGATTATCAAACCATGTTTGCCAATGTTGAAGGCGCAGTGGCTTCGCCTACAGCCAGCCTGCATTTTACGCCATCCCTCATACAAGCCTTATTAGATAACGGCATTCGTTGTGCCACGATTACGTTGCATGTCGGTCCTGGCACGTTTCAACCTGTTAAGACGGAGGCAGTCGAAGAGCATACCATGCATGCCGAATGGTTCGAAGTCTCAGAGCATGTCGTTAAACAGATTCTGGAGGTTCGCCAACGTGGAGGAAGGGTTGTGGCCGTAGGAACGACCGTGGCCCGTAGTTTGGAGTCAGCCGCCAATGCCGAGAGAGAAGTCCAGTCTGGGTCTGGAGAAACTCAACTGTTCATCCTTCCTGGATATCAGTTCAAGGTGGTGGATGTGCTTATGACCAATTTTCATTTTCCAGAGACCACCTTGTTGATGTTGGTGTCGGCGTTCGCAGGAGTGGAAAACACTCGGGATGCCTATGCCCATGCCATGCAGGAACGTTATCGGTTATATAGTTATGGCGATGCGATGCTTATTCAGTGAAAAGTGTGAAGGGAAAAGTAAAATGGAAGATAATGACGGGAGGAAGGAATGGGGTTAATGGTAAAAAGCTAGGGATAGAAACGTCTTTGTTTCGAACTTTCCACTTCTCACTTTTTACTCCTTACTTTTTCAAAGCAGTTCCTGGTGAATGATCACATCGCCACGGGCGCGTAAGGCTGCTTGAAAGGCTTGCATGGCCCGCTGTTTCTTTTGAATCACGAATTGCATCTTAATTTGTTCAAACATTTTCATGTCTGGTTCGGCGCCCTCCAAGGATTGACGGGCATGGAGGTCCTTCACTTCTTGGAGTTCCGCGGGGGTGAGGGTCGTGGCTTCAGACACCAGCAGCCTGGCTTTTTCAATGAGTAACTCATTGCGACGTTGTTCCTCATATTGATGGGGCTTCATACGGTTGGCGGCTAAAAGACGTTGGTAATATTCCGTATCAAACACGCCGTCTTTTTGGAAATCCTTTTGATTGGCAATGGCATTGTAGAGCTCTTGGGAAGAGACGGCCAGTTCGAATTCATCGGCCAACACTTGCCATGATTTGTTCGTGATTAAGCTATCGATCGCCAACTGTTGGAGCGTTTCATCTTTAATGTCATCTTGTTTGAGTTGGTCGCGATAGAATTGGTACAAGCGTTGTTTGGCTCGAAGATATTCTTGTTTGGTCACCGTGTACGGTCCGACGGAGGCCACCGCATTCGGTTGGGAGGCCTCATATCCATACCAGCCCATGCCAATGACGAAGGTGACGGCAATGACCAAAATGACCGCCTTGATAACCCACGGAGAGCCTTCTCGAATAACTCGAATCATGTGCTTTTCTCCTTATAATCAATTCACCACCTCAAGCAGAGTAAATTTTACGGAGAGGATGGTAGAAAGGCAAGCAAAAGTCTTGTGCCATGGCTGCTTTACAACCGACAGGGAGCATGGTAACAACGGACGCATCAGAGTCATTATTAGGATGATATAGAATTATAACTTTCAAATAAGACATTCAGAACCCCCTCGCCCTACCAGGGAGAGGGTTGGGGGTGAGGGTGGAGGCTCAATCGACAGTTAAACGACTATATAAGGAAAAACAAGAAAGGGCAGTACAACAAGATGAATAAAGTACGGGTACGGTTTGCCCCGAGTCCCACAGGGTTTCTCCACATTGGCGGTGTGCGAACGGCCCTGTTTAATTGGCTTTTTGCACGACATTCCGGGGGAACCTTTATTCTTCGCATCGAGGATACTGATCGGGATCGGTCAACGGATGAGGCGATCCAGGTGATCATGGACGGCATGAAGTGGACCGGTCTGGACTGGGATGAGGGACCGATTCGGCAAACAGACCGCTTAGGCTTGTACCGAGAAAAGGCCATGGATTTGTTCAAGCGAGGGCTCGCCTATTGGTGCGTCTGTACCCCCGAAGAATTAGAAAGCCGAAGAAAAGAGGCTCAAGCCCGAGGCGAATCCATGAAATATGATGGGCGATGCCGGGATCGTGCCATATCTGAGCCGACCAAGCCTGCCGCGTTACGGTTCATCGCGCCGCAAGAAGGGCAAACGGTCGTACATGATCTCATTAAAGGCGACATAGTTTTCGACAATAGCATCTTAGATGATCTTATTATTCTGCGGTCCAACGGCTATGCCACCTATAATTTCTCGGTGGTAGTAGATGACGGACTCATGAGCATTTCCCACGTCATTCGCGGAGATGACCATGTCAACAACACACCACGACAAGTCCCGCTCTTTGAAGCCTTGGGCTTTTCTGTGCCTCAATTTGTTCATCTCCCGATGATTTTGGGATCGGATAAAGCGCGACTTTCCAAGCGGCATGGGGCGACGTCGGTTTTGGCTTATCAAGAAATGGGCTATTTGCCGGAAGCGTTGGTCAATTATCTGGTGCGCTTAGGCTGGTCGCATGGGGATCAAGAAATTTTTTCCATCCAGGAAATGGTGGAGCATTTTGATTTCAAGCATGTGCAATCGTCGGCAGCCGTTTTTAATCCGGAAAAGCTCAAATGGGTCAACGCGCAATATATTCGGAACAACGACCCCAAGCGAGTCGCGGAGGCTCTCACGCCGTTTTTACAAAAAGCTGGATATGATGAGGCTGCGGTAGCCAGAATTCCCGGAGGGGTCGAAGCCTTAATTCCTCCCTTGCGGGAACGATCCGAAACCCTCCTAGATTTTGTGGAGGGCGCGGCTCCCTATCTGGTGGAATCCATGACGATGGAGGAAGCCGCCGCCGCCAAATATCTCATTCCGGCTATGGCTCCGATCTTACAAGAATTTGCCGACTTGGTTGAGGCGGAATCAGATTTTTCCAAGGAAACGCTGGAGGGTATTATGCACAGTCTGATCGAACGGCAGGGATTGAAAATGGGAAAAGTGGCGCAACCCCTTCGTGTCGCCCTCACAGGCCGTACGGTCAGCCCCGGTATTTTCGAAGTCATGGCCTTACTCGGAAAAGACCGCACCCTTCAACGGATTCGTGCTGCTGTCGAACGTGCCTTGTATAACTAAGACCTTCAAGCCTCTTCTTGGGCCTATTAAATATTTCACTCCGATGGTCCATAAATCCTCGTAGTGAGATCCACGTCAGGAACGGGAGGGAATTGGTCAAAAAAGTTCGTCCAGCAAGGCCGCAGCCATTTTGACGTGCGGAGCGTACTGGCAATACGTGAGCACGGCAAATTGGCGAGAACGCGGCTGGCGGCTTTTTTCAACATTCCCTTCTTCATCTTGACTGCATTCTAGTCCTGAATTATGCTCATCCTAAGTTGGGGGATCGTCTAAGGGTAGGACGTCAGATTCTGGTTCTGGCTGTGAGGGTTCGAATCCTTCTCCCCCAGCCACTTTTCTCCTGCCGGTGTTGGGTTCTCTGGGGCCTATAAAAAAAGAAATCCAATTATGAAGCGATCCAAAGTTCTTGAAGTTCTGGCTCGGGTCAAGCCGGACTTGGTATCACGTTTTGGAGTGATCCAATTACGTGTGTTTGGTTCTACAGCACGTGATGAAGCGCAACCTGAGAGTGATGTGGATATTCTTGTGTCGTTTGATGGGCCAGCAACATCGCAAAAATATTTTGGCGTACAGTTTCATCTGGAAGATGTTCTTGGGTGTCCAGTTGATTTGGTGACTGAAAAAGCGCTTCGTCAGGAATTGCGTCCATTCATTGAGCAGGAGGCTGTGAGTGTCTAAGCGTGAATGGCGTTTTTATATTGACGATATGATAAGATTTGTCGAAAAAGTGATGGCCTACACCGAAGGATTAGATCAAAAAGAATTTGTTAAAAGTGAGCCGAACTATGATGCCTCTTTGCGTAATTTGGAATTGATTGGCGAAGCTGCGACGCACATTCCAGATATGATACGCCATTCCAATCACGCCATACCCTGGAGGCAGTTGATTGCCACGCGGAACTGTCTCATTCATGGGTACTTAGGAATTGATAACGATACACTCTGGAGTATCATTAAGGATGATATTCCTGTTTTACAGCGTGAGTTGTTGAAATTGAAGGATCAGGGCCAATAAATAAAAAACGTATTTTGATTTCTCCAGGCTGTGAGCATTCGAATCCTTCTCCCCCAGCCACTTCTTTTTACCTTCTATATCCCGTTTTAGTTTGGGCTTTTCCTCATCCCGCGCGATGCCCTTTCCTTTAAACGCCTTCGACCCCTCCCGCTTCTGCTCGCGGCACCATCGCCTCAATGCATTCGTGCGAATCCCTAAATCTGGTGCCACTTGTTTGATGGACAGGCTGGTCCCTGTTGTAAATTCCGACTCAGGGATTAAAAGGGAGAAATGCCATTGGAGGGTAAGAAAGCTTTAAAGGGGAGCTGGTCGTTGGCGGTCCAGGTATTGGCTTGCTTGTACCATAACCGGACATAGACCTCAGACCCGTCCGTTGGCAATTGTTGGACCGTGACGGCTTTTTGTGTGGCAGGCATGACTCCGTTAAAGATGTTTTTCGTGAGGGGATGGTTTGGCGGGCCCAGGCTCGTGCCGATGTGCAGAAAAAATTCCTGCACGTCTGGCGCGGTGCTCCAGGTAAAGATCTCAGTCGGTCCGGAAAGGGTGCTGCCTGCCGGCGGAGCAATCAGGCCAGGCCTTAATGTCGTATTGCCATTCGGTTTCAATCCACTGGCAGAGAGAAAAGCCTTGAAGTGGAGCTGGTCATTGGCGATCCAGGTGTTGGCTTTCTTGTACCAAAACCGGACATACACATCCGATCCGTCCATCGGCAATTGCTGAACCGTGACACTTTGTTGGGTGGCAGGCATGACCCCGTTAAAGATGTTTTTTGTGAGGGGATGGTTCGGCGGCCCCAGGCTCGTGCCGATGTGCAGAAAAAATTCCTGCACGTCCGGCGCGGTACTCCAGGTAAAGGTCTCAGTTGGTCCGGAAAGGGTGATGCCTGCCGGCGGAGCAATCAAGCCGAGTCTAAATTTGGTACGGCCGCTCTGAGGGGCGATCAGCTCTCTTTGCGGAGGTAGGGTCTTGTTAAGGGGTGTTGTACTTGGGGCCTTCTGTGATGGAGGCCTATCCGGCTGAGGTCCTTTGGTAATGTTTTTGGGCCCTCTGGTCTGGTTGCGTAGATTAGGAGGAGGAGGTGGTGGAGTCTTTTTCAATGCCAGGCCTCCATTTTGACCATTGCACGGAATTGGCGGGATCAGGCCTTTGGGAAGTTTGGTGTTCCCATGTATACAGAGCTGGCTAACCTGGGACTGGGTGAGCTTCACGACAGTTCGTAAATCAACATCCTGAAGGTTCGTTTCGGAAAGCACCGCATCTTGCACATTCGCTTGGGCCAACATGGCGTGGCGCAGCGAGGCTTTACGTAAGTTTGTTTGTCGAAGGACCGCAAGATGGAGCATGGCATAATCCAAATTTGCTTCTTCCAACTTCGCATTATTAAAATTGGCCCCGGAGAGATTGGCGCCCTGAAATTGGGCCTTGTTGAGGGTGGCTCCTGAAAATTTCGCGCCTGCTAACATCGCCATCTTAAAGACAGCGGACGTTAAGTTCATCCCTTGGAAATTGCCCTGGACGAGGTTGGCTCCACAGAGGTTGGCTTGATGTCCCTCAGGGTCTTTCGAATTAATCAACCACTTCTTGTGTGCTCCGACTACTTTGAAGATAATCTCCTTGGAAAGCTTCTTGCCTTTAAAAGGACCATTGCATTGGAAGGGGAAGTCGGAAAGAATCGGAAGGGATTCTCTCCCTTGGGTGGCAGAGATGGCCAGGGTTGAGCTGCCGAAGAACAGTACCAAGAACAAAACAACCAGCATCCGGAACATCACCACCCAACCCCCGACCTTATTTTGAAAAAAGGGTCTTAGTAAGTCTGCTGAAAGCAAACTTCATCTTCTCTGTGCTTGTAACCATTTAGTCCTCATTCGCATTTCCTGAGTATTGATGACAGTATGGCTTAAAGGGAATTGCCAATCATAAACAATTTTTTTTGAATATAAGTGAATGGAGGAAAATTTTCCAGGTAATTCTCCCCAAGCTTTCCCTTATACGGTAGCCTCAAGGCTGTCCAGACAAGGCCAAATGACCGAATCTTGATTGGGTTGGGAGGCTGGAAGTCTCCGGTCATTTTGTCCCGCTATTCCCCTCTAAATCAACGTGTTCTGTGCGTTTTTTCAACCTTTACTCAGAAAAGAACCAACCTCGTATCTTAGGTGATTTCAACGGATAAGGCTTCACCACAGTCCAAACATCTCACTCCGGTCTTGGTTCGGCACACCAATCGAATGTCACGGGCACACCCCATACAATACAAATTCCCTGGGCCATGGAAGTAATAAAAATACGTCGGGGAAAGCGTCCCCCATTTCCCGGTTTCGATGAGAGACCAGGTGCCTGTGTCAGCAAGCATGGCTTCTCGTCCTTTCTTTTGGTTTGGATTTGGTCCGCAGTGTTGCTCTCTCAACAGTAAGATGAAAGGAGAAAGCTCCTAAAAAGGCGCAACCGTTTCGATCATCCATCATGTTGTCCAGTCCATGATTGCGCCCGTCTTTGTCAGTCTGTCGTTCGATGGCTGTATTTGGTTCATGTAAAAGCAACCTTATTGCCATGTAAGCCCTTGCCTCGGACTAACCCGTTGCCATCCGGCCAACTGACTGATTTTTTGAAAGAAACAGGAAGGCTGGAGGGGAGCGCGGTTGTTTTTTGACCCTGAATGGCGTGTTACCGGATTGGATACAGGATCGTAACGTATTCGATAAGGGATGGCGGCGCATTGATGCCCCGGAGATAAAAGGGGATTGGGTGTTTGAGCAGAGGATCTAAATAATCAGGTGATTCGGAAGAAGTCTGTGAGGTAAGAGGCTGACTCCTCACGGGTTGGGGTGGAGTGGTTTGATTCTTCAACAAAACCTATCGACCCACTCGATACCGACGGTACGGGCATCTCCTGGTGTACCATCTGGAGCTGAATCTCAGGGGAATTATTGGACGTGCTCCGGCCTGTTTGAAGACGCCACTTATCATAGGTAACGCCTTTAGCAATCCTGACCGTTCCCAACAACCGCTTCTTTTCTGTCGTGGTTAAGGTGGCGAGGACTTTGTCATCAACCAGGGCATCTAACAATTTGTTCTCTAAGTCACGACAATTTGCCTGAGTCAACGCCAGCGAATCACCGAGACGATCTTTGAAGGTTCGCAGGACTTCTAGTTCTGGGGCAACGCGCGATAAATACTGCCGAACGGTATTGGGTGACGCCCCGACGATAGTCAGTCGCAAGATCCAATCGACCGACGCTTCTACGGCCTTCTGTTAATCCCAGAACGGAGCATTTTGTCGAGGGTGATTCCGTGAGCGAGGAATTGAGGCAATAGCCTGTTTTGATTGTTTCGGTTCATCTAGAGGTTTCAACTGGGTCTTCCTTTTTTCAGAATAGACCGGTACTTTTTTTACACCACGGGTCTTTAATTTTAAAAGAGATTCGTAGAAGAGTTCCACGCTATCGCCTTGAAAAAATCTTGCTCTCGGCCAGTTTTGTGGGCTGAAACAGGGACCCGCTCAGGAATTCTTGCTCCCAGCTTAGGTCCCAATTCCAGATCTACCTCAATCACACTTCATCGCAACCAAAAAGCCTGAAAGCCTTGTATTGATAGGGAGATTATGGCAATTTACCTCAGCTAATCACTCTGAGTCACATTTTATATGCCAGATTTTGTATGGTAGATAATCGAAGGAAAGCTAGTCTTGGTTCTAAACAATATGAGGTCACCTATGAGATACGTATTGATCGGATTACTCCACGGAATCATTTTCAGTCTTGGCATGGCTTCCGCTCAAGAACTTCCAGATGCCCGGTGTCAAGCATTGGCCAGTCAGTTCAGCCAAAATCCCGACAGTCTTGCCCTCCAAGAATTAGAGCGGTTGCGATTTTGTGTCAACCAGGCTTTGGAGCGTCGAGAACAGAGTCTGAAAGGAGAGCTTCTGAAGGGAACCATTATTGAATTACCACCTCCTTCAGGGAGTTCAACAGAAATGAAGCTCCCAGAAACCCCAAAGAGTTTGGAGATTATTCCATAGCCGCCTCATAAGGGGGGAAGTCACTGGTTTGGCGTTTAAGTGGAATGGGGAAGCGAGTGAGACAGGAAACAATGTTTTAATCTTCTGTGATCGTTCTCTCTGCTGAAAAATGGCGTAGTGCAACGTTTATCGTTCACCTCCCGTGGCGGGAGAAATACCACCTAAGCGAGTGTCAAAAATTAATGCCTATCAGCAAAGTGCACACACGAATTTCCTGTGGTATAACGGGGTCTTCTTGCCTCGTGTTCCCTTTTCAGGAGGTGTGTGATGGCTTACGAACCTTTTCCCGCCG